>PPYE01777055.1_pt1 | contig 11972 bp, 10 predicted proteins | sample 1559881 | NCBI WGS metagenome assembly PPYE01 (sample SAMN08240022, study PRJNA423297) | Human gut metagenome, whole genome shotgun sequencing project.
TCCTTGACACGGCCGCCGCGGATCATGACGACGCTGTGCTCCTGCAGGTTGTGGCCCACGCCCGGAATATAGGCGGTGACCTCGTAGCCGTTGGTCAGACGCACACGGGCGATCTTACGCAGAGCGGAGTTCGGCTTCTTGGGGGTCGAAGTACGCACCGCGGTGCAGACGCCGCGCTTCTGCGGGCAGGAAATGTCCGTCTCGCAGTTCTTGATCGTGTTCAGACCCTTCTGCATGGCGGGGGAGGTGGACTTGTAGGTGGCCTGCTCCCTTCCCTTTCTGACAAGCTGGTTGAATGTCGGCATATTTTTCCTCCTTTCCTGAATCGTTGAAAATGTGATGACTTTTCCCGAAACAAGGCTGTTTTCAGCACTTTTTCAGAAAAAGACCTGCTCGTAGGCAGAATATGCCCGAGCGAAGATAGATTTTAGCATATTGCACAAGATTAGTCAAGATTTTTTTATAATAAAAATTCTCAAAAAACGCCCGGGGCCGTCAGGAGCGGCCCTCGGGCGTCACTCATTCACTTATACAGGGAGACAAACTGCTCCAGGCAGAGGTTGTTATCCATGATGAACACGGCTGCCTCCTTCCCCACATAGCGGAAGTGCCAGGGCTCGTCCCATCCGGTGATGGAGACTTTGGAACTGGGATAGCGGAGGATGAACCCGTACTCAGCACAGTTGTCCGCAAGCCAGGTGAGGAACTCCTGGTCCATACGCGAAGCGTCCATGGTGCTGTAATACTTGTCGGTGATATCCACGGCGAGGCCGGTCTGGTGGTCACTGGTACCGGGAGCGGCGACGAGCTTGGCGGCGTCCGCATAATCCTGGGCATCCGGGTAGTCCGGCCAGCTGAGCTGGCTGGCCTTGCCATTATAGATGTATTCCTGCGACGAATATGGCCTGTAGGAGGCCATGATATACGGCGAATAGCCCGCCGCGCGGGCTGCGTCCAGGAAGTCCACGAGGGCGTCCACGGCACGTTCGTCAAAATACTGGGCTGTTTCTTCGACAGCGACTACCTGGGGCGAATATTTGCCGATGTTGTTGTCGCTGTTGGCGAGCAGGTACTGCCAGGAGTCAATATCTATATCCGGCTTTGTATCCTTGGGGCTGCCGGTCTTTTCAGGGGCTGGATTCACGTCATAGTTCGCCTCGGCGGAGGCCTGGGGCGAGGGGGCGGTCTGCGTGAGGCCGGCGTCAATATCCACATCGTCCGGGTAGAGCTTGCCCATCTCCGTGGAGCGCGAGGAGACGACGATGATCAGAAAAATAAGGAGCACTATAAAGGTAAACGCCATCAGCACGTGCCGAGTTTTCAAGCCGTCTCGCCTCCTCTCGTTGGTGGATGCCGGGTGGGGGACCCGTCAGATGCATCAGGAATTATACCATTACAGGTGGGGAAAAACAAGTCGTTTGCCGCAGAGCGTCGAAAAACCGCAGGCCGGACTCCGCCCGGCCTGCGGTCTGCTGCGCGCCCGGCACGTTCAGCCGGGGAAGAAGTCCGAGGGAAAGGAGTTGTCGGGATAGGCGGGCTGGTCGGTCACAAACTCGTCGCCGTCTATCTCAGGCGGAAGAGTTATATAGGGCCAAAACGGGTCTTCCGTCTCCACCGGCGTCTCCGTCGGCGTGGGCGGCGGAGTCTCCACAACTTCCTCGCGGAAAATGGCATAGATGGTATGCTCCCCCGTCACGTTCGGGAAAGTGAAGCTGTCCGTCAGCTCCGCCGTGTAGCCGTCCACCTTCAGCTCTGAGAGCACGTAGCCCGGGTCGGCGGTTATTGTGAAGGTCACGCTGCCGCCGTCCTCGACCTCGACTATGCCGGAGGGCGAGATGGAGCCTCCGTTTCCGGCGATGGCGTTCACGGTGTGGATCTCCGGGGCCCCGCTCTCCTCTGGAGGCGTGGGGCTGGGCGTGGGGGTGTTCTCGGCCGGCGGCTCAGTATTCTCCTGCGGAGCCTGGGTCTCTGCGGCGGGGGCGTCCGTCTCCGACGCGCCCTTGTTGAAGTCGAATACGCCGCCCATGATGCACAGCACCACGGTCAATATGGCCAGCAGCAGCACCGCTCCGACTATGAATCCCCAGGTCCGGGTCTTGGGCGGGGCCTCGTATTCCTCGCGCCGCGGCGGGCGCGGAGCTTCCCGCTCCCTTTTGGGGGGCGGGGCGTTGTTTTTCCTGTTGTCCTCTTTCATTGTCCTCACCTTTGCGCTCTCGCGCCTTTACAAATCCGCCGGCTGTGGTAAAATCTTGTCCGGGTGATATTTTTATGAAGAAAGCTCTTGTGACCGGCTCCTCCCGCGGCATAGGCGCGGCGGAGGCCCGGGCGCTGGCCGCAGACGGCTGGCGCGTCACGATAAACTACCTGAACAGCCGGGAGAGGGCCGAAGTCCTCGCCGCCGAGCTCGGCACCGAGGCGGTACGCGCGGATGTCGCAGAGCCCGCGCAGGTACGCGCCATGTTCGAGGCCGCCGGACCCTTCGACCTGCTCGTCTGCAACGCAGGCGTTGCCTGGAGCGGTCTGCTGCAGGACATGACGGACGCCGAATGGCGGCGTCTTTTCGACGTAAACGTAAACGGGATGTTCCACTGCTGCCGCGAGGCGATACCCTACATGGTGGAGCGCAGGCGCGGCTGCATAATCTGCACTTCCTCCATCCTCGGCGTGCGCGGCGGTTCCTGTGAGACGGCGTACTCCGCGACGAAGGGGGCGGTCATATCCTTCGTCAAGGGGCTTGCCAAGGAGCTCGGACCCTCGGGCATCCGCGTGAACGCCGTGGCCCCCGGCGCCATCGACACGGACATGCTCTCCTGCTTCACGGCGGAGGACAAGGCCGCGATGGCCGAAAACTCCGCCCTCGGCCGCATCGGACGGCCGGAGGACATCTCCCGCGTCGTGGCCTTCCTCGCAAGCGAGGCGGCCTCCTTCGTCACCGGGCAGGTGCTCGGCGCGGACGGGGGCATGATCATTTAGCCCATAAACTGCTCTATAGCCCGGTTGAGCTGCTCCAGGGCCTCCATGTCCCCGCACTCCACGGCGTCGGCCAGGCAGTGCTCGACATGGTCCTTCAGTATGACCTTGGCGGTGTTGTTGAGCGCCGAGCGCACGGCGGCCAGCTGGACCAGCACCTCCGTGCAGTCCCGCCCGTCCTCCACCATCTTGCGCACGGATTCCAGATGGCCGATGGCGCGGGATAGGCGGTTCACGACGGCCTTGGTCTGCGTATGCTGGTGCTTGTGCTCATGGCTGTGCGTATACACCGTCCCGTCCGGGGCTATGTGGCTGTGCTCGCTCATGTTATCAACTCCCAGGCTGATTCTAAAATACGCCCGCCGGTTTGTCAAGGCGCAAGCCCGGGCGGCACATCAAGGAGGCGAGGGTCTTGGACAAGGTCTCGGCGCTTCGCAAATACTTCGGCCTGGATGGATTCCGTCCCGGTCAGGAGCGGCTCATCGACGACATCCTCTGCGGGCGGGACTGCCTCGGCATAATGCCCACCGGCGGTGGAAAGTCGCTGTGCTACCAGCTGCCAGCCCTGCTGCTGCCGGGCCTGACGCTTGTAGTCTCGCCGCTCATCTCGCTCATGAAGGATCAGGTCGAGGCTCTGCGCGAGGACGGCATCCCCGCCGCCTATCTCAACAGCAGTCTTGACACGCAGGAGCGGAGGGAGGTCCTGGCCGGTCTGGGCCGGGGCGAGTTCCGCCTGCTGTACATAGCGCCCGAGCGGCTGGACAGCCGCGCCTTTGCCTCTCTCGCGCAGGAGCTGGAGATCTCCCTCGTCGCCGTGGACGAGGCGCACTGCGTCTCTCAGTGGGGGCAGGATTTCAGGCCGAGCTACCTCGCGATCGAACCCTTCATCGCCTCCCTGCCCCGCCGTCCCGTCGTTGCAGCCTTCACGGCGACGGCGACGCCCGCCGTCCGGGACGACATCCTCCGCCTGCTGCGGCTGCGGGAGGCGGACGTGCTGGTCACGGGCTTCGACAGGCCGAACCTCTTTCTCGACGTGCGCCGGCCGGCGGACAAGTTCGCCGAGCTGCTCCGTTTTCTGCGCTCGCGTCCGGACAAGAGCGGCATAGTCTACTGCGCCACGCGCTCGGCGGTGGAACAGGTCTGCGCCAGGCTCAGGGAGGCCGGCTTTCCCGCCGTGCAGTACCACGCCGGGCTGCCCGACGCCGAGCGCCGCCGCGCGCAGGAGGATTTCCAGTACGACCGCACCGCCGTCATGGTGGCGACAAACGCTTTCGGCATGGGCATAGACAAGTCCAACGTCGCCTACGTCGTCCACTACAACATGCCGAAAAGCCTCGAAGCCTACTATCAGGAGGCGGGGCGCGCCGGGCGGGACGGCTCTCCGGCGGACTGCCTGCTGCTCTACTCCCCCTCTGACATTATTACGGCCCGCTTCCTCATAGAACACAGCGGCGAGAACGAGGAGCTCGGAGCGGACGAGCGCGAGGCCCTGCGCCGCCGCGACATGGACAGGCTGAACAGCATGGTGGAATACTGCCGCACGGGCGGCTGCCTGCGAGGCTGTATCCTCGGCTATTTCGGTCAGGAGCACCCGGAGAGCTGCGGCGCCTGCGCCAACTGCCGCTCCGGGCTGGCAAAGCAGGACGTGACCGTCCAGGCTCAGATGCTGCTCTCCTGCGTGAAGCGCGTGAGGAGCCGTCTGGGCTACGGCGTGGGGCGCACGCTCATTATCCAGGTGCTGCGCGGAAGCCGAGAAGCGCGCGTGCTGGAGCTGGGGCTGGACAAGCTCTCTACTTACGGACTGCTGCGCGGCTCCAGTGCGGAGGGGCTCTACGCCCTCGTGGACCGGCTGGAGGAGCTGGGCTACCTGCGCACGGAGCCGAAGCATCACGTACTGGAGCTGACGCCCGAAGCCGGGGACGTGCTCTTCCGCGGGGCGAAAGTGGAGATGTATCTGCGCCGCACCGCGCCGCGCGCAAAGCCGGCGCGCAAAAAACGTGCCGCCTCCTCCCTGCCCGCCGCCGGCGGTGACATATACTCGGCCTTGCGCGCCCTGCGTATGCAGATCGCAGCCGAGGAGGGGGTTCCGCCCTACGTCGTCTTTTCCAACGCCACGCTCGAAGACATGGCCGTGAGGATGCCGAAAGACATGGACGAGTTTCTCCGCGTCTCAGGCGTGGGAGAGAGAAAGGCGAAAAAATACGGCGAGCGCTTCCTGGCCGCCATTGCAAAATACTACAGATAGCTCCGGGCCGGGCCTACCGGCCCGGCTTTTTTGCGCGCTCCGGTCGGCTTTACAGGTTCGTTTAAGGTACGGGGTGTATCGTTATCCCGGGTGATACATATGAAAATACTCATTATCGAAGACGAAGCGCTGCTGGCCGATTCTCTCCGCACCCTGCTAGGGCGCGCGGGCTTTGAGGTCAAAGTCGTCTCCGACGGCGACAGCGGGGCCGAATACGCCCTGACGGGCATCTACGATCTGCTGCTGGACGTCATGGTGCCGAGGCTCGACGGCTTCAGTCTTGCACGGCGCGTACGCGCGGAGCGGGTGACGACGCCCATACTCAGGTAGAGACCAACGAGACGGACGAGGACGGCGAGCCGGTCTACGAAACGCGCGAGGAGGAAAAGACCTTCAACCTTGAGCTCGGCTCCTACTCCGCGGACAGCGGCTGCTATGCGCGCATCGCGGGCTCTGAGATGATATACCTCATAGACGCCGGCGTCTGCGACAGTCTGCTCTACGCCGACACCGCCTCTCTGCTGCCCGAGGACGTCATCCTGCTCGACTGGGACAAGACCACGGGCTTTGACATCGAGCTCGGCGGCGAGACCTACAGCGTGGACATGGAGCTGGCGGAAGAGACGGACGAGGAAGGCTCGACCCTCTACGACTATGCCTTCAGCCTTGACGGCGAGGAGGCAGACTTCACGGACGTACTTCAGCAGCTGGAGGCTCTGAGCTCCACCGGCAGCGCCGAGGGTGTCAGCACTGCTCTTGGCGAAGAGATAGCTTTCACTTTCCACCGGGATTCCGAGAACTTCGCGGAGGTCGAGCTGGTGATCTACGGCTACGACAGCGCCTCCTGCATCGCCGTTTTGAATGGCGGCAGCGCGCTCTTCGTCCCTCGCGAGGACGTGCAGGCCATCGTGGACACCGTCGAGGCCCTGCTGGCCTGAGGTGAAGTAAAGCGCCCGCCCCAAATCGGGGCGGGCGCCGTTTTTTACTCCTTGCATTTTGCAGATAAAAAAGCCCCGGGCCAGGCCCGGGGCTTTGGTGTGCTTATTTCGCCACGTTCTCCTGGAAGGTCATGAGGAGCTTGGCGGCGGCGGCGCGGGTGGTCTGACCCTGCGGGTTGAGGTTGGCCCTCTCGTCGCCCTCGAAGAGGCCGGCGCCGCAGGCCCAGCGCATGGCGGTCAGAGCATAGCTGCTGATCTTGTTGCTGTCAGCGTAGCCAACCAGCGTGGAGTTTGCGCTGGTGCTGTAGCCGCAGTGCTGCGCATAGCGGTACAGGATGACCGCGAACTGCTCGCGCGTGATGGCCTGGTCGGGGCCGAACATGTTGTTGCCAAGGCCGTCAACGATGCCGTACTTGGAGGCCCACAGGACCGCGTAATAGTAGTAGGAGCTGCTGCTCACGTCGGAGAAGCTGGTGCCGGTCACGACGGGCTCGCCCGCGAGACGCCACAGGATGGTCACGAGCATGCCGCGGCTGGTAGCGTTGTTGGGAGAGAACATGTACACGCTGGTGCCGTCCATGATGCCCTCGCTGTAGACGTAGTTGACCGCGTCATAGAACCAGTCGGTGCTCCTCACGTCGGTGAAGGGGTTGGACATGACACGCGGGGTGAACTCCACGTTCACGGTGACGTTGCTGTCGGGCATCGTGAAGTAGTAGCGGTTGGCGGTGCTGCTCTCGTAGACCTTGATGCTGTCGTTGTACTTGTCCACGACGGTGACGGACTTGACCTTGTAGCCGGTATTCGGGGTGGCGTCTATGTAGACGTACTCGTTCCTGATGCCGTAGTAGCTGTTGGTGCCGGCGGGCTCGGCCTCGATGGAGACGCTGCCGTGGCTGCCGCCGTCAACGCTGATGGTGTAGTAGTCGGAGGTGTAGGTCGGCGCGATGACGACGCTCGAAGCGGGCATGGTGAAGCTGAAGGTGTTCCAGTCGTACTTGTCGCGGGTGACCTGGATGGACTGCCTGTAGCTGTCGTTCGTGTAAACGGAAACGGACTTGAGGATGTACTGGTAAGCCGGCCTGACGGTGAAGGTGACGGTATCGCCGTAGTTGGCCTTCTCAATGCCGTTCTTGATCGAGACGGAGCCGTAATAGCTGTTGGCATTGGAGACGCTTATGGTGTAGTTGCCCGTAGCCTCGGTGTTGATGGTGAAGTAGGTGTCTCTGGCTTCCATGGTGAACTGATAGGTGAACTGGGTGCTGTCGTAGGAGTAGTAGCCGCCGGTGATGTTGCCGAGATAATTGCTGTAGGACACGGACTTGATCTTGTAGCCGGACTTGGCGTTGACGGTCATGTTCACGATATCACCGGCGTTGGCGCTGCCTATGGAGTAGCCGCGGGTATCGGTGAAGGAAACGTTGACGGTATTGTCGGGGTAATCAATATAGCCAAGCTCGTACATGCCGGTGCCGACTTCAGTGAAGCTGACGGAGATGTCAACGTTGTGCGCGGGCATTATGAACTGGATGGCAGAGGCGTTGCCGTAGTTCGTCCACTCCGTGCCATTCTCGTCCAGTTTGACGAAAACCTGGTTGATCTTATAGCCCTTTGCAGGATAGATCCAAACCTGCACGAGTTCACCGGCGTTGGCGCGCGTGGGGTAATCGACATCGCCGCCATAGGGATCGAACGTGGCGTTCAGCGAATACAAACCATAGTCACCGGTGTTGGGGTCGTAGTTGTCTATCGTGTAGACCGGCCGACCCGGCTCAAGATATGGGGGGAGCTCGACCTGCAGCGCAAAGGCGCCGGTGGGGAGCAGGGTCGCTGCCATGACGAGGACGAGCAGCAAACTCAACAGTTTTTTCTTCATTTTTTCTCCTCCAAGATAAGTTTTTTATTGGCTAACCGTTTGGGTAAAGCGTACAAGCATTGCGGCGGCCTGGGCGCGGGTGGCCGTACCCTGGGGTTCGAGGCCCGTGGCGCTGCCGCTCAGGATGCCCGCGCCGACTGCCCACTTCATGGCGGCCTGCGCCCAGGAGCTGACACTCGCGGCGTCGGCAAAGTCCGTCAGCTCGCCGGAGGCGGAGGTGTCCGCGCCCTTCCAGGTGGCGCAGCGGTACAGCACGGCGGCAAGCTGCTCGCGCGTAATGGCCGCGTCGGGCTGGAAACTGCCGTCCTCAAAGCCTTCCACTATTCCGTTCTGAGAGGCCCAGGCTACTGCGGAGGCATAGTAGGCGGAGGCGCTCACGTCCGTGAAGCCGCCGCCCTCGGCGGCGGGCTCGCCCGCCAGGCGGTAGAGTATCGTGACAAGCATCGCCCTTGTCGCGGGGGCGCTGGGAGAAAACGTGCGCTCGCCCGTACCGGTCATCAGCCCGGCCTCGTAGGCGGCGAGGACCTCGTCGCAGAACCAGTCCGTCGCGGCGACGTCGTCAAACGGACCCTCCGCGGGGGTGAAGGTCACGTTTATCGTGACCGCGTCGTCCGGCATTGAGAAATAGTAGACGTAGGCCCCACCCTCGACACCGGCAGCATAACACTGGACGGCCAGGCCGGCGGCGGTGCTTATGGCGGGATTTGCGGGCTCATACATCAAGGCGGGCTTTACGTAGAAATAGATGTTGTCCCCCGCCGCGCCGGAGCTCGTTTGAAGCTCCACACTGCCCATCGCGCTGTCGAAGGTCACGCTGACTTCGTGGGTGCCGGAGGCCAGCGCGGGGACGCAAAGCAGCGCCGCGGCGAGCAGGATGCAGAGCACTCTCTTGTTCATGGTACCGACGCCTCCTGTGGAACGCATACAAGTTTACTATACAATAACACGTTCCGCAAAATATTTCAACTGGATAAAAAACCGGGCCGGGCGGTTTGGTCCCGCCCGGCCCTTTAAGGCGCTGTGTTAGCTGTTGAGGAAGCTGTAGAAGCTCATGATCATCTGCGCGGCCTCAGCGCGGGAGGCGGTGCCCTGCGGGTTGAGGCGGGAGCCGGTGGTGCCGGTGACAACGCCGGCCTTGTAGGCCCAGCACATGGCGTTGTAGGCGTAGCTGCTGACGCTGCCGGCGTCGGCGAAGCCCTCGATGCTGGTGCCGATGCAGCTGTGGCCGAAGTACTGCGCGTAGCGGTACAGCAGCGTGACGAGCTCCTCACGGGTAATGGCGTCGTTCGGGCCGAAGGTGCTCTCGCCCATGCCGTCGGCTATGCCGTTGCGGCAGGCCCAGGCCACGGCGGTGGTGTAGTAGCGGCCTATCTCGACGTCGGTGAAGCTGGTGACGGGCATCTCGAAGGGCTCACCCGCCATGCGCCACAGCATGGTGAGTATCATGCCGCGGGTAATGGTGCCGTTCGGGGCGAACTTGTAGTAGTCCACGCCGTCCATGATGCCCTTGCTGTACACGAACTGCACCGCGTCATAGTACCAGTCGCCGTAGCTCACGTCGTTGAAGGGCAGGCTGGTGTACTTGCCCGTGAACACGGCGGAGACGCTGACGTACTGGTCGGGCATGTAGAAGTAGTAGGTGTCGGCCTTCTGAGCGTTGTAGACGTGGACGCTGTCGCCGGTGGCGGTCCTGACGGAGAGACTGCTCAGGGTGCAGCCGTAGTCAGGCACGGCGGTGATGTAGACTATCTGGCCGTACTTGGCCCAGTCGTCGCTGACGGTGAGCTTGCCGTCCGTGACCTTGTCTACGTAGACCTTGTGGACGCCGCTGCGGAAGTCAACGTTTATGGTGACGTCCTCGCTCGGCATCGAGAAGGTGTACCAGCCGCTGTAGCTGTTGTAGTCGCAGCTGTAAGTCCAGCCCGTCCGCTTGCCGACGACGCTGACGCTCACAACGTCGTCGGAGTAATAGGGTTTGACTTTGAAGGAGACGGTGTCGTTATGGTCGGCCCAGGAGCCCTGGTGCCAGTTGTTGCCGGTGTAGTTGTTGTTGACCCAGACCTCGACGCCGCCGAGCGTGCTGTCGTAGGAGGTGTCTATGTAGTACTTCCCGCTGACGCTCGTCGTGCCGACCTCGATGGCCACATCCTTGTGGGGCATCGTGAAGGTGTAGGCCAGGTAGCCGTTGTAGCCGCGCGGCGTAACGTAATCGCCGTCAACCTTGAGGTAGCTGAACGCATAGCCGGTGTCGAAGTTGCTGAGCTTTATGGTGACGTCCTCGCCGCAGTAGGCGCCGGAGGGGACGTTGACCGAGCAATGCCAGCCGGGGTTAGTGACATTTATATAGTGGTAGTCGGTGCCGGGCTGCGCGTCTTCTTCAAATACGACGTCAACATCCGTATTTCCATAGACCTTGAACGTCAGAATGCCGTATTTGTATCCCCACCAGTTAGTATGCCATTCGACCATTCCGATGTAATCCCAGCCGTTCACTTTTATGGACTTGAGGGAGTAGCCGTTATACGGTTCGATTTTAACGGTGAAGTCGCTGCCATATGTTGCCCAGCCGCTATCAGAAATCGTGCCGCCGAAATTAGAACTAGTGGTCACAGGGTAATATTTCGTGCCCTGTCCAGTGTAAGTGAAAGAGGCCTCAAGCCTAATGTTGCCATTAGGCATGGGGAACGAGTAGGTGCCGTTGGTGCCATAAAGTATTACCTTCTGGTTTGTGTTTTCGAAATAATAGCAAACTTCGTTGATTTCAAAGCCCGAATAAGCTGTAACTGTGAAAGTCACCGTGCTGCCAGCAGGCGCGCTGCTGGAATTGAAGTTTATCTGACCGCCTTCGATGTTTGTCTGCACCACAATATTATATGAGGTGGGAGAAACGACAGGAGTAACATCGGCTCCGACAGTTACGTCGGACGTACCCATCTGGAACTTATACTGTCCATTCTCCTCAGACAGCGGGATTTTTTCTCCTGCTCCATCCGTATACCAAACGGAATTAATGGTAACACCGACTATGTCGGTAGGTGTTACAATTACCCAGTCACCCTCCATAACGCTGTTGTTTTCGACAGTTATGTAATCTCCTGAAGCTGAATCGAGTGTGACGGTGTGAAACGGTTTGAAGCCAACCTGAACTTGAATGGTGGCTGCACTTTTGGTATCTATCTTGTACGTAAGCCCAGCGCCAGCATTCGAAATTGGTATATAAACTGTTTCCGTGTCATCATACTTCAGTTGGGCCCTTCTGATACCATAATTAGCATTCGGAGTAATGGTCAACGTATTGTCATCCGAAACGCTTACTGTACCTCCATCAAACGAATTACCATCGTCTACATCTTTGTACTGCGTAATGTCAAAGTACGAAAATGTAGGTTCACCATCTGCAAACGCTGCGGCGGGCAGCAGCGCCAGCACAAGGCAGAGGACCAGCGCCGTTGCCAGTAACTTCTTGAATTTGGACTTCATTTTTTCATCTACCTCCTGTTTTCTCCTGATTTTTAAAAAATGTTCCTGTCCGGCCAAAAGTATATCATCAAGCTGTATTATTTTCAAGATACAGTTCATTACATTTCAATGACAGTACAGGAATATTTTTTGCGGCATAAAAATGTTTGACACACCCCCCGGGCTGTGATAGTATTATGTAGTGATATTTGGCTGTGAAAGGGAAAAGTAAGCTCTTCCACCGGTCCCAGAGAGGCGCCGCCGCCGGCTGCAAGCGGCGCTGTCCAGGAGAGAGCCGAAATGCGCCCCGGAGCCTCGGGCGGAGGAAATGCCGCCCCGTCGGCAGCGCGTTAAGCTGCAAACCGGTAAATCTGCCGGAGAGTGATAAGCGAGAGTGGAACCGCGTATGAACTGCGCCTCTCATGCCGATTCGGCATGGGAGCTATTTTTTTGTTCAGCGCGCTCTCGCCACCTTATGTAGGAG
>PPYE01295854.1_pt1 | contig 11963 bp, 13 predicted proteins | sample 1559881 | NCBI WGS metagenome assembly PPYE01 (sample SAMN08240022, study PRJNA423297) | Human gut metagenome, whole genome shotgun sequencing project.
AATAAGATAAATCTGTATGATTGGGAAGAGGTTTCGGTCTCTTCCCTTTATTTTTGCCAATGATAATTATACTCTAAGACTTGACCCGAATCGACAAATTTATGACAAAGTGACATTTTTCAACATATTTTCAATAAAAATGCCATATCCCTTCGTAGAGTCCTGGACGAAAACATGCGTAACCGCGCCCACGATTTTCCCATTCTGCATGATTGGGCTTCCGCTCATGCCTTGTACGATTCCGCCTGTAACTTCAAGGAGTTTCTTGTCCGTGACTTCTATGACGAGCCCTTTGTTGAGCTCATCTGTATGCTTGTCGACTTTTGTAATATGAATCTCATAATCCTTCACTTCTCCTTCAACGGCGCAACGAATTGTCGCAGGCCCTTCCTCGATCTCGTCTGTGGATGCCGTCTCCATAGGCGTCTGGTCTGTAAACAGTGCGTCAATGCGGTCGATCTTTCCGAAGATGCCGCAGTCCGTATTCTTGGTTATGCTTCCAAGCACATTATAATTGTTATAGACTATGATTCCTTCCATCCCTCCCGGCGTGCCGTTTACGCCTTTCTGGATATCTTTGATGCTGGTCTCGTACACGGTGCCGTCGTTAATCTCCAGCAGCGTATTGGTATCCACATCATGAATCCCATGTCCCAGCGCCCCGAACTGGCTGTCCGCATTCAGGAATGTAATGGTGCCAAGTCCCTGGGCATTGTCCCTGACCCATATGCCCAACTTGTAATCTTTGGAACTGCATCTGACCGGCTTTAGCTTGATGTCGATCAGATCCTCTGAGCGGCGCACCTTGAGTACCACTTCATCTTTGTCAATCTTCTTCATTGCATCCACTAATTGCGACTTGCTGCTGATTTCTTCCTCATCCAGGCCCACGATGTAATCCCCTGCCTTAACCAGGTGGGAGGCAGGCTCATACTCCATGCCGTCCATGGCTGTCACCGCGTCCGTGCCAAGCACCATGACGCCCTGAGTCTCCAAATATATGCCGATGGGCATGCCTCCTGGGATCACCATATTTCTGGATGATGTCCCGGCGCTTACTTCCTGTCGCAGCTGGCTGTGCTTGGCTTCAATCAGGTAGTAGCCTCCTCCCACTGCAACCGTAAATGTAACGATCATGATCAAGATTCTCCGGTACCAGTATTTCCTCATGCTTCAAAACCTCCAAGAAAAAGATAGATACCCATTCTCGGGTATCTATCTTATTATGTGGCAATTCTTTATAAATTACTCTGGTTTATTTTGTCTGTTTCGCAAGTTCCTTCATCTCCACGGCGCTTTGTACCACTGTATCCGTAATTCTTGCGCCGCCCAGTATCCTTGCCAGTTCCTCGATGGAACGCTTCTCATCCAGCAGTTCTATGCTGGTCTTTGTGTCGCCTTTCTTCGTCGACTTCTCGATCATGTAGTGATGGTCTGCCATGGCAGCGATCTGGGCAAGGTGCGTAATACAGATGACCTGATGCTTCGTTCCGATAAACGCCATCTTTTCCGAGACTTTCTGCGCGGTCCTGCCGCTGATCCCTACATCAATCTCATCAAAGATCAGCGTCTCGATTTCATCCCGCTTTGCCATCACCGCCTTGATGGCCAGCATGATTCGCGACAGTTCTCCTCCGCTTGCCACGCCTGCCAGCGGCTTCACCGGCTGACCCGGATTCAAAGAGATCATGAATTCGATATCATCCATGCCTTCAGCCGTATAGTCCTTCGTGGATTCAAACTGTATCCGGAACTTCACATTTTCAAAATTCAGGTCTTTCAGCCCCTCTTCAATCGCCTGTTCCAGTATCTTGGCCTGCTTCTTTCGAATCTTCGTAAGCCTGGCTGTTGACTGCCTTAGCGCCTCTTCGGCCTTGGCACATTGGTCTTTCAGCCGCAGGATATAATTGTCGTAATCTTCCAGTATCCCGATCCGTTCTTCCTGGCTGGCACAATAATCCAGTATTTTTTCCACTGTATCTCCATATTTTGTCTTAAGATGGTTGATTTCATTCAGACGGTTTTCCGTCTCATAGAATTCTTCATCGGAAAATTCGCAGGTCTTGCTGTAATCCGCAAGTTCCCGGTTGAAGTCGTTCAACAGGCTGTCCACTTCCACCAGCTGGTCATAAAGCTGCGCGGCCCTGTCATCATATTCGGATGCCTCGGATAACGCGCGGATGGCGCGGCTTAAGGCCTCGCTTGCATTGCCGCCTCCCTCGCTGGTATAAAGATACGCCTCGTTTACGCTGTCCGCGATCTTCTTGCTGTTCGTCATCCGGCGATACAGGGATTCCAGTTCCTCATCCTCCCCGGGAAGCAGATGAGCTTCCTGAATCTCGGACACCTCAAACTTTAAGAAGGATAATTCCTTGGCCCGCTGGGATTCATCCGCCATGGCCTCTTTCAGTTCTTTTTCGCAGGCTTTGTATGCTTTGTAAGCCTGTGCCGCCTTTTTCTTGTCTTCTGCCAGATATTCCCTTGCAAATGCGTCCACGATGCCAAGATGATTCTTCTTGTACAGCAGAGACTGATGCTCATGCTGCCCATGAATATCAATCAAAATAGATGACACCTCCTTAAGAAGCCCCATCTGCACCGTCTCTCCATTGATCCTGCTTACGCTTCTTCCGGCCATCAGCCGCCTTGAGAGCGTAACCATTCCTTCTTCCGGATAGATATCCATTTCTTTTAATTTCTTCTGCTGGCTTTCATTTTCCACCAGAAATGTCAGTTCCACGAATCCATACTCCGCGCCCTGGCGCAGAATATCCTTGGTATAGCGTCCGCCAAGGGCAAGGCTTATAGAACCCAGGATAATGGACTTACCCGCCCCGGTCTCCCCGGTCAGGATGTTAAGCCCATCCTTGAATTCCACCTCGATCTCGTCGATTAATGCCAGATTCTTCACATGTAAATTCTGTAACATACTGCCTCCTACAAGACAATCTTGCTAATCTTATCCATTACCTTTACCGTATCGTCCACGCTTCGGATGGCACACATGATCGTATCATCGCCCGCGATGCTTCCCACTACTTCATTCCACTGCATGGCATCGATCGCCGCGCAGACTGCCATTGCCATTCCCGCTACCGTCTTGATGACCAGAATGTTCTGTGCCATATCCATAGAGACATAGCCATCCCTTAACACCCGGATATACTTCTCGCTCATGCCGTTCTCTGCGCTCTGATGCACCGCATAGCGCTGCTTCCCGTTCTCATAAGGGACTTTTGTAAGCTTTAAGTCCCGGATATCCCTGGACACGGTGGCCTGGGTAACCTTGAACCCTTCCTGGTTCAGGTATTCAGCCAGTTCTTCCTGCGTCTCGATGTGGTGCTTATTGATCAGTTCAATAATCTTTGCGTGTCTGTTTACTTTCATGATGTTAATTTCCTTTCATCTTTCTACGTAGCGTTTCTAAAAAGCTGACTTTGCTTAACTTCATAATCTTGGTGGAAGCCTCAGATCTGCGCACCGTTACTTTATCGCCCGTGGTCAGTACCACCGTATCCGCGCCGTCAAAGGTGGTGAATACTTCCTCCTTAGACTCATGGCGCCCCATGCCAATCTCGATCCCAATCTCATCATCCGAAGACAGGACGATGCTGCTTGTATTCAGCGCATGGGAACAGATGGGGGTAATCACGATCAAGGATGCCGTAGGCTCCACGATCGGCCCGCCTGCCGACAGATTATAAGCCGTGGATCCGGTGGGCGTGGAGATGATAATGCCATCTGCCTCATAGGAATTGAGCAGTTCCCCATTCACATACAGCTGGAAATGAATGACCCGAAGTTCTCCTTTCCTGGAAATCACGATATCATTCAGAGACACGTCCTTGGAACCGTCCTCAAAGATTCCTTCCAGCATCATCCGGTCCTCAAATGTATAGTCATTGCTCACGATCTGGCCGATGGCTTCCTCGATATTGCCGACTTCCACCTCTGTAAGATAGCCAAGGGTTCCCATATTGATTCCCAGAATAGGCACATCCCTCTCCCACAAAAGCCTTGCCACTTCGATCAGGCTTCCGTCTCCGCCGATAACGATGGCGCATTCTATATCCTCCGGTATGGATTCTTTTATGATATTCTTCTTTTCATCCTTCTGGCATAAGACGCATTTCTTTCCTTCTGTCTCCAGAAGCCCCTTTACCTTCCTGGTAATGATGTGATCTATATCTTTGCCGTCATTGGTAACGATTAAAAACCTGTCCATATTGTCCTGCATTCCTTTTAATTTTTTGCCAGCGTGCAAAATGCCTCTTCCACCGTCTTTTCTTCTTCGATTCCTTCTGCTATCCTGGCATCCTCCCCGCATTTTTCCAGATGGATCAGATATTCGATATTGCCTTCTGGTCCTTTGATTGGCGAAAACTCCAGATTCAGGATGGAAAATCCTATGGATAAGGCATATTGAATTACCATAGCGATGACTTCCATATGCGTGCGCTTATCCCGTACTACGCCTTTCTTGCCGACTTTTTCCCTGCCTGCCTCGAACTGCGGCTTGATTTTCCATACAGACGACCCGCTCATCCTGCCTTAATTTCCAGTCCAGCTGGCCTCTTCCCACATCAATGGCATAGACCTTCCTGGCCCCATTCTGGAGCATGCAGTCTGTAAATCCCCCTGTGGATGAGCCAACGTCGGTGCACACCTTTCCATCCACCGTCACATCGAAGTTCCGAAGCGCCTTTTCCAATTTCAGCCCTCCGCGGCTTACATAAGGAAGCGTATGTCCCCTCACCTCGATTGCAGCCTTCTCCGGAAATGTGGCCCCGGCCTTGTCCTCTCTCTGCCCGTCAACAAAGACGCTGCCCGACATTATGATTGCCTTGGCCTTCTCCCGGGAAGCGGCAAGGTTTCTTTTTACCAGTAATATATCCAAACGTTCTTTCATATTAACTCCTATAATTTGCCATAAGCGTCCTTTATTCTTCTTATAATGGATTCCACGTCGATTCCGGTCTCCTTACGCAGCACGCCGATATTCCCATGCTCTACATAGTCATCCGGCAAAGCCAGCGTCAGTACTTTCACGCCCAGATCCTTCCTGCACGCATATTCCAGCACATGCTCGCCGTATCCGCCGGTCTGCACGTTTTCTTCCACCGTCACGATCAGCCGGTGATTCCGGCACAAGGACGCGATTATCGCTTCATCTATAGGCTTTACAAATCTGGCATTGACGAGAGTGCAGCTGTATCCGCTCTCCTTTAGGCGCTCTCTCGCCTGAAGGGCGCTTTCAAACATGTGGCCAACGCTCAGGATCGCGATATCCTTTTCTTCATAGAGCATCTCGCTTTTGCCGTATACGACCGGCGCGCGGAATTGCCTGTACGCATCGAACGCGCTCCCTCTTGGATAGCGGATCGCCACAGGCCCATCATAAGACAGGGCAAAGCGCAGCATATCCGCCAATTCCCATTTATGCTTCGGAGTCATAACGACCATATTCGGTATGCTGCTCAGATAAGACAGGTCAAAGATTCCTTGATGGGTCTCTCCGTCGCTTCCTACCAGGCCTGCCCGGTCTATTGCAAGCACGACCGGAAGATTCTGAAGTGCCACATCATGGATCAGCTGGTCATAGGCCCTCTGAAGGAAGGAAGAATATACCGCAAACACCGGCTTCATCCCTCCTGCCGAAAGGCCTGCCGCGAAGGTCACCCCGTGCTCTTCGGCGATTCCCACGTCAAAAAACCGGTTCGGGTACATCTGCCGGAATCTGGTAAGCCCCGTCCCGTCTGCCATGGCTGCGGTAATGGCTACAACATCAGGATTCCTTCCCGCCTCATCGCACAGGACTTTGCCGAATACATCCGTATAAGTATCCTTGTCTTTTGGCGTTTCCAGTTCGCCTGTCTCCACCTGGAACGGACCTACGCCGTGGAATTTATCCGGCTTAAGTTCCGCAGGCTCATAGCCTTTTCCCTTTTTTGTCATCACATGCAGCAGCACAGGACCATTGATCTTCCTGGCTTCTTTAAATGCCTTGCAAAGAAGCCCGATATTATGCCCCGGCACAGGTCCCAGATAAGTAATTCCCATATCCTCAAAGAACATTCCCGGAACCACCAGCTGCTTGATGCTGCTTTTGGTCCTGCGGATGTGCTCGATCAAGGAATCTCCTACTAAGGGAACCTTCTCCAGCGCATTGGTAACGCCTTTTTTCAGTCCTGTATATATGTCCGCCGTGCGAAGTTCTGCCAGATACTTAGACATGCCTCCTACATTCTCTGAGATAGACATATGGTTATCGTTCAATACGATAATAAAATTCGTCTTAAGAGAAGAAGCATTATTAAGGGCTTCATAGGCCATGCCTCCGGTTAGAGAACCGTCCCCGATTACGGAAACGACGCTGTAGTCTTCTCCTTTCAAATCTCTGGCCTGCACATATCCAAGACCGGCGGAGATGGAAGTCGAACTGTGGCCTGTATCAAACGCATCACAGGCACTCTCCTTACGCTTTGGAAATCCACTCATCCCGCCATATTTGCGAAGTTCGTCAAAGCCTGCCTTCCTGCCGGTCAGCAGTTTATGGGTATAAGCCTGATGACCCACGTCCCAGATGATCTTATCTTCCGGAAGATGGAACATCAGATGCATGGCCATGGTAAGTTCCACCACGCCCAGATTGGACGCAAGATGCCCGCCGGTCTTGCTGATCTTCTCGACCAGGAATTCCCGGATCTCCAAAGCCAGTTCCTCCAGTTCTTCCAGGTTCAGTTCCTTAATATCATTTTCCTTCTGTATACGCTCTAACATAATCAGTTACCCCGCTATTTCTCCCTGTGAATCAACTGGAGCAGCAGCTGTTCCAGGAATTCGTTTTCTTCTGATAACTGATGCAGGAGGCTTACTGCCTGATCTGATAGTTCTTCTACCATTCTCCCTGCCTCAGCAGTCCCCATCAAGGTGACATACGTAGTCTTCTCGTTCTTTTCATCGCTGTGGGTCGGCTTGCCAAGCACCTCCTTGGTGCTGGTCACATCCAGGATATCATCCTGGATCTGGAACGCGATTCCTACATATCTTGCAATCTTTTCTATGATCTTTACTTCCTCCTCGGAAGCGCCTCCAAGAATTGCCCCGACCATCATGGATGCCTCGATCAGCGCGGAAGTCTTTAATTCATAGATCGTATCCAGTACTTCCTTCGGTATGGAATGCCCGGTCTCTTTGACGTCAATGACTTGTCCCCCAATCATTCCGTAGATGCCGGCCTTTTCCCCCAGCACTCCCAACGCCCTTCCGATGAGAAGGCTCTCTTCCGGCTCCATGACAAACGCCTTGAAAGCCGTCTCAAAGGCATAGTTAAGCAGCGCGTCGCCTGCCAGGATTCCCATGTCTTCCCCATATACGATATGGGTGGTCTTACGTCCGCGGCGATACTCGTCATTATCCATTGCCGGCAGGTCATCATGGACCAGGGAGTATGTATGAATCATCTCGATGGCTGCCATGAATGGGCGGATCAGCGGGCTCATGTGCATCTCCCTCTTCATCTAATACCAGCATTTTCTTCTCTACCTTATCTATCTTTTCATTGCACAGCTTCAGCATATCCATTCCCTTGTGGTACAGGCTGAAAGAATCTTCCAGGGAGATGTCTTCCTTCTCCATCTTGCGGATCGCATCTTCCAACTGTACAAACAGTTCTTCCAGGGTTGCATTCTCCTGAATCTTTTTGTCCTTATCCATGCTGCTCCTCCTTCACATCCTCCACAGTTGCCTGTAGGATCCCATCCGTCACATATATGGACAGCCTGTCCTGATTCCGGACCTGCCTGATACTCTTGATGGCCTTCTTGTCTCTTCCTTCCACGTAAGCGTATCCGTGGCTGAGTTTCTGAAGCGGCGACAGCCCCTTCATCACTTCCACGTATAACGCCATCCTATGCCTCGCATCCCTTACCTTCCCCTCCATCAGCATCTTCATCCTGTCTTCCATCTCAGATAGCCTCTGCTGCTGTTCCTGCAGTTTGAGCCGGGGATGAAGATATTTCAGGCGGGTGTGGTATTCCCGCAGTTTCAGGCGGGCTACCTGTATCTTCTGATTCAGCAGCCGGTTCATCCGCAAGCGGTACTCCTGCATACCCATCTGCACCTGCCGGTAATCATAGACGGCCAGTTCCGCGGCTGCCGACGGCGTAGGCGCCCGAAGGTCGGCTGCGTAATCGGCAATGGTGGTATCCGTCTCATGTCCCACCGCTGAGATTACCGGAACGCTGCATTCGAAAATCGCCCGGGCCACTTCTTCTTCGTTAAAGGCCCACAGGTCTTCAATGGAACCGCCTCCGCGCCCCACGATCATCACATCTACTCCGTATGCTTCCAGCATCCGGATTCCACGCACGATGCTCTCCTTCGCGCCTTCCCCCTGCACCTGGGCAGGATAAAGGATCAGCTGGACATAGGGATTGCGGCGTCCGGCGATATTCATGATGTCCCTCACCGCCGCTCCGGTGGGCGCGGTGACAACGCCGATTCTGCTTGCAAAGGATGGGATCGGCTTTTTGTATTCCGGCGCAAACATCCCCATCTCTTCCAGTTCTTTTTTCAGCATCTGGAATCTCTCATAGAGAAGTCCATCTCCATCCAGCCGTATCTCTTTGGCGTACAGCTGGTAGGAGCCGCTTCGCTCATACACATTTACAGAGCCCAGGACCACGATCTGCTGGCCCTCGCTCATACGAAAAGAGAGTCCGCCTCGCTGCCCGGCAAACATAACGCAGGCAATCGTTCCGGACTCATCTTTTAATGAAAAATATATATGTCCCGATATGTGATACTTACAATTAGAAACCTCGCCCTTGACGTAAATGCGGTTCAGCATGTAGTCCTGGGTAAACATATTCTTAATGTAGGCATTCACCTGTTTAACCGTATATACATTCCGAGTCATAACCTACCTCTGATTAATCTACAAGTTTTGCAAGCACGCCATTGACAAATGAGGGACCGTCCTCGCTGCTGTACTTCTTCGCTAGTTCCACAGCCTCGTCGATGGCCACGCCTGTAGGAACATCCTCGTCCCATCTCATCTCATATACTGCCAGCCTCAGGATCGTCAGATCCACCTTGTTCATCCGGCTCGTCTTCCACCTGGTCGTATGCTCGTTAATCAGCGCGTCAATCTCTTCTACCTTCGACGCGATCTTCTGTACCTTTTCCCTGATATAGTCAAGGTCCTTTTCACCCGCACCCTCCAGCTGGCCGAAGTAGAGTTCCAGCTGCTCCGGCATATCCCCGCCAGCGTTGAATTCCACTCCGAACAGCATCTTGAAGATGTGCTCTCTTTGCTCTGTCCTCTTCACTTATGCTTCCTCCGGCACGTCTACTCCGGCGATTCGGATATTCACATCGGCAACATCGAGGCCTGTCATATTCTCAATTGCCGCCTTAACCTTCTCCTGCACCTTCGTAGTAATCTCTTTGATACTGTAGCCATACTTCAGATTCAGTGCCAGGGATACCGTCACGATCCCATCCAGCACATCAACTTTGACGCCTTTGGACAAAGACTTCATGCCCAGTTTGCCAATCAGTTCCCTTGTCGCGTTTCCCGCCATGGAAAAGACGCCGTCCACTTCCATAGCAGCAAGGCCTGCAATAATCGCCACTACTTCGTCCGCAATCTTCACCTCGCCGAGATTCTCATCGCCCTTTATTGTATACGTATTTCTTTCTTCTCTACTCATTACCTGAACCTCCTGTCTGGTTTTACACTTCTAGTAATTATATCAAATTTACCTACGTTTGCAAAGTCTTATCTGCCGAATTCGGATAACTCAAGCCCATCGTTGCGCTCTATGGTCATGCGGATGCTCCATTCATTGATGAACAGAAGCAGCGGACGGCCCTTCAAGTCTTTCACCTTCTTCATGTCGGATGTGCCTGTCAGTTTATCCAGGTCAATCTCCGTATTCTCGATCCAGCGGATATGCTCGTATGGAAGAGTGTCCATGCGTATCTCCACATTATACTCGTTTTCCAGCCTGTATTTGAGCACGTCAAACTGCAGGACGCCCACGACGCCCACGATGATCTCTTCCATTCCAGTGTTGTATTCCTGGAAGATCTGGATCGCGCCTTCCTGGGCAATCTGGTTGATTCCTTTAATGAACTGCTTCCGCTTCATCGTGTCTACCTGGCGCACTCTTGCAAAATGCTCTGGCGCGAATGTAGGGATGCCTTCGTAGACGAATTTATCACCGGCATTGGTAAGGGTATCTCCGATCGAGAAGATACCCGGATCAAAGACTCCGATAATGTCTCCCCCATAGGCTTTCTCTATCATCTTCCTCTCGCTTGCCATCATCTGCTGCGGCTGCGACAGGCGCACCTTCTTGCCGCCCTGTATATGGAAGACATCCATGCCTGCCTCGAATTCGCCGGAACAGATGCGCATGAAGGCGATCCGGTCCCGATGAGCCTTATTCATGTTGGCCTGAATCTTGAACACGAAGGCAGAAAAGTCACCCTCTTCCATGGGATCGATCAGGCCCCTGTCAGATTTTCTTGGAAGCGGGGACGAGGTCATCTTAAGGAAATGTTTTAGAAACGTTTCCACACCGAAGTTCGTAAGGGCTGAGCCAAAGAATACCGGCGAGAGTTCGCCCTTGCTCACCAGTTCCTGGTCAAACTGAGCCCCGGCTCCATCCTGAAGTTCGATTTCCTCTTCCAGCTGCACTCTCTGGGAGTCTCTGATAAGCCATGCGATCTCCGGATCGGCGATATCTACCTTCTTCACCTCTCCCTGGGTAGTGCCCTTGCGGGTGTCAGAAAACAGTTCTACCTTCTTCGTCTCCCTGTCATAGACCCCTTTGAATTCCTTGCCTGAGCCGATCGGCCAGTTTATCGGGCAGGTGGCGATTCCCAGTTCATTCTCGATATCATCCAGAAGTTCAAAGGTATCCATTGCCTCCCTGTCCATCTTATTGATAAAGGTAAAGATCGGGATGTGGCGCATGGTACATACCTTGAAAAGTTTCCTGGTCTGCGCCTCCACGCCCTTGGACGCATCGATTACCATCACCGCGGAGTCCGCCGCCATCAGCGTACGGTACGTATCCTCCGAGAAATCCTGATGGCCCGGCGTATCCAGGATGTTGATGCAGTAGCCGTCAAAATTAAACTGAAGGACTGAGGAGGTGACCGAGATACCTCTTTCCTTCTCGATCTCCATCCAGTCGGACACCGCATGCTTAGCCGTGGCCTTTCCCTTGACGCTTCCCGCCTGGTTGATGGCTCCCCCGTACAGGAGGAACTTCTCCGTAAGCGTAGTCTTGCCGGCATCCGGGTGGGAGATGATGGCAAAGGTCCTTCTCTTTTTTATCTGCTCTTTTACTTGATTATTTATCTGTGACATAGATTCAAACACTCCTACAAATAGTATATCCGCATATAGACGCTATTAGACAGTATAACACACCTGGAATCAATCCTCAATTAGGAATTTTGTTTATTAGGGGACAGGTGATTGGCGTGTAACGCGCGGCGGACGGATGGGAGCGGGCTTTAGGATACGCCGTTCGCCGGAACAGATAAAAGCCAGCCTATATAAGAAGCATAATTGCCTCCTATTAGACTGGCCTGCAAACTGGTTTATGTAGTTTTATGTATAGTCTGCGGGTGATAAGCCGCTATCGGCGACTCTTTCGCGGGCTTACAGATCAGTGCAAGAGATGCAGGCGCCAAAGCGTCGCAGGAATCACCGCCCCAGCCTCGCGGGCGGGTCGCCAATCCCCCCTACTTTCCTTCGGAATACACCGGCGTAATCACGATGTTTTGTGCCGCCACGCCAGTCTTACGGGTAATGATGTCTTCGATCTGCGCCCGGTTGGCGTCGCTTAATTCTGCCGCATTCACGACTACGTCTGCCGCATCCTGGGTCAGGCTTACTACGGCCTCGCTGAAGCCTTTGGATGCCAGAAGCGTCTCGGCTG
>PPYE01321144.1_pt1 | contig 11963 bp, 10 predicted proteins | sample 1559881 | NCBI WGS metagenome assembly PPYE01 (sample SAMN08240022, study PRJNA423297) | Human gut metagenome, whole genome shotgun sequencing project.
GCATGGGCGGATCGGCAGAAATCGGCAGAGTTGGCAGGGGCTTTGCCCTTGCGGCGGGCGGGAGGGTGTGCTACAATAGACCACAAAGGATAAACAAATGGCTTTCTCACGTGGACATATGGGCGGGAGGTACATAGAATGGGTAAGTCACCCAGTTATTTCATCGTGGAGTCCAGCGCACTGCCAGAGATTTTTCTGAAGGTGGCGGAGGCCAAGCGGCTGTTGGAAACCGGCGAGGTGGACACGGTCCACTTGGCCACCCGGCGGGTGGGCATCAGCCGCAGCGCATTTTATAAATACAAGGATGCGGTGCGGCCCTTCAATGACATGCTGCATGGGCGGATCGTCACCTTTCAGTTCCTGCTCAAGGACGAACCAGGGGTGTTGTCCGCCGTCTTGAATATCTTTGCCCAGACGGGTGGGAATATTCTTACCATCAACCAGTCCATACCAAGCAACGGCTGTGCTGCGGTGACGGTGGGGGCGGAGACCTCGGGGCTGCGCATCGCGCTGGAGGAGTTACTGAACCAGGCCCTGGAGATAGAGGGAGTCCTGCGCTGTGAGATTTTGGCGGGCTGACGGCCCGGACAGGAGGAAGACAGAATGGTGAACGTGGCAATTTTAGGGTTTGGCGTGGTGGGCTCCGGTGTGGCTGAAGTGCTGGACACCAACGAGCGGCACATCGAGGGCAAGGTGGATGATCTGATCCGCCTGAAATATATTCTGGATGTGCGGGATTTCCCAGACAGCCCCTTTGCAGGCAAGGTGGTGCACGATTTTTCCGTGATTGAGCAGGACCCTGAGGTGTCCATCGTGGTGGAAACCATCGGCGGGGCCAAGGCGGCGCTGGATTTCACCCGCCGGGCCCTGCAGGCGGGCAAAAGTGTCATTACCTCCAACAAGGAGCTGGTGGCGGAGCACGGCTGCGAGCTGCTGCGGCTGGCCCAGGAGAAGGGGGTCAGCTATCTGTTTGAGGCCAGTGTGGGCGGCGGCATCCCCATCATCCGCCCCCTGAACCAGTGCCTGGCCGCCAACGAGATCGAGGAGATCACCGGTATCCTCAACGGTACGACCAACTATATCCTCACCCGTATGATCCGGGCGGGGCTGAGCTTTGACGACGCTCTGAGGGAGGCTCAGGCCAACGGCTACGCCGAGCAGGACCCCACCGCCGACATTGAGGGCCACGACGCCTGCCGGAAGATCTGCATCCTGGCCTCCCTGGCTTTCGGGCGGCATATTTACCCCCGGCAGGTGCCCACGGAGGGCATCACCGGCGTCACCCTGGCCGACGTGGCCTATGCCGACTCCTGTGGAAAGAAGCTCAAGCTGCTGGGGCGGGCTATTCGCCGGACCGACGGGAAGGTGTGCGCCTATGTGGCCCCACACCTGGTGGACCGGGAGAACCCCCTCTCCGGTGTGGAGGATGTATTCAACGCCATCGCCGTACGGGGCAACGCCATCGGCGATGTGATGTTCTACGGCCGGGGGGCGGGCAAGCTGCCCACCGCCTCCGCCGTGGTGGCCGACGTGATCGACGCGGCCAAGCACCGGGACGAGAAGAAGCGGATGTTCTGGGCCGAGGGCGGGGACGATACGGCGGTGCCGCCCGACGGGCTGGAGAGCCGCTGGTACCTCCGGGGGACCGGGGTACAGGCGGCGGAGGCCGCCTTCCCGGACAGTACCCGGCTGAGCCGCCCCGGAGCGCCGGCGGACGAGTTCGCGCTGGTCACCCCGCCCATGACCCGGGCTGCTCTGGAGGCCCGGCTGACGGGTATGACGCCCGGCTCCATGTTCCGGGTGCTGGACTGAGCGCATAGAATGTCGCGGAGGAGCGTGCCTCCTCCGCGACGGACGGATATTCCTGATTTAGGGGGTACATATACCAATGGGACTCATTGTTCAAAAATTCGGCGGCAGCTCCGTTGCGGATGCCGACCGCATCCGCAACGTGGCCCGCATCATAACCGAGACCTACCGCCGGGGCCACCGGGTCGTGGCGGTCCTCTCCGCCCAGGGCGACACCACGGATGATCTGATTGCCAAGGCCGCGGAGATCAACCCCAACGCCTCCAAGCGGGAGATGGATATGCTGCTGTCCACCGGTGAGCAGATCTCCTGCTCCCTGTGCGCCATGGCCATCGAGGCCATGGGCTACCCGGTGGTCTCCCTGACGGGCTGGCAGGCGGGCTTCCGCACCAACTCCTCCTATGGCGACGCCCGCATCAAGCGCATCGATACGGAGCGGGTGCTGGCCGAGCTGGACAAGAACACCATTGTCATCGTCACCGGCTTCCAGGGCCTCAACAAGTATGAGGATATCACCACCCTGGGCCGGGGCGGCTCCGATACCTCGGCGGTGGCCCTGGCCGCTGTGCTCCACGCGGATCTCTGCCAGATTTATACCGACGTGGACGGCGTCTACACCGCAGATCCCCGCCACGTCAAAGGGGCGCGGAAGCTGGAGGAGATCACCTACGACGAGATGCTGGAGCTGGCCACCCTGGGCGCCCAGGTGCTCCACAACCGTTCGGTGGAGATGGCCAAGCGCTACGGCGTCAACCTGGAGGTTCTCTCCAGCTTTTCCGGCAAACCCGGCACCAAAGTCAAGGAGGTTGCAAAAACCATGGAAAAACTGCACGTCAGCGGCGTAGCCTGCGATAAAAATGTGGCCCGTGTGGCCGTGGTGGGGCTGGCCGACGAGCCGGGCATCGCTTTCAAGATCTTCTCCCTGCTGGCCAAGGAGCGGATCAATGTGGACCTCATACTCCAGTCCATCGGCCGCAATAATACTAAGGATATCAGCTTCACCGTGAGCATTCAGGATGTGGAGCGCTGCAAGCAGCTCCTGGATGAGCACAGGGATTTCCTTCAGTTCGACCATGTGGATGTCAACGACAAAATTGCCAAGGTCTCCATCGTGGGAGCGGGCATGGTCCACAACCCCGGCGTGGCGGCCAAAATGTTTGAGGCCCTGTACAACGCGGGCATCAATATCAGCATGATCTCCACCAGCGAGATCAAGGTGTCCGTCCTGGTGGATATCAACGAGGCCGACCGGGCAGTGCAGGTCATCCACGACCGCTTCTTCCACGAGTTCGGCGGTAACTAAAAATACAAAGGCGGCGGCGGTCCCATGTGGGACCGCCGCCGAGGCTGTCGATAACCCCTCCTGCCGAAGGATTCGGAGGGAAGGATAGTGTGAAAGGGAACCGTCAGGGTTCCCTTTCGCGTTGGATCAAACAACTTTTGAAACTTTTCTGAAGTTTCAAAAGTTCAACAGCCTGTCGAAAAGACCTTTTCGACAGGCTGAGCGGCGCCGGTTCCATACGGGAACCGGCGCCGCCTCTTGTATCTATCAGGCGTTGAATACATACTTGTCCAGGCGGGCGAAGGCCTCCTGAACACGGGAGAGGGGGAGGGCAAGATTCATGCGGATGTGGCAGGGGCCGTGAAAACGGCGGCCATCCTGCCAAGCTACCCCTACATCAGAGCCAGCCTTTTGCAGCTCTTCAATGGTCTTCCCATGTGCTTCACACCATTTGGTGCAGTCGAGGAAAAGCATATAAGTGCCCTGAGGCTTGGTGACCTGAATACCTTTGTATTGCTCCCAAATGTGTTCGCAGGCGAAGTCCACATTATTCGCGAGTACCTGGTTCAACTCATCCACCCACTCGTAGCCCTCCGGCTTGTAGGCGCCGATCAGGGCGTGCATGGAAAGTACGTTTATCTCGTTGTAGTGGCACAAGGAGCTCTCCTTATCCACCCGATCTCGGAGCCACTTGCTGTAGATGATGTGGTAAGACCCGATCAGGCCCGCCAGATTGAACGTCTTGGAGGGAGCATAGAGGGCCACTGTGTGCTCCTTGGCGTAGCTGTTGACCATCTGTGTGGGGATGTGCTTCTGACCGGGGCGGATGATATCAGACCAGATCTCGTCGGAGATAACATAGACACCATGCCGCTGGAAGATCTCCATGGCCTTCTCCAGCTCCCAACGCTCCCAGACCCGGCCTGTGGGGTTGTGGGGGGAGCAGAATAGTGCGGTGTGAATGTGGTTGGCCACGATCTTCTTCTCCATGTCCTCGAAGTCCATGCGCCAAATGCCTTGCTCGTCCTGAACCAGTGGAGAGAGGACGATGGAATACCCGGCATTGGTCAGACAGGATGTAAAGCCGCTGTAGGTGGGGGAGTGAACCAGCACGTTGTCACCCCTGGAGCAGAGTACATTGAGTGCGCTGACCACACCACCCAGCACGCCGTTTTCATAGCCGATGTGCTCCTTGGTTAGGCCAGTGACACCGTTGCGCTTCTCGTGCCACTGGACGATGGAATCATAGTATTTGTCGGTGGGAAAGAAGTACCCGAAGGAAGGGTGCTGAGCCCGGGCGATAATCGCCTCTGTGATGGTGGGGACCACAGGGAAGTTCATATCTGCCACCCACATGGGGATTATATCAAAGCCTTCCTTTGGCCTTGCGGGCGCAATGACATGGGCACCCACATTGTCATAGGCCGCTGCATCCTTTCCGCGGCGGTCCAATATGCTGGTGAAATCATACTTCATTTTGTAATCCTCCTTCGTCTTTTTTACGACCGATGCCAGTCAAAATTGCGGCCCAGTATACTACAATCAGGCCAATACAGAAAAAGTTGTAGGGAATAAAATTCAACATGGTAAAGTCATCGCCCACAACACCGGTTCCCATTGCAACCGCCAGTGCGGTCAAGGTGTTGACGCCGTGGGGAACCATCCAGGAGATGCCGCTGGCAAAGCCCGCGATATAGTTGGCGGCGCGGGTTCGGGCAATATGGAAGGGCTTCATGATGTTGCGGACGATGGGGCTGATAAAGGCGATCGTGGACATACCGCTGCCAATGATCGCACAGAAAATACAGGTGAACACCCCGGAAACCGTTTCCGCCATTCTGGGGGTCTTGGCGTGTCTGACCATAAAGGTCTGGAAACTGTCCAGCACGCCCACCTCCTCAGTCAGTGCGAGTACTACGAAGATCAGGGCCATAAAGACTAAAACATCCATCAGGCTGAGGGTACCGGAGGCCAATAGGCCGTCAGCGGCAAAGATGCTCGCCACGTCCGAATAGCCCAGGATCAGCAACAGGATGATGCCCAGCAGATCGCCTACCACAAGGGCTACCAAGAAGTTTGTCTTGCGCAGGATGAGTACGGCCACCAGGATGGGAATGATGATAAAGATAAGGCCCAGGGAGGAGGAACTGTCCACACTTAGGGAGGCCAGATCAACCCCCTTGGTTGTTGCAAGACCAAATACAAAGAACAGGATGAGGGCGGGTATCCCTGCGGCCAGACTGTACCAGACACGGGTGCGCACCGCGGCGATGATATCCACCTCCTGTCCGATGGAGGAGGTGATGGTCACGTCGGAAATGGGGGAGAGGTTATTACCGAACTCGGAGCCGGAACAGATGGCACCCAGGACTAGGCCGGCGGGACAGCCCATCTGCACACCCATTGGGAACAGCATGGGCATCGTGGCCAAGAGGGCGGCCGCCGAGCTGCCCGTCACAGTGGACATTACCGCACACAGCACGAAGGTCACGCAGGGGATAATGGCAGGTGGGATATTGACCAGACTCACAAGATAGACCAGGCCATCCACCAGGTGGGCGGCCGTTAGGATCTGTGACAGGATACCGGCCGCAATGAAAATGGGAAATAGCATGGTGAAGGACGGATTAGCAAAGCCTTTCATAACTGCTTTCGCATAGCGGTTTTTATCCTTAAACACGAGCAGACCAATGACCATGGCCATGAAGCCTGCTCCCCAGAAGTTTCGTAGGGAACTCATTCCGGTAAAGCAGAGGACAACGATTGCTGCGATCATTCCCAGCAGTGGAAGTATCCCGCCGACCTTCCCTCCATAGGTTTCTGCGTACTTTTTTTCAGCTTCCATTTGACATCTCCCTCTCTTGGTGATTTGCTAAATCCTTAATAATTAAGCATCTTTATAATATGATAAATAAGAAATAAGTCAAGAAAATTTTTATATATTTTAGATACTTCTTTATAGTGAATAAATATTTGCCTTTTGTTTTGTGGATTATCCACAACAAAGAAGCCGGGCGGTCATACCCCCGGCTTCTTTTGTGTCTATCCTAAATAATCCCGGCTCCGCCTCACATCATCCTGATATGCCTCGTTCAGTTTCCGCTGTACCATCAGATGGTGTTCCAACTCCTCGGGAGAAAAATTGCTCAACAATTGAAAGGTGGCCTCCTGACAGGACTGGTTGAAAGCTGTGTGCGCCTGGTAGACCTGTTTGCCGCTCTCGGTCAGGTATAGATTATAAATCCGGTTGTTCTCTGCGTTGCGTACCTGCTCCACCCAGCCCTTGGCCCGCAGCTTGCGCACGATCTGGGAGCAGGCGCTGGGAGTCTTTTTCAGAATGGCGGCCAGCTCGGTGACGGTAATCTCCGGGTGCTCACCGATGAGGTCGATGATATGGGCCTCCGACTGATAGAGAATGTGAGCCCCGTAACGGTGGGGGAGGGAGTCGTATTCATACATCAGGTCATAGGCCTCGTCCTGGGCCGCCCAGATTTGCCCGAGCAGGGCCTCCCGCTGCTGTTCCATTGTCCGCGTCCTCTTTTCTGTCAAACTGTTCCTATTATAGCTGGTTTAGGCCGGGGATGCAAGACGGGACGGGCGTTCATTTGCCGTCGTGGCTGACGGCCCGGTTGATGGCGGAGAGGATGCCCTTGAGGGGGGCCAGGTTGATGTTATGGCTCATGCCTACGCCGAACCAGTCCCTGCCGTTCTCGTCCTGGAGGTGGATGTAGGCCACGGCCTGGGAGTCAGAGCCCTGCTTGACGGCGTGCTCCTTGTAGTCGATGAAGGTGAAGCGGTCCATCTTCTGGCCGTGGATGGCGTTGAAAAAGGCGTCGATGGGGCCGTTGCCGGAGCCCTGGACCTGGAACACGGTGTCGGTGTGGCGGATGGCGCCGGCGAAGGTGACGTGGGAGTGGCCCTCCTCGTCGGTAAACTCGGCGAAGGAGTGCTGCACCAGCTGATAGGGCTTTACCGCGTCGATGTAATGGGCCTTGAACAGGTCGTAAATGGCGTTGGGCTTCAGCTCCTTGCCCACCCGGTCGGTCTCCACCTGGACGATGTGGCCGAACTCGGGGTGCATGGCCTTGGGGAGATCGAAGCCGAAGGAGTGCTGCATGACGAAGGCGGAGCCGCCCTTGCCCGACTGGGAGTTGATGCGGATGATGGGCTCGTACTGGCGGCCCACGTCGGCGGGATCGATGGGCAGATAGGGCACCTCCCAGTACTCGGTGCCGCTCTCCTCCATGTAGCGGGTACCCTTATTGATGGCGTCCTGGTGGGAGCCGGAGAAGGCGGTGAACACCAGCTCACCCACATAGGGCTGCCGCTCGCCGATCTTCATCTTGGTGACCCGCTCGTACACGTCGCGGATTTTATTGATGTCGGAGAAGTCCAACTTGGGGTCCACGCCCTGGGTGTAGAGGTTGAGGGCCAGGGTCACCATGTCCACGTTGCCGGTGCGCTCGCCGTTGCCGAACAGGGTGGCCTCCACCCGCTCGGCCCCGGCCAGCAGGCCCAGTTCAGCGGTAGCCACGCCCTCGCCCCGGTCGTTGTGGGGGTGCAGGGAGATAATGGCGCGGTCCCGGCCGGGCAGCCTGGAGATAAAGTACTCAATTTCGTCGGCGAAGTAGTTGGGCATACAGTTCTCCACGGTGGTGGGGAGGTTGAGGATCACCTTGCGCTCCGGCGTGGCACCGATGGCCTCGATCACCGCCTGGCAGATCTCCACGGCGGCGTCCATCTCGGTGCCCATGAAGGACTCCGGGGAGTACTCGTACCGCAGATCCATCCCCGCGTCGAGGGCGGGCTGGCTCAGCTCCCGGATGAGCCGGGCGGCGTCCACGGCGATCTTTTTTACGCCCTCCACGTCGGTGTGGAAGACCACCTTCCGCTGGAGGGTGGAGGTGGAGTTGTAGAAGTGGAAGATCACATGCTTGGCCCCGTCAATGGCCTCGAAGGTGCGGCGGATGAGGTGCTCTCTGGCCTGTACCAGCACCTGAATGGTCACGTCGTCGGGGATGTGTCCACCCTCGATCAGGGTGCGGATGAACTCGTACTCCGTCTCGGAGGCGGAGGGGAACCCCACCTCGATCTCCTTGACGCCGATGTCCACCAGGGTGTGAAACAGTTCCAGCTTCTCCCGGACGTTCATGGGGTCAATGAGGGCCTGGTTGCCGTCCCGCAGATCCACCGAGCACCAGACGGGGGGCGCCTTCAGCTCCCTGTCGGGCCAGGCACGGCGGGTCATCTTGAGAGGGACGAAGGGGATGTACTTCTCGTGTGCGGGCTTCATAACAATTCCTCCTGTTTACTGGGGCCAGGGTACGAAAAAACGCCCCTGACCAAATTCCTGGTCAGGGGCGTAAAACTTACGCGGTACCACCCTGCTTCCGCCCGTTGTCGCCAAAGGGCGCTCATGGCCTCCAACAAGGCCGCGGCCGGTAACGTGGCCGTGACGGCCCGCCCTACTGCCTGGGGTTCGGACGGGCGGCTCCGGGCTCAGTATCCGCGCGCTTCCCCGCGCCGGTTCGCACCAACCACCGGTTCTCTGAGCGGGACGGGACGCGCCTTCTTCCCATCATTGCCTGTTTGGGATGTAATTGCACTTATTTTAGCCGGGGAAAGGGAATTTGTCAAGAGGCAGTTTCCGTGCCGGGGAGGGAGGGCTCCAGCGCGATGGAGCGGCAGCTTCCGTCCTGCCAGGAGCCCCAGGGATAGCAGTCCGGGGGGTGGTTGCCGTACAGGCTGGAGGTGTAGCCCCCCAGGTATTCCAGGCCGTCGGCGGTGTAGACTGCCAGGAAATATTCCGATTTCGTGCTCGGACAAGGGCCAGTGATGGCCAGCCGGGTTCCGTCATAGCACAGGCTGAGCCTGGAGGAAGGGGTGCTCAGGGGGCAGCCCAGGGAGGACTGGAGGGAGGTGTCCGCCGTAAAGTCCACCAACCATGCGCCGCTCCGACGGTTGAGCACGGCCAGAAAGTCGCCCGCGGACAGGAGGCAGAAAGAGCCGTCAGACTGTGGGAACACCTGTGGGTGGGGCGCGCCCTCCGCCGCGGGAAAGAGCTCCTGGGTGGCAACAGGGGTGAGTGTGTCTACGTCCAGCAGGGTGAGAAGAAACGCGCCCTTCTCCTCGGTGAGAAGAAAGAGGGTACCGTCCCCATCCGACCAGAAGGCCATGGCCCGGCCTCCGTTGGGGATGGAGTAGACGGTCTCCAGGTCGCCGCCGGGGGAGAGGCGGTAGATCCCCCAGCCGCCGGGAATTCCGCTGCCGTCCAGAGCCTTGGCCATGGAGCCGCCGGCGCAGAGGGCAAACAGGACGCCTTCCCCGGTGCTCACGCAGTCCGCCTGAAGGGTGAGCAGGCTGCTGTCCAATGTGAGAAAGCAGGCGCTCAGCAACTGGCCGGAGGCGTCCGGGGTCATGCTGATCTCCATGGCAAGCCCTTCGGGCACCGGAATGGGAAAATAGGCGCGAAAACGGCGGGTCAGCTCCTCCGCGTTGATGGAGGTATCGTACTGGGAAGTTCCAAACTCACGGTCAGCCGCCCAGGCTGTGTACACGAGACGATCCACAGAGAGGGGGAAATCGGTCAGATAATCGGCCAGTTGGATCTCACGTTTAATACTGATGAGACCATTGTGTTCGGTATAGGTCTCGTCTCCGGGCAGGGGAGAGGTCTGGGCGGAGAGCTCCGCCCACAGCGCCCGCAGCCCGGCGGAGGGACTGTCCGGCGCAATATCCAGGAGATTCAGGCCGGGAGAGAGCTCCAGCACATCCTCGTCCAGCTCAATGATCCAGCTCTGCTTCTGGCCGGAGTAGGAAAAGCGGGTTTCGGCCTCCTCCGGCGCGGCGGCGGGAAAGGTGCTGTGCCAGAACAGGTGATAGCCGCAGGTGGACACCCAGGTGAGCTCCACACCGTCGGCGGCCGTGGGATCTCCGGCCAGTGGCTCCGTCCGGTAGGATACCGTCTCCCGGCGGCCCTGCACGGCGGCGCAGGCCCCCGCCAGCAGGCCGGCGGACAGAGCGACCAGGAGGAGAAAGAGCAGCAGAGATTTCCGCATGGCTATTCCTCCCCTCTGCCGTCCATCCGCTCCAGCGCCTGGAGCACCCGGCCGGGCTCATAGCCGCAGGCCGACCGGACATAGTCCATCAGGCTCTGGCTCCGCTCCTCCAGCGCGGCGGTGGTTACGTCCCCGGCGATCCGTCCCGACCGGAGGAGCACCGCCCGGCTGATGAAGTGCTGCACCTCCTCCAGCAGATGGGTGGACAGGAGGATGGTCTCGGTGGGCTCCAGGATGCCCAGCAGCACCCTGTAGAAGTCCTCCCGGTTGAACACGTCGTTGCCGGCGAAGGGTTCGTCCATAAGAATGTAGTCCGCCCCCTGGCACAGGGCCAGAATCACCTCGAACTGGTTCTTCTGTCCGGGGGAGAAGCCGCGCAGGGCCCGCTTTTCCGGCAGGCGGAAGAAGTCCATCAGCATCTGGAAGCGGCCGGCCCGGAAGGCGGGGAAGTGTTCGGCGCAGAAGTCCCGATGCCCGGCGGCAGTGAGGCCGGGGAAGAAGGAGTGCTCACAAGTGGCGAAGGAGAGTCGGGCAATGTTTTTGGAGGTGATGGGCTGCCCGTCCAGAGTAACCGACCCGAACCCGTACCGGAGCAGGCCCAGAATGCACTTGAGCAGGGTGGTTTTGCCCGCGCCGTTGGGGCCGAAGATACCCACGATCTCCCCGGGCCCCACGGACAGGCTCACATCCTCCAGGGCCTGCTGACAGCCCCGGTACTTTTTGGATACATGGCTCACTTCAAGCATGGTTGCCTCCAATCCAGCCCAGCGGCAGGCCTCCCCAGGGCTCCGGGGGCAGGTGGCCCGCAGGTGTCAGGTGGTAATAGCACAGCGCGCACAGCAGGATGACGGCGGCCGTCAGTGCCGCGCCCAGCAGCAGGGCCAGGGCGGGGGCGGACAGGCAGCGCCGCCACAGCTCTCCGAACTGGGGCAGAAGCCGCATCCGGTAGATGCTCCGGCCGCCCTGATAGTGACAGAGAAAGTGGTAGACGGCCACCCCGGCCAGGGAGAGGGCCAGCGCCAGAAAACAGAGCAGCGGCCCATAGAGCAGGTGGGAAAAGGGGGGCACCAGGGTGCCGGGCAGGAGCACCCGCACCATCGCGCCGTCCGGGCTCACGGTGCCGTCGTAGCCGTAGAGGGCCCGGCGGGCCGGGAGGTACTGGCACAGGAAGAGCACCAGTCCGGCGCCGGCGGACAGGAGAAGGCCCGTCCAAAGCAGAAACCGCTCCTGCTTCCAGGGGATGCCGAGGGGAAACCAGGACTCATTCTTCATAGGGATCCCTCCTCAAAATCTGGCAGAGGGAGGCGGCCAGGGCGCACAGGCTGACAAAAAGCAGGACGGGCCCCAGGACGGAGGGCAGACCGTCCGCGGAGTAGAAAATGCCGTCGTAGAGATAGGGGCGGAGGAACTCCGCCGGCCCGCCAAATTCAAAAGAGCCCATGGACAGGGGAAAGCAGAGGGCGGAGAGCGCCGCCAGGGGCAGAACGGCGAAGGCCCGGCGGCCCATGCGTCGTTGGAAGGAGAAACAGGCCGCCGACGTCCCCAGGGCGGCGCACATGGACAGGTTGCGCGCCCAGAGAGGCCAGTCATCCAGGGGCAGCAGGCTGTGGAGATAGGGGTCGCGGTAGCAGGCCAGGAACAGAGCCTGGGGGCCGGAGAACTCCGGTGCCAGACGGGGGAGGGCGGCGGCGCAGAGAGCCAGCAGGGTGCCCAGGTGGGCCGCCCAGAAGAACAACAGGCAGAAAAAGCCGTAGCCGGCCCACAGCAGGGTGAGGGCCCTGTGCCCCACTGACAGTCGCCGCAGGGTATAGCTC
>PPYE01344279.1_pt1 | contig 11961 bp, 10 predicted proteins | sample 1559881 | NCBI WGS metagenome assembly PPYE01 (sample SAMN08240022, study PRJNA423297) | Human gut metagenome, whole genome shotgun sequencing project.
GTGCTGGCCCAGTCGATCATCGGCGTAGGTCTGAAGAACGTGACGGCGGGTGCCAACCCGATGGACCTGAAGCGCGGTATCGACAAGGCGGTGCTGAAGGTCGTGGAGTCGCTGCGCAAGCAGAGTCAGGAGGTCGGCACGGACTTCGCCAAGATCGAGCAGGTCGCCACCATTTCGGCCAACAACGACGAGACGATCGGCAAGCTGATCGCCGAGGCGATGGGCAAGGTGAACAAGGAGGGCGTCATCACCGTCGAGGAGGCCAAAGGCACCGAGACCCACGTGGAGGTGGTCGAGGGCATGCAGTTCGACCGCGGTTATATCTCGGCTTACTTTATGACCGATCCCGAAAAGATGGAGGCGCAGCTTGAAAAGCCTTACATCCTGATTACCGACAAGAAGGTTTCGACGATGAAGGAGCTGATGGGCGTGCTGGAACCGGTGGCTCAGAGCGGCCGTTCGCTGCTGATCATCGCCGAGGACGTGGACGGCGAGGCTCTTTCGGCGCTCGTTGTCAACAAGCTGCGCGGCACGCTGAAAATCGCGGCCTGCAAGGCTCCGGGCTTCGGCGACCGCCGCAAGGAGATGCTCGAAGACATCGCCATCCTGACGGGCGCTACCGTGATCTCGACCGATAAGGGTATGAAGATCGAGGATGCCGACCTTTCGATGCTCGGAACGGCCGACAAGGTGACGCTCAACAAGGAGAACACCACGATCGTGGACGGCGCCGGCAAGAAGGAGGAGATCGCGGCCCGTGTGGCTCAGATCCGCGCTTCGATCGAGAAAGCCACGTCGGACTACGACAAGGAGAAGCTGCAGGAGCGTCTTGCCAAGCTCGCCGGAGGTGTCGCCGTGCTGTATGTGGGCGCCGCTACCGAGGTGGAGATGAAAGAGAAGAAAGACCGTGTGGACGATGCGCTGGCCGCAACCCGCGCCGCAGTCGAAGAGGGTATCGTTCCAGGCGGCGGTGTGGCATACATCCGCGCTACGGCGGCTCTCGAAGGCATGAAGGGCGATAACGAGGACCAGACGACGGGTATTCAGATCGTGAAACGTGCGATCGAGGAGCCGCTGCGTCAGATCGTCGCCAATGCCGGCGGCGAAGGCTCGGTTGTCGTCAGCAAGGTGAAGGAGGGCAAGGACGCCTTCGGTTACAACGCCCGCGACGACAAGTACGAGGACCTGCTGAAGGCCGGTATCATCGACCCGACCAAGGTGTCGCGTGTCGCGCTGGAGAATGCCGCTTCGATCGCTTCGATGTTCCTGACGACCGAGTGCGTGCTGGCCGAGAAGAAGTCCGACGCTCCCGCCATGCCGGCAATGCCCGCAGGCGGTATGGGCGGCATGATGTAATCATCGGTTGCCATATGAAAACCGGAGACCTCCGACAAGGTCTCCGGTTTTTTTTGTTGTCGGGAGCCGTCTTCGGCTGTTACCGCCTGCCGGTCCCGTGACCGGGAGGGGCGGCTCACGGCATCCACTCCAGCACGCCGGTGACGGGGTTTGCGGCGCGCCATGCCTCAAATTCGGCGTAGGTGCGGACTCCGTCGCGCAGCACGGCCTGATAGTATTCGATACCCATGATTTTCTCGGTCTCCGGAGTTTCGTATTTGAGCCGGAGGATGGTTTCGCGCGTTTGGTCGGTCAGCACGGCGGCGATCCGGTCGGCAACCCGTTCGAAATAGCCGTCGTAGGCCGAGCCTTTCGGCATGTGGATCATGTCGATCTGCCAAAGCTGGTCGTCGGCGTCGGCATACCATGCGTGCCATTCGAGGCACTCCTCGCTCGTGTCGAGCAGGTTGCCGTATTCGATGCGGCGGATGCGGCTGTTTTCGGCCAGCCGGGCCATGGCGGCGAAGCTGTCCGCTACGCGCAGGGGCGATGAGTAGATGTGGAAGTCGATGTCGCGGTGCGTTATCAGCAGTCCCGTGCGGAGCGAGCCGACCAAATGCGGTTCGGCGCCCACGGAACGCCAGATGCTTTCGATGCCGCTGTCGCGGATGACCTCTTGGGCGCGCTGCTGGTTCGCGGCGGCGAGGGTGCTGAGTTTGTCCATTGTGCGATGCTATGAAGGGTTAAAAGGGCTTGCCGGAGCGAATTCGTTCCGGCAGGCTTGCGGTTTGTCGGGGTGTTATTTGCCGAGCAGGATGCGGGCCTGCGCGACTGCAGCGTCGGTTATCCGGCTGCCGGAGAGCATTTTGGCGATCTCGGTGATGCGTTCTTCGGCCGTCAGACGCCGGATGCCGGTGCGTCCGTCCTGCTTGTAGACCACGAAGTGGGCCGAGCCTTTCGAGGCGACCTGCGGCAGGTGGGTGATGTCCACGACCTGCATCGTCGCCGAGAGCGACTCGATGATCTCTCCCATGGCGTCGGCGATGCGGCCCGAAACGCCCGTGTCTATTTCGTCGAAGATGACCGTCGGCAGCTGCATGCACCGGGCCAGCAGGGCTTTGAGGGCCAGCATGACGCGGGAAAGCTCGCCGCCCGAAGCGATCCGCTCGACGGGCTGGGGCGTTGCGCTGCGGTTGGCCGTGAAGAGGAAAACCACATTGTCGCGGCCCGTGCGGCCCAGTTCGGCGAGCGGCGTCAGCGCCACTTCGAACACCGTGTCGGGCATGCCCAGTTGCGTCAGCGTGGCAAGGATCTGTTTCGCGAAGCCTGCGGCGGCTTTTTCGCGGGCTTTGTGCAGGCGGTCGGCCAATGCGGCCGCTTTCTGCTCGGTTTCGTGCAGCGCTTTTTCGGTCGCGGCGATCTCCTCGTCGCCGTGGACGATGGCCGCCAGCCGGGCGGCGTAACCGTCGCGTGCGGCGATCAGTTCGGCTTCGGAGGCGACGCGGTGCTTCTGCTGGAGCGCATAGAGGGTGTCGAGACGCGCCGAGAGCTTCGCCAGCCGTTCGGGGTCGGCGTCGATCCGTTCGCAGTCGGCGGCCGCGGCGTTGTCGATATCTTTCAGCTCTTCGAGCACCGAGTGTATGCGCTCGGCGTACTCCCCGGCGGCGGGGTAGTGTTCGCGGATGCGTACGAGGTCGTTTTCCGAGTTTTTCAGCAGGGTGAGAATCCCCGTTTCGTCGGCGTCGAATGCGTTGCGGAGCGTGGTGAGGACTTCGCCGATGCGGTCGGCGTTTTCCAGTACGGCAAGTTCCGCTTCGGTCGCGGCCTGCTCGCCTTCGCGGAGGTTGGCGGCGGTCAGCTCTTCGCTCTGGAAACGCAGCCACTCCTCGTCGCGGCGGCCGTCGGCGGCCGCTTCGCGCAGGGCTGCGAGCTGGCGCCGCAGTTCGGAAAGCCGGGCGTACTGCGCCGTGTACTGCGCGAGCAGCCCGCCGTTTCCGGCTACGGTGTCGAGCGCCGAGGTGCGGAACTCCTCCGAGGAGAGAATCAGGTTCTGGTGCTGGGAGTGTATGTCGATCAGGCGGGTGCCGAATTCGCGCAGCTGCGCGAGCTGGACCGGAATGTCGTTGATGAAGGCGCGGCTCTTGCCGGCCGGGGTTATCATGCGCGTAACGTGCGTTTCGGGAGCATAGTCGAGGTCGTTCTCGTCGAAGAACGACTCCATACCGCGGCCCGAAAGGTCGAAAGTACCCTCGACCACGCAGTTGCGCGCCGCGTCTTTCATGGCCGAGCCGTCGTTCTTGGCTCCGAGCAGCAGGCCCAAAGCACCGAGCAGGATGGATTTGCCGGCTCCCGTCTCACCCGTGATGATGTTCAGGTGCGGGTCCAGCTCCATTTCGAGCTTTTCGATAAGCGCGTAATTCTCAACCGACAGACGACGTAACATGGCGGCCTATTTTAACAGTGATTCGATTTTATCGGCGATGCGTTCCGCGACTTCGGACTTCGGCATCAGGGGCAGTTCCTCCCGGCCGCTGCGGTCGATGAAGGTGACTTTGTTGGTGTCGCCGCGGAATCCGGCCCCGGCGTCGCGCAGCGAGTTGAGGACGATGAAGTCGAAGTTTTTCTTGGCGAGCTTGGCTTCGGCGTTGGCCTGTTCGTCGTGGGTTTCGAGCGCGAAGCCCACCAGCAGGCGGCTGCCTTTGCGTGCGCCCAGTTCGGCGGCGATGTCGCGCGTACGGCGCAGGGTGATGCACATTTCGCCGCCGCATTTTTTGATTTTCGTTTCCGAAACGGTGTCGGGCGTGTAGTCCGCGACGGCCGCGCACATGACGGCTCCGTCGGCTCGGTCGAAAGCCGCGGTGGCGGCGTCGTACATTTCGGCGGCAGAAAGTACGTCCGTGCGCTGCACTCCGGCGGGCGTCGGCAGGGCCGTACGGCCGCTGACGAGCGTCACGTCGCCGCCGCGGGCGGCCAGTGCGCCCGCAATGGCGTAGCCCATCTTGCCCGTCGAGTGGTTCGATATGAACCGCACGGGGTCGATGGCTTCGATCGTGGCGCCTGCCGTTACGACGAAGCGTCTACCTTGCAGGCTCTTTTTTTTTTCGGGATTTTCTCCGCCGAACAGTTGGCCGACGAAGGCGGCGATGTCGGCAGGTTCGGCCATGCGGCCCTTGCCCGTCAGTCCGCTGGCCAGCTCGCCTTCGGCGGGCTGGACGATCCGCACGCCCCGTTCGGCCAGACGGCGCAGGTTCTCCTGCGTCGCGGGATGGGCGTACATGTCGAGGTCCATGGCCGGCGACACGACGACCGGGCAGCGGGCCGAGAGATAGGTCGTCAGCAGCAGGTTGTCGGCGATGCCGCAGGCCATTTTGGCCAGCGTATTGGCCGTGGCGGGGGCTATCAGGTAACAGTCGGCCCACTCGCCGAGCGAGACGTGCGAATTCCACGCTCCGTTTTCCGGGTCGAAGAATTCCACGAGAATCGGGTTTTTCGAGAGGGTGGCCATCGTCAGGGGCGTGATGAACTGCTTGGCCAGCGGCGTCATGACGACGCGCACTTCGGCGCCCGCGCACTTCAATAAACGACAGAGCACAGCCGCCTTGTAGGCCGCTATGCTTCCCGTAATGCCCAGCAGTATACGCCGTCCCGCGAGTCCTTCGACCGTGCGGCCGGCGCCGGGGCTTTGTATGTCGTGTCCCTGCGAGTCCATGCCGGCGGGCTGTTACGCCTCCTTGACCTCTTTGTTCTCCTTGAAGAAAAGCTCGTCGTCGAGGAACTCCTCGGTGGCGATGATCGCGGGCTTGGGAAGACGCTCGTAATAGCGCGAAATCTCGATCTGCTCGCGGTTCTCGAAGGTCTCCTCCATGGTGTCCGTGGGCGATGAGAAGTCGGCGAGCTTGCGGTTCAGCTCGGTCTTCAGCTCGGTTGCGATCTGGTTGGCGCGGCGGGCGATGATATTTATCGACTCGTAGACATTGCCGGTCTCCCGGTCCAGATCGACCAGTTTACGCGTAATGGTGTTGTTGGGAATGTTCTTCTTGATTTCCATTGCTATATGTTGTTGTCTTCTTGCTTGTTGCGGTCCAGATAATCGCGGGCGTGCTGGGCCATGCGGTCCACCTCCTTGATATGTTTCGATTCGGGGAACTCCTCTTTGAACGAGAGGTACGAGTCGAGCATCGCCAGATAGCGGTCGGTCTGCTTCTCGGCGACCGAGTTGCTGGCGAAGCGGTAGCTGGCGTCCACGATCAGGTACATGATCTCCTCGCGGTGCGAACTTTCGGGGTATTGCTTGAGCGCGTTCTTGAGCGATACGATGGCCGACTTGTAGCGGCCTATCTTATAATAAGTGTATGCGTTGAGGTAGGCCTTGTCGTGTAGGCGCTGCGTCAGCTCGGTGTTGATGGTCTTGAAATTCTCGATCTGCTCGCTGTGCGGATAGCGCGACATGAATTCGTTGATGGCGATCAGCGCCTGTCCGGTCATCGTCTGGTCGCGCGAAGGGCCGGGCGAAAGATAGTAGAAGCAGAGTGCGTACATGCCTTCGGCGTCCTCGATGAAGGCGCTGCGGCCGAACTTGCGGCGGAAATCGTCGAGAAGCGTCGCCGCCGTGTCGTAATCGCGGTTCTTGTATTTGCAGCGGGCGTTGAAGAACGAAATGCTGTCTTCGCGGGGCGTGCCGGAGTAGTAGTGCTGGACGCCTTCGAAGAGCGTCGAGGCCCGCGACCACTTCTCCTTCTGGTAGTACTCCAGCGCCTTGCTGTAAATCAGGTCGGGTTGTCCGCTTTTGAGCAGGGCGTTGATTCCTGCGCATCCGCTAAATGCAGTGATCAGGATCACTCCGCACACGGCGTATAAAAAAGTCTGCTTCATCGATAAATCTTTTACGGCGCTTTATCGCGCAAAGTTACGCATAAATTAACGATTTGCAAAATTATTTATTGTGCAAAAAAAGAGTGCGTCTCCGCACCCTTGTTTTTTGTTCAGAAGAAGAACCCGACCGAACCTCCGTAAACGAGGTTGCGCGGGATCCTGACCCGCTGCGACACGCCGTCGGAGACGAAGGTGTTCCAGACGTGTGAACGGGCGTAACCAGACAGGCGGAAGTCGAAAAAGAATTTGCGGATGTTGAATCCCACGCCGCCCATGATGCCGACGTCGTCGTTGAAATTCACCTTCAGCAGTTTCGGGGCGCTGTCCCGCTCGGAGTCGGCCACGCGGAACTGGGCGCCGCCGAAGAGCCGCAGGGGCCCGAACTGGAGACCCAGCTGCAGCGGGATTTCGAACCGCTCCGAACGCAGCGAGACGCTGCGGGTGCGGGAGCCTTCGGCGCGGATCGAGTAATTGACGAATGCGAAATTAAGCTCCGACTGCAGGTGCAGGCGGCGGGTGAGGTTGAACCGCAGGACGAAGCCCGCCTGATAGTCCGCCTTGGCGGGACCGGGCCGGAATCGGTTTTCTCCGATTTCCACACGGGAAAAGGTGTAGCTGGTGGTGGTGACGCCGCCGCGGACGCCGACCTGAAAGCGGCGCTGGGCCGAAGCCGCGCCGGTGAGCAGCAGCGCGCAGAGCAGGAGCGGGAAGAGATGTTTCATGCCGATATTAGGTGGTTTTAAGGTTGCTGCGGAGGTTACATCAGGGGTGACACGAGCCGCAGCACATCGCCCAGCGTGCGCCGCCATGCCGCCGGCCGCCATTCGCCCCGCACGATCCGCCGGCACGAGGCCAGATCGCCGTCGAAGGTGGCGGACAGCTCCCGGACGACCTGCCGGTCGCGGATGAAGGCCGTGACTTCGAGGTTGTCCAGCAGACTGCGGTAATCCATGTTCGCGGTGCCGACCGAGGCCGTGTCGTCGTCCACGATCAGCAGTTTGGCATGCAGGAAGCCGTTGGCGTAGCGGTAGAGTTCGATCCCCGCGTCGAGCAGGTCTCCGACGTAGGAGTCCGATATCAGGTCCGTGAACGGCGAGTCGCTGCACGTCGGGATCATCACCTGCACCCTCACGCCGCTCCGGGCCGCCAGCCGCAGCGCGTCGAGCAGCATCGCGGGCGGCAGGAAGTAGGGCGAGGATATGCGCACCCTGCGCTGCGCCCGGACGATGGCCGCGGCGAACGCCTCGGCGATGGTCAGCCGCGAGGAACCCTCTTCGGCCCATGCGAGCTGGATCGGCAGCCGCTGCCGGATGTCGTGCGGCGCGATATGGCGGCGGATGTCGAGACTCTCGCCGCGTACGCGCGCCCAGTCGGCGATGAAGAGCTTCTGCAGGTCGGCGACGGCGTCGCCCTCGACGCGAAGGTGCTCGTCGCGCCACTTGCCCATGTAATCTCCGTCGAGGTAGTATTTCGCAATGTTTATGCCACCCAAGTAGGCGACCTTTCCGTCCGTAACGACTATTTTGCGGTGGTTGCGGCGGGTGACGCGCGTGGTGAACCACGGGAAACGCACCGGTTCGAAAGCCGCCGTCTCGACGCCCGCCTCGTGCATGCGGCGCAGCATCGTGCGGCTGAGCCGCCACGAGCCGACGGCGTCGTAGATGACGCGCACTTCGAGTCCCGCACGGGCTTTGCGTATCAGGATTTCGGCGATGGTGCGTCCGATGCGGTCGTCGCGGATGATGTAGTACTCCATGTGGATCGACCGCACGGCCCGCTGGAGCGAGGCGATCAGCGCCGTGAAGGCGTTGTTGCCGTTGTGGAGCAGTTCGACGCTGTTGTGGCGGGTGATGCGTGTGCCGCAGCCCCGTGCGATGATCTGTCCGAGACGGTCGCCGCGGTATGCGCGGCGTTCCGCCGCCGGGAGGTGCGGCCGGTAACCAGCCAGTACGTAGAGCAGCGTGCCGGCTACGGGGAGCAGCAGGATCAGCGCCAGCCACGCCGCAGCCGACGCGGGCAGACGTTTCTGTCGGGTGACGAGCGGAACGGCTCCGAGCGTCCATGCGATGTGAATTGCAAGCAGCAGATACATAACCCGTGCGTGAGGGCATACTCCGTGCCATGCAGGTTGAAAAAAGATTTGGAAATTCGGAATATACTTCCTATCTTTGCTGTATAATGAAAATCAGGGTTCTGGCCTTCACCGGTCAGGATTCTTATTTTTTTACGATGTTTAATTCGAAACTCCTCCTCTGCGGAGGGGGATTCAGGAAGGTTTTAGATGCGGGGCGGGCGTTTTCGGATGCCTAAAGTGAGTTCGACGGGTTCCGGCATTTGAAATCTTTCGCGGTGTTATGAAACTGAATACGTCGGACTCGTATAAAATTATGGCAAAAGAGATTATCTATCTGACAGCGGAGGGGTACAAGAAACTCAGGGACGAGCTCGACCACATGCGTTCCGTCGAGCGTCCTGCAATTTCGGCGGCGATCGCCGAAGCGCGCGACAAGGGCGACCTTTCGGAGAACGCAGAGTACGACGCTGCCCGCGAGGCGCAGGGTATGCTGGAGATGCGTATAGCCAAGCTGGAGGATTCGCTTGCCAACGCACGGGTGATCGACGAGTCGAAAATCGACAAGAGCAAGGTGCAGATTCTGAGCAAAGTGACGCTGCTGAATCACAACACCAAGAAGGAGATGGTCTACACCATCGTCGCCGAGCACGAAGCCAACCTGCGCGAGGGCAAGCTGGCCATCGGCACGCCGATCGCCAAAGCGCTGCTGGGCCACAAGAAGGGCGACCGGGTCGACGTGGAGGTTCCCGCCGGAACGATTCACTTCGAGATCCTCGACATCAGCATTTAGGCGCCCGTTCCCGCAGGGCAGCGGCGCCGCATCGTCCGCTCCCGGCCGGGTGCAGGACACGACATACATCCCCGTTTGTGGGTATTTTTGCAGGACCGTTTTGTGCGGTCCTTTTTTTGTGCTACTTTTGGCAGCAGAAAGATGATACGCAAAGCACCCAAACGGATATACGCCGCTCTGCTGCTGCTGATTCTGGTCGCAGCGTACGCAGGACACAAGGTCCACATCTACAAGGAGGACCCTGCGCATTTCGCCGCGCTCTGCGGCGATCTGATGCCCGACAACGGCGCGCATCAGATCGTGGTGGAACGCTGTATCGTCGACGACTTCTATTTCTTCCCCTATCTCGACGCAGTACAGCCCGCGCACTCGTTCTATTGCGGGATGCTGGGCGTTCTGATGCCCGAAGCCACGCAGTGCAGACGCTGCATGCCGGTTCCGGGCGTTTCGCTGCGCGCGCCTCCCGCGGCGTAACCCGCAATCCCCTTCCCATCCTGTTTTTTGCCGGGCCGTGCGGTCCGGCGGGTTACGTATGTCATTCAAACAATCCGATAAGCAATGAAAAAATATCTGTTGCCGGCACTCTTCATGTGTCTGTATGCCGGTGCGTCGGCCGCGGAGACGCCGAAGAGGAGCACTGACGCCAATCTTTTCGGCCACGTCGTGGACCGTGAAACCCATGAACACCTTCCCTATGCGACCGTCGCCGTGACGGGCACGGCATTCGGCACCACGACCGACGCGTCGGGACACTATTTTCTGAAAAACCTGCCCGAAGGCGAGCTGACGCTCGAAGTCCGTGCGCTGGGGTACGCCGTGCTGGAGAAAAAGGTGACGCTCGAACGGGGACAGACCCTCGAACTGAATTTCGAGGTGATGCAGAGCGGCATTTCGATGGACGAAGTGGTCGTCTCGGCCAGCCGCTCGGCCACGCTGCGGCGCGAAGCGCCTGCGCTGGTGAGCGTGCTGGACGCCGCGCTGTTCGAGAAAACGAACGCTTCGTGTCTGGCGCAGGGGCTTTCGTTCCAGCCCGGCGTGCGGGTCGAGGACGACTGCCAGAACTGCGGCTTCGCGCAGGTGCGCATCAACGGACTCGACGGCCATTATTCGCAGATTCTCGTCGATTCGCATCCGGTCTTTTCGGCCCTGACGGGCGTCTACGGACTGGAGCAGATTCCGGCCAACATGATCGAGCGGGTCGAGGTGCTGCGCGGCGGCGGTTCGGCGCTGTACGGCTCGTCGGCCATCGGCGGCACGATCAACGTCATCACCAAGGAACCTTCGCGCAATTCGGCGCAATTGGCGCATACGCTGACCTCGCTCGGCGGCAGCAACTCCTACGACAACAACACGATGCTCAATGCGTCGCTCGTGACCGAGAGCGGCCGTGCGGGGCTTTGCGTCTTCGCTCAGAACCGCCACCGTTCGGGGTACGACCACGACGGCGACGGATTTACCGAGCTGCCCCTGATCAACAGCCGGTCGGCCGGCATGCGGTCGTTCTTCCGCACGGGCGCCTATTCGCGCATCACGGCGCAGTACCACCACATCGACGAATACCGCCGCGGCGGCGACCTGCTGGACCTGCCGCCCCACGAGGCGATGGTGGCCGAGCAGACCGACCACTCGATCGACGGCGGAAGCCTTTCGTTCGACATCTCGTCGGCCGACCGCCGCAACCGTTTCAACGCCTATGCGTCGTTCCAGAATACGGCCCGCAAGAGCTACTACGGCAGCAAGCAGGACCCCGACGCATACGGTACGACGCACGACCTTACGGTCGCGGCGGGCGTACAGTACGTCCATGCGTTCCGGAAACTGCTTTTCATGCCCGCCGAACTGACGCTCGGCAGCGAATACAGCTACGACGACCTGAACGACCGTTCGATCGGCTACGACATCAACACCGCCCAGACGGTGCATATCGTGGGCGGCTACCTGCAGAACGAATGGAAAACGAAGAGATGGTCGCTGCTGATCGGCGGACGTTTCGACAAGCATAATCTGGTGGACCACGTGATTTTCAGTCCCCGCGCAAATATTCGTTTCAACCCTTCGGAGGCGGTGAACCTGCGCGTGAGCTATGCGGGCGGCTATCGGGCGCCGCAGGCCTTCGACGAGGACATGCATATCGCCGTGGTGGGCGGCAAGCGGGTCCGCATCCGGCTCGCCGACGACCTCAAGGAGGAGCGTTCGCACAGCGTGAGCCTTTCGGCCGACCTTTATCACAACTTCGGCAGGGTGCAGACCAACCTGCTGGTCGAGGGGTTCTATACGATTCTCGACGACGTCTTCGCACTGCGCGATCTGGAAGATACGGACGACGGAGGCAAGATCAAGGAGCGTTACAACGGTTCGGGCGCCGCCGTGCGCGGCTTCAACGTCGAGGGGCGGGCGATTTTCACCCGCTGGTTCGAACTGCAGGCGGGCGTAACCCTCCAGCAGAGCCGCTATAAGGAGCCTGAACAGTGGAGCGAGGACGCCGACGTGCCGCCCGTGCGCCGCATGTTCCGCACCCCCGACGCCTACGGCTACTTTACGGCGTCGTTCAAGCCGGTCCGGAACTTCACGGCCGACCTGACGGGAACCTGCACCGGCTCGATGCTCGTGCAGCACATGGCCGGATCGGGCGTCGCGCAGGATGCGGCCGTCTTGACGCCGTCGTTCTTCGATATGAACGTCCGCCTGTCGTACGACCTGCGTATCTACAAGGAGATAACCTTGCAGCTTTACGGGGGCGTGCAGAACCTCTTCAATGCCTACCAGAAGGATTTCGACAAGGGCGCCGACCGCGATTCGGGCTATATCTACGGTCCGTCGCTGCCCCGCAGCTGGTTCGTCGGCGCGAAGTTCAGTTTCTGAGTCCGCGCTGCTGCGACCGGCATAAAAG
>PPYE01131681.1_pt1 | contig 11954 bp, 3 predicted proteins | sample 1559881 | NCBI WGS metagenome assembly PPYE01 (sample SAMN08240022, study PRJNA423297) | Human gut metagenome, whole genome shotgun sequencing project.
AAAAGAAACAGGTTACCTTGACAGACATCGCATCCAAAGCGCAGCAGAATACGAATACAACAAATATTACAAACATTAATAAGACGATTGAAAAAGGCCTGAACTTCGGCGGAGACTCCGGCGCAGATATTAATAAAAAGCTGGGAGAAAAGCTGGAAATCAAGGGCGGTGCCTCGGCAGACCTGACAGATGGGAATATCGGCGTTGTATCTGATGGAACGAAGCTCAATGTGAAGCTGAAGAAAGATGTGGATCTTGGGCCGAATGGCAGCCTGACCATTAACGGAAAGACCTATGTCAACAAAGATGGTCTCAACGCGAACAGCCAGAAGATTACCAACGTGGCTGACGGCACGGCAAACAGTGATGCAGTCAACCTGGGTCAGCTGAATGCGGCCATTGGCGGTACGGCAAAGGCAACGACCGTCAAAGCGAAGGACGCTAATGTAACCGTTACGGAAGGAACCAATCCCGCCGGTGGTAAAGAATATACCGTCGGACTGGGTGATAAAGTAACCCTCGAGTCGTACATGGACAGGCGGCAACAGAAGACCAGCTGAAAACAGTCAGCGACGGCGTGAAGACCAATAAGACAAATATTACAAACATCAATAACACCATTGGCAAAGGCTTGAACTTCGGCGGAGACTCCGGCCCGGTAATTAACAAAAAGCTGGGAGAAAAACTGGAAATCAAGGGCGGCGCCTCGGCAGACCTGACAGATGACAATATCGGCGTTGTATCTGATGGAACGAAGCTCAACGTGAAGCTGAAGAAAGATGTTAACCTGGGACCGAACGGCAGCCTGACCATTAACGGAAAGACCTATGTCAAAATACCACCGTCGAAGGCGAAGGCACCGTTGCCAATCCGTATAAAGTCAATGTAAATGACGATCTGGTGCTCGGCAAGAAAGGTGCTGACGGCAAAGACGGTTCCATCGGAGTCAACGGCAAAGACGGCTCTGCTGTAGTGATCAACGGCAAAGACGGCTCCATTGGTCTGAACGGTAAGGACGGCGCTAACGGACTCACCATTAAGGGCGGCGATGGAAAGCCGGGCGTTGACGGTACCAATATCACCCGTCTCATCATCGAAGAAAAGGATGGCAAGAAGCATGATGTAGCCACCTTGGATGACGGCATGAAGTACGGTGGTGATACAGGAGCAGTCATCAAGAAGAAACTGAATGAACAGGTGAATGTAGTCGGCGGCATTACAGATGAAAGCAAGCTGACGACAGATGACAATATCGGCGTCGTATCTGACGGCAGCAACAACCTGAAAGTCCGTCTGGCGAAAAATATCAACCTGGGACCGGACGGCAGCCTGACCATTAACGGAAAGACCTATGTCAACAAAGACGGTCTCAACGCAAACGGCCAGAAGATCACCAACGTGGCTAACGGCACGGTGAACAGTGACGCAGTCAACTTCGGCCAGTTGAAAGATGCTGTGGCGGCAGGAAAGACTATTCTGAAAGATGGTAAGAATACCACCGTCGAAGGCGAAGGCACTGTTGCCAATCCGTACAAAGTCAATGTAAATGACGATCTGGTGCTCGGGAAGAAAGGTGCTGACGGCAAAGACGGTTCCATCGGAGTCAACGGTAAAGACGGTTCTTCCGTAGTGATCCATGGCAAAGACGGAATCAGCATCAAGGGTAAAGATGGCAAAGACGGAGTTACTCTCAAGGCGAAAGACGGAGCCAACGGGACAGAAGGGCAGATTGGCCTGACCGGACCTGCCGGGAAAGACGGGAAATCCACCCATGCGGATATAGGCGTCAACGCAGGACCTGCGAGCCTGGATCCGGCCAAGAACCTGTCGGCTACCGAAATGACCCGTCTCTACTATGTAGATGAAAAAGGCGACCATCAGGTGGCAACGATGGATGACGGCATGAAATTTGCCGGAAATACCGGACTGGCAATAAAGAAACTGAACAGTACCATGACCATCAGGGGAACCGGAACGAAGGCGGATACGGAATATGATCCGTCAAACATCAAAACAATGGTGGATGCTGACGGAAATATGATTGTCGGCCTGGACAAGAACCTGAAAGCGGACAGTGTCGGAATCAACGGCAAAGACGGCAGAGACGGAGCGACCATTAAAGGCGGCGACGGAAAGCCGGGCGTTGACGGTACCAATATCACCCGTCTCATCATCGAAGAAAAGAACGGCAAGCAGCATGATATTGCTACCTTAGACGACGGCATGAAGTACGGCGGTGATACAGGGGCGGTCATCAAGAAGAAACTGAACGAACAGGTGAATGTAGTCGGCGGCATTACAGATGAAAGCAAACTGACGACAGATGACAACATCGGCGTCGTATCTGACGGCAGCAACAACCTGAAAGTTCGTCTGGCCAAAGATGTGAAGCTGAACAGTGTAACGGCCGGCAATGTGGTGATGGATACGACCGGATTCTATGTCAAGAAAATGACGCGTACTCCGGCCGGAACGGTTTCTCTTACTGCAGATGGGCTGAATAACGGCGGAAATAAGATTGCCAATATAGCGGCAGGCGAGGCGGATACCGATGCCGTCAATGTCAGCCAGCTGAAAAATCAGGGCTCGGAGATCGTCAACAAGGGCTTCGGCATAAAAGCGGAAGACGGAAATGAAGTAAAGAAGAAGCTTGGCGAAACGGTGGACGTTGTAGGCGACGGTAAGAATATTTCCACCAGAGTCGAAGGCGGCAGGGTCAGAGTGGGGCTTAAGGATGATATTTTACTGAATAGTGTCACCACAGGCCGCACAAGAATGGATACCAACGGGCTTACCGTTCAGGACGGTTCCGGAAACACGGCAGTGACAGTCGACAAGGACGGGCTGAAGATCAAGGACGGCCCCAGCGTTACCAAGTCGGGAATCGACGCAGGCGGCAAGAAGATCACTAACGTGGCAGCAGGCGAGGCGGATACCGATGCCGTCAATGTCAGCCAGCTGAAAAAAGCGGCAGCCGGTGCCACCACGAAAGTAGCGGACGGCAAAAATACGACGGTGACTTCTGAAACGAATGCCGACGGATCCAAAACGTACCATGTCAACCTGAATGATGACATTACGCTGGGAACCGATCCTTCCAAGCAGATCAGCATTAAAGGGTCCGAAGGTACGATCAAGGCCGGACAGGTGACTGTCAACGGTACGGCCGGCACAGTGAACGGACTGACCAATAAGACCTGGGATCCGAACAATATCACCAGCGGACAGGCGGCGACGGAAGACCAGCTGAAGGTTGTATCCAGCCAGGCAGGCAAGCATTCTTCCGTAACGGCGGGCAGCAATATTTCCGTGACAACGGGGACGAATGCAAACGGCGGCACGGAGTACAAAGTGGCTGTAGTCGATACACCGACCTTCAAGACGGTAACCACGGGAAATACGGTGATGAGTAATAGCGGCCTGACGATCAAGAATGGCCCGAGCATCACGCAGACCGGCGTTGACGCAGGCGGCAAACGGATTACCAATGTGGCAGCAGGCAAGGCAGATACAGATGCTGTTAATGTAGGGCAGCTGAAACAGATCGGCGGAGCCATCAACAAAGTTGATAACCGTATCAACAGAGTCGGCGCAGGAGCGGCGGCATTGGCAGCACTCCATCCGCTGGACTTCGATCCCGATGACAAGTGGGACTTCACTTTGGGCTACGGCAACTATAAAGATGCCCATTCTCTGGCACTCGGTGCTTTCTATCGGCCGAATGAAGATACGATGATCAGTGTAGGCGGTTCCATCGGCGGCGGAGAAAATATGGTGAATGCAGGTCTTTCCATGAAGCTGGGACAGGGCAACCATGTGTCCACATCCAAAGTGGCGATGGCTAAGGAAATCAAGGATCTCCGCGCTGAACTGGAAAATGTGAAGGGGGCGCTGCTGAAGGTTGCAGACGGAAGACCGCTGGACTCCATGGATATGGACAAGATGCAGCTCTTCCCCGATGTGCCTGAAAATCATTGGGCCTATGACTATGTGGCGACTCTGGCAGGAAACGGTGTCATCGTGGGCTATCCGGACGGACAGTTCGGCGGAGACCGCATGATGACCAGGTATGAAATGGCCGCGTTGATCTACAGGGCCATGCAGAATGGTGCGGCTGCCGATGACCGGATGGCCAGAGCACTGAAAGAATTTGAACCGGAACTGGAACGCATCAGAGTAGATACTATCAGCAAGCATAAGGATGGTACACCTGATATCCAGCGTGTACGCGTCATCAAAGGCCGCGGTTAATCGGAGCAAGAGGCTTTCAGATGAAGAAATCGTGGTTTGCTGTGATAGGAATGATATTGATATTGCTGCTGCCGGGCACGACGGCAACGGCAGCGGATAATATCACCGTAGCCGGCCAGTTTGAAGGAGCTTATGCGGAAAATGTATATCGTTTTGTTACTGCCGATGGACAGGAAATCCCTGCCATGATGGAGCATGCGGGAAAGATAATGAGTTATACGCCTTTTCAGGCGACAGGGTATGTGGCTTATAATCAGGCCGGGCAGCCTGTACTTATTATCCGGAACGTGTCTTATCAGGAACGGGCTCCTAATCAGCGTGCGGTCAGCTACAGAAAAGATATTGGGAATCCGCAGCCGTCACAGATGCCAATAGGATCACGGACATCTCGGGATGCAGGGTATTTCATGGGACCGGTGAAAAGCGATCTTGACAACTGGTATCAGGTCAATCCGGGAGATTTGAAATTAGAGGATCTGGGTACTTATCAGGTAGCATGGAATTTGTCCGGGCTTCCTGTAGGGACAAGGATCTGCACTGTGGGCAGTATTCTGTCCAGCGCCGGCAGCGGGCTTATGAATTTCCGTACCGCTCGGGGGAATAAAATTCTTATCAATCTCAATGGTGCAGTTGTTCCTATGGGACAGCGGGTAACCGTTTTGGGGATTATTTCCACTCCGTCAGTGCTGACAATCCAGTTCGTAAACAGCGTAGGATCCTGATTGGATAAGACCATCTTTCTAAATCAGGAAGAAGATAAAAGACTTTCTTCTATAAGCATATGCTTTCAGGAGAGAGTCTTTTACCCATTATGGAAAGCGGGAGTCTCATATTTTAACCCGAAATCGGCTTTGTCCTACTTTTGGACGGCAATACTGCCGGTATAAGGAATGAAGTTGTCTTTCTGAAAAAGGGTATTTTGTTTCTCATTCTCCATAGCAATGTGAGAGCCGTGAGCATATGGATGATCCGCTTTTTGCATATTTTCTCCAAAAGGGTTCCATTATGACGGATATCTTAGTCAAATATACATGAAGGAAGGTGCATGGAGCCGACGGGCATTGAAAGGGAACCGGAGTGCAGAAAATCTCCGGTGAAATACTTTAATAAAAGTGCGTTTGGTATACTAATATAATTATAATAAATAACTTTATTAAATAACTTTATAAATGTATAATATAATGAAAGAGATATAAATTATTTAGTTCTTTAGAGAGCGGATATCTTTTTATTCAAAAGGAGGAAGTTATGAATCAGATTTACAAAGTCATCTGGAGCCGGGTGAAACACTGCTATGTGGTAGTTTCGGAAATCGCCGGCCGCTGCGGGAAAAATGGGGGAACAGCTTCTGAAAAGAAGAGCATGCCCGTCCGCGCGTTTCTGTGCGCCCTTGCCGTCACGGGATGCCTGCTGCCGGGCATGGCGGGCGCCTCGTTTCATGGCGGGATCGGTGCTACAACGGCTACAGCGAACAGTATCGCTGTCGGGGATGATGCCAAGACGACAGAGGAATATACGATCGCTCTCGGCAGCCGATCCAGGGCAATAAATATCTATGCCATAGCCATGGGCGATCAGGCACAAGCTACCGGGCAGGGGGCGACTGCCATAGGATCCCTGTCTAAATCGACAGCCGAACATTCTCTTGCCGTCGGCGACCAGGCAGAGGCGGCGGCGGTGAACAGTTCCGCTTACGGTATTCTGTCAAAGGCATTGTCATCACACAGCGTGGCCATCGGTAATGAGGCGTCTGTCGGCAAGGGAGATCCGGATTCAGTATCAAGCCAGAACGGGATTGCCATCGGGAATGGTGCGAATGTTACCGTGAACCCCGCCACAGCGACACCGGGGATTACCGATAAGAGCGGCGGGATCGCAATCGGGCATGATGCGACAACCAAAGATATCAATACGATTGCTCTCGGTACCGGTACTGTCGGCCAAGGTGCGCAGGCAGTGGCTATCGGCCGTAATGCACGTACAATTGCTAATAACGGTGTGGCCATCGGTAACGAAGCTCGGACACAATCTACGAACGGCTTTGCGTTGGGGAATAATGCCCGCGCCGGTTTTGATGAAAATAATGTGCTTGTAGGCAGAGACAATGACCAGGCCTTCGGTTCCAATGCCAGGGCCTGGGGCGGTTCCTCCATGGCTTTTGGGAATAATGCGAAAGCTGCTAATGGCGGTGCCATTGCCATGGGGAACGGTTCTCAATCCAGAGGGGATTGGGGCGTAGCCATCGGTAACGGTGCAAAAGCCCTGGCTGCGGGCGCCCGCGCATTGGGGGCAAACTCCACGGCAAAAGGAGTCAATTCTACGGCTATCGGCTGGGACAGTAAGAGTGAAGCAGCGAGCGGTATTGCCGTAGGTGAGTCTGCTTCCGTTGAGGATGGAGCAGACAATGGTATTGCCATCGGTACAGGAGCGAAAGCAGCAGGGAAAAGCAGCACCGGCACTCCAAGCCTTCCGGCAAGTACGGTAGCCATCGGCCAGGGGGCACAGGCACTGGAAAATGGGGATATCGTCATCGGACGCCAGGCGAAGAGCATCGCTTCTACAGAGCACGGCAATCCGGGATCCGGTGCGGTAGTGGCAGGCGCGGAAGCGGCGGCATACGGCGCCAGAGGCGATGTGGTTATCGGCGCGTCGGCGGAGACTAATGTCAAGATCAAACAGTCCGGCGGTACTGTCGATCCTAAATATGCGCAGGGTGTCGCTATCGGCAGTACAGCAAAAACCTATGGCACCCAGTCCCTCGCTCTCGGTTCGGATACGAGAGCCATCGGTAACTCATCTATTGCTATCGGCGGGGATGATATCGATATGGCCCGTACGGAACTGGAAACAGCTGTGCCTCAGCTGAAAGCAGGAAACGGGATCAAAAAGAGCTTTAACAAGGAAATAGAAACTAAGTTTCCGAGCGGATTGGGCTCGGCTTCCATCAATGTGAAAGGGAAATACGCAAATACGGCGGCGATCGGTGATGCTACCACGGCCATCGGAACGCTGAGTGAAGCGTTTGGTACAGGTTCCACAGCGATCGGTATCAATTCTTTAACTAAAGGTGTAGCCAGCACCGGTATCGGAATCATGGCACGGAGCTGGGGAGATAATTCTCTTGCTCTCGGTACGCAGGTAGGTGCCTACGGAACCCGGTCATCCTCCATTGGCGATACAAACCAGGTAGGGCTGGATATGAAAGATGGAAATAAGTCCGGTAAAGAATCCGCGGCGGTTGGTTCCCAAAATACTATTTACGGAAATCAGGCCTATGCTGTCGGCGCCGGAAATACCATCGGCTCCGCCACGGTTAACACTGCGACGGAAGCAAACGGCAGCGCCGCCGGTGCTGATCAGGATAAAATCACGACAGTCACTGCCGGTACGGTGAAAGGAAATATGGCAGGCGCTTTCGGTTATAAGAATACTATTAATGCGGATAATGCCTATGCAGTGGGCAGCAACTCCACGGTTTCCGCCGACGGGGCTATGGTGCTGGGGAACAACGCTTCTGTAACGGCGAAGAACGGCATGGCTCTCGGGAGCAATACAAAAGTGGCCAATGAAAATGCCATAGCCCTCGGCGCCGGTTCGGAAACGGCGGCAGCTGTGGCGACACCCTCCGCAACGATCAATGGAACAGCACATAATTTTGCAGGAGTAAATCCGGCTTCTACAGTCAGCGTGGGTAAGGCGGGCAGTGAACGGACGATCACCAATGTGGCGGCCGGCCGTATTTCCGATGTTTCTACCGATGCTATCAACGGCAGCCAGCTGTATGCGGTGACTACGGAAATGGATAAAGGCGTGGCCTATGCGGGCGATGTGAAAGCTGCGGCAGCCGCGGCTAATAAGTTTATCCGAAAATTAGGCGAACAGACGAATATCGTCGGCGGCGTGGCAGATGCGTCTAAGCTGACAGACGGAAATATCGGCGTGGTATCCAACGGGACAGATACGCTGAATATCAAACTGGCGAAAAACGTGAAAGTGGACAGCGTCACAACGGGCAATACGGTCATCAATAATAACGGGCTAACCGTAGGCGGAAAGACCTATGTGACAAATAACGGCCTCAACGCGAATAACCAGACCATCACGAACGTAGCCAGCGGCGGAAATACGACGACCAATGCGGCCAATATCGGAGATGTGCAGACAGCCGTAAACAATGCGGTGACCAATGTTACGAATACATTGACGGCAAAAGGCCTTGATTTCGAAGGCAATGACGGCGCGGCGAACAAAGTGCATCGTGACCTCGGCACCAAGCTGACCGTGAAAGGCGGCCTTGCTGATGTGACCACCGGCGTATCGGGCAAGAACCTGGGCGTGAAGAAAAACGCGGCAGGAGACGGCCTTGATTTAGTGATGAGTGAAAAGCCGGAATTTAAAGAAGTGACAGCAGGCACGGGAACGAATAAAGTCGTCATCAACGATAACGGCGTCCATGTAGGCGGAAAGACATATATCAATAACAGCGGTCTCAACGCGAACAATCAGAAGATTACCAACGTGGCAACCGGCACAGCCGGAACCGATGCCGTCAATGTGGATCAGTTGAATGCGGCCATCGGCGGTACGGCAAAGGCGACGACAGTCAAAGCGAAAGACGCCAATGTAACCGTTACGAAAGGAACCAGTGCTGAGACAGGCGGTAGAGAATATACCGTCGGGCTGGGGAATGTAGTTACCGTAGGGCAGACCCATCCCGTCACGGTGAATGGGGATGCCGGAACCGTAAACGGCCTTACAAATACGACTTGGGATATTGACAACCCGCAGCCCGTATCCGGGCAGGCAGCCACGGAAGACCAGCTGAAAACAGTCAGTGACGGAGTAAAGACAAATAAGACCGATATCACAAATATCAACACGACGATTGGCAAAGGGCTGAACTTTAAGGGTGATGACGCAACAGTTATCAATAAAAAACTGGGCGAGCAGCTGGACATCAAAGGCGGCGCTGACGCGTCAAAACTGTCAGATGGGAACATCGGTGTAGTATCCGGAAACGGTGCGCTGAATATCAAACTGGCTAAAGATTTGAAAGTGGACAGCGTCACAACGGGCAATACGGTGATCAATAATAACGGGCTGACCGTAGGCGGAAAGACCTATGTGACCAATAACGGCATCAATGCGAATAACCAAAAGGTAACCAATGTGGCTGACGGTCAGGTGGCAGCCGGATCCAAAGACGCGGTGAACGGCGGACAATTGCATGAAGACATTCATGTGAAGACAGTAACCGCTACGGATACGGTGAAAGCCGGCGGTGTGACCATGGGCAGCCAGACATCCGGCAGTACTACCGGTAATTATGTAACAGGTCTTGATAATAAGACCTGGAATGTAACGAACCCGACGGCCGTCAGCGGGCGTGCCGCCACAGAAGATCAGTTGAAGACGGTTACCGAAGCCATCAATAATCAAAGTGCAGCGGCCACCGATTATCGGCTGGTACAAAACGCATCCAGTGCGGATGGGTCTTATACAGTCGATACCAACGGAAATATTGATCTGACCGTAGAAGATAAAAACCATGCAGGGCAGAAAGAAACCGTAAAATTAAAGGACATCGCGTCCAAATCCAAATTGGATGATGTAATCGCCAAAGGCCTGCAGTTCGATGCCAATGCAGGCGGCACAAAAACCAATAAACTGGGCTCCAAGATAACCGTGAAAGGAGAAGGTACCGCGGCCGATACGGAATACAGCGGAGAAAACCTTAAAACCTTTATCACGCAGGACCCTGCCGGAAATACGACAATCGACGTGAAGATGAATAAAAACCTGAAAGTCGAAACCATCGTCGCTACAGGTGAAAACGGCAAAGACGGAAAAATCGGCATCAACGGAAAAGACGGCGTAACAACAAACATCTCCGTCACCCGTGACGGCAAACCCGGAGTAGACGGCGCGCCGGGGACAACCACGACCCGTATCGTATACGAAAAACCGGACGGAACCAAAGAAGAAGTGGCCACCCTAAATGACGGCATGAAATACGGCGGCGATACAGGAAACGTCATCAAGAAGAAACTGAACGAACAGGTGAACGTCGTCGGAGGCATTACAGACGAAAACAAACTGACCACAGAAGACAACCTCGGTGTCGTATCCGACGGCAATAACAACCTGAAAGTCCGCCTTGCCAAAGCCCTGAAAGGCCTCGAAAGCATAACCGCCGGCGATACATTCATCAACAATAACGGAATAACCATCAGCAACGGTGCAGCCGGAAACACCGTATCCCTCACCAAGAACGGCCTTGACAACGGCGGCAACAAAATCACCAACGTAGCAGCCGGAGACGTCAGCGCAAACAGCACCGATGCCGTCAACGGCAGCCAGCTGCATGACGTAAAGACACTGGCAGGCCAGCATACGACCGTCAAAGCCAAAGACAGCAATATAACCGTCACCGAAGGAACCAATGGAACAGGCGGCAAAGAATATACTGTCGGACTCGGCGACAAAGTCACACTGGGAACCGATCCGTCCAAACAGGTATCCATCGACGGAACAACCGGCATCATCAAAGCCGGAGACAAAGTCACCATTGACGGCACGACAGGAAACATCGATGCCGGAAAAGTGAAAATCAATGGGAAAGACGGAACCGTCAACGGACTGACCAACAAAACCTGGGATCCGAACAACATCACCAGCGGACAGGCCGCCACAGAAGACCAGCTCAAAGCCGTAGACCAAAAGATTACCAATACATCTGAAGAACTGACGAAAAAAGGCATGGACTTTGCCGGCAACGACGGAGAATTCCACCGGAACCTGGGAGACAAAGTCACCATCAAAGGAGAAGGGACAAAAGCCGCCTCCGAATACTCCGGTGAAAACATCAAAACCTTTGCCGATGCGAACGGAAACCTCACCGTCAAAATGGACAAGAACCTGAAAACCGAAACCATCGTTGCTACAGGTAAAAACGGCAAAGACGGAAAAATCGGCATCAACGGAAAAGACGGCGTAACAACAAACATCTCGGTTACCCGTGACGGCAAACCCGGAGTAGACGGCGCGCCGGGGACGACCACGACCCGTATCGTATACGAAAAACCGGACGGAACCAAAGAAGAAGTGGCTACCCTAAATGACGGCATGAAATACGGCGGCGATACAGGAAACGTCATCAAGAAGAAACTGAACGAACAGGTGAACGTAGTCGGAGGCATTACAGACACAAACAAACTGACCACAGAAGACAACCTCGGCGTCGTATCCGACGGCAATAACAACCTGAAAGTCCGCATGGCCAAAGACCTGAAAGGCCTCAACAGTGTGACCACCAACACCCTGACCGTGGGAGACGTGAAAATCGACAACAGCGGCATCAACGCAGGGAACAAGAAAATCACCAACGTAGCAGCCGGAGACATCAGCGCAAACAGCACTGACGCCGTCAACGGGGGGCAGCTGTGGAAAACAAACCAGACAATCAACAACATAGGAGGAGCCGTCAATGAACTGGGAGACCGGATAGACAGAGTAGGAGCAGGAGCGGCAGCATTGGCAGCCCTCCATCCGCTGGACTTCGACCCGGATGACAAGTGGGATGTAGCAGCGGGCTACGGCAACTACAAAGACGCCCATGCGGTAGCGGTAGGAGCATTCTACCGTCCCAATGAAGACACCATGTTCAGCGTGGGAGGCTCCTTCGGGGGAGGAGAAAACATGGT
>PPYE01363136.1_pt1 | contig 11952 bp, 12 predicted proteins | sample 1559881 | NCBI WGS metagenome assembly PPYE01 (sample SAMN08240022, study PRJNA423297) | Human gut metagenome, whole genome shotgun sequencing project.
ACACTCAGAATACAGAGTAGCATCATGATGATGACGCATGCTCCCAAAATATAATTATTCTTTATTCTTTTTCTCATTTCAAAAAGTATTATTACTTTTGCACAGCAAATAGGTGCAGTAAATTTTCTGCAAAGATACTAAAAGTTTTCGAAATATGAACATTGAAGAGTTAAAATATCAGATATTACAGCAATTTGGCTTTCCGCCAACCTCAGAACAGGCTCAGGCGCTCGATGTTTTCGTGCAGTTTATGGCGGATAGTAATCCTCATGCTGTGATGATTCTCCGGGGTAGTGCGGGTACCGGTAAGACGTCGCTCTCGGGTGCTATCGTCCGTACGCTCCGTGCTGTTCGCCAGAAGGTGATGCTCCTTGCTCCTACGGGTAGGGCGGCTAAGGTTTTCTCTCTGAACAGCGGGATGCCTGCCTATACCATTCATCGCCGCATCTATCGCGAAAAGGCGTTTGCCGGAGTGGATGGACAGTTCAATCTCAATGATAATCTCTATACTGATACGCTTTTTATGGTGGATGAGGCTTCGATGATTGCCAATCTGGGATTGGGCGGAACCACCTTTGGCAGCGGTTGTCTGCTAGATGATCTGATTCATTTTGTGTATCAGGGACGTAACGACCGCCTCTTGCTGATTGGCGATAAGGCACAGTTGCCTCCTGTTGGTGAGGAAGAATCACCAGCCCTTTCTGCTGCGATGCTCCAGGGATATGGACTGTCGGTTTATGAGTGCGATTTGAACGAGGTAGTCCGCCAGAGTCAGCAGTCGGGTATTCTCTTTAATGCTACCCGCATCCGTCAGATGATTACCCACGATGACATTACCCAACTGCCTAAAATCCGTTTCTCCGGTTTCTCGGATATCAGGGAGATGCCGGGTGCAGAACTCATCGAGGCTCTTGGCGACAGTTATCATCATGTAGGACTGGACGATACCATTGTTGTGACTCGTAGCAACAAGCGCGCCAACATCTTCAACCAGGGCATCCGCAACATGGTGCTTGATAGGGAAGAGGAACTGGAGAGTGGCGACATGCTGATGATTGTGAAGAACAATTATTATTGGATGGAGGAAGAAAGAAAGAAGATAAAGGAAAGGCAATTAAGTGAAGAACGAAAAGTGAAGAGTGAAAAATTTAATACTTTAGCTAATCATACAGTTCAAAGTAACGAAGTTTCAAGTCATGAGATTCCTGCTTTTCTGGCTAATGGAGATAGGGCGAAGGTGATGAAGGTGAGTCGTCGCATCGAACTCTATGGTTTTCATTTTGCCACCCTTCTGTTGAAATTTCCCGATTATGATAATTATGAACTGGAGGCTACGGTATTGCTGGATACCTTGACGAGTGAGGCTTCTGCTTTGACCCATGATCAGCAAGAGCAGCTTTTCCGTAAGATAGAGGAAGATTATCAGGATATACCACTGAAGGCAGACCGTATGAAGGCAATCCGGCAAGACCCATATTTCAATGCTCTGCAAGTGAAGTTTGCCTATGCTGTTACCTGTCATAAAGCGCAGGGTGGACAGTGGTCGCATGTCTATGTAGACCAGGGCTATATGACGGATGAAATGCTTACTCCCGATTATATCCACTGGCTCTATACTGCATTTACACGAGCCACAGAGATGCTCTATCTCGTGAACTGGCCAAAGACGCAGGTAGAAGGAGAGTAATATTACTCTTCTTCTTTTGTTCAGGATTTATATGAAAAGAAAAAGTCCGGCTCTCTCGGCCAGCAGGAAGATAACGATGCCGCCGCCCAGATTGTCTCCCTTCACCTTCGACCACATATCCAATACCTCGGGAGTATGATCGCCGGCATCATGAATCATGGCGCATCGGGCTACTATGCTGCTGTCTGGATACATGATAGGGTTGAGATGGGCATTCCTGCCTTCCTCGCCAAAGAAGTAGGCCAGATTTACAGGTTGGGGATAAGCCTCAGTATCGCTCATAGCTTCTAATACTTTCTTGCCTGCCACACTGCTCACATATCCTGTAGTCTCCATATTAGCGAGTGCCACGTCTTCCTGACAGAGATAGTTGATGAAATAGGCGGCAGCCTTCGGATTGCGGGAATATTTAGGGATTACCCAACCGTCGAACCATACATTGCTTCCTTCTTTCGGTACCTCATATCCCAGTTCTACACCCACTTTCCCGGCTTCTTCAATAGCCCAGACGGCATCACCGCTCCAGGTCATGTTGAGATAGGCTTTGCCTTTGGTCATGGTCTCCTTGCCGAAGTCGGCTTCCCATCCTTCAATGTTTGGCTTCAGAGCTTTCAGCTCTTTCTCTACTGTGGCTACGGCAGCGGGTGAATAGTCGTTCATCAGCTGTGGTATGGTCACCTTGCCTGCTTCCAGGTCTTTGCGGTGTGCCCAGATGAGGGCGGTGCCATAGGAGTCGCGGTAGGAATCCTTCATCAGGAGTTTGCCCTGATATTTTCTGTTCCATAAAGTTCCCCAGGTTTGTGCATCATTTATAGGTACGTGCACCTTATTATATAGGATGCCACAGGTTCCCCACATGTAAGGCACGGCATAATGGTGGGCGATGCGGCAAGAACGTCTTCATCTATATAATCAGCCCAGTTGTAAACCTTCAGAATCTCCTCGCGGTTCTCTTTGTTGTAACAGGAAGAGAGCGGCAGAATCATCAGCAGGCAAAGAAAGAGAAAGACGATTGTCTTAACTCCTTTTACTCCACTGACTCCTAATAATATCTTGTTCTTCATTCTCATTTCTTCTTATTTTTCTCAGAACGTTTGTTGATGATAATCAGCATCACCAGTACCAGTACGAAGATGATGGTACTCAGCGGACGAAGTTCTGGAGTTAGTCCTCCCTTTCTTGCATCGGCATAGATGAATGTGGAGAGGGTTTCTAGACCTTCGTTACCTATCGTGAAGATGGTGACGGCGAAGTCATCGATACTCATCGTGATGGCAAGCATGAAACCGGAAATCATACCCGGCAATATCTCTGGGATGATGACCTTGCGAAGTGCCTGCATCGGAGAGGCGCCCAGATCGAGTGCCGCCTCATAGAGGTTCGGATTCATCTGCTTCAGTCTTGGCATCACACTCAGGATAACGTATGGCAGACAGAAGGTGATATGCGAGAGTACTACGGTAGTATACCCCTGCGGAATGCCCAGCGTGATGAAGAGCAGGAAGAGCGAGATACCGATGATGATGTCGCCGTTTAGTATCGGAATATTGTTGACAAACTGTGATGAAGATAGGGGAGTAGAGTAGCAGCAGGAGCAACCAGAGATAGCCCTGACAGAATACTTTCTTCATCATATCCTTACTGAATAATGACTGCATCATCTGATACCTCCTTCCTGTTTACTGCCATCACCTGCGATGAGGGTGGAGGCGCCGATGAGGAAAAGCATGATGAGCGAGAGGGCTGCACCGTAGTTCCACATCGAATTGTTGATGTTCTCCTGGATGGTGGTACCGAAGAGCTTGATGTTGTTCATCGTCAGCAGTTCGGAGATAGCGAAGGTAGAGATGGTTGGCATGAATACCATCAGGATGCCACTTGCTACGCCCGGCATGGAGAGGGGCAGGATGACCTTGAAGAACTGCTGCCAAGGCGATGCTCCCAGGTCTTCGGCTGCTTCGATATAGCTGCGGTCCATCTTCTGCAGGGTGTTGTAGATGGGGTAAATCATGAATGGGATGAAGTTGTAGACCATACCGAACAGGAGGGCGCCCTCACCCAGCGGAAGGTCGGCAAAATCGAAGAGGGCCACGGTGGCAAGTGTGCGCACCAGGATGTTTACCCACATCGGCAGAATGAAGAGCATGACGATGGTGTTGGCATACTTCATTCTGGTTTGTGTCAGAATATAGGCGGCCGGATAGCCCAGCAGAATGCAGAGCAGGGTGTTGAGAATGGCGATGCCTATCGAATACACAAAGGTGTTGATGGCTTCGGGGTGTGCCAGGAACTTCTGGAAGTTGTAGAGCGTCAGGGCTCCGTTCTCATCGGTAAATGCGAACACTACGATGAGAAGCAATGGCAGTACCACAAATATCGCTGCAAAGATGGCGTAAGGTATCGACCAGCTTTGTCGCGAAGAGATAAACTTGATAATGTTCAATTTATAATTGATAATTAGGAATTAATAATTTTTATTCAAACGAAATATTCTCCTGAGGAATGGTGATAGCCACATGATCGCCTAAATCCCATACATCCTGTGTATCTACATAGAGCTTCTCGCCCCAGTCGGTATCTATGGTGAGATGATAGTGGTCGCCCTTGTAGAGAATGAAGCTGATGTTGCCTGTAAAGGTGCCTTCGCTCTCGTTGTCGAAGAGTTCTATCTTGTTGAAAGGCACGTTCACCCGGATGGTTTCGTTTCCGTTTTCATCGGTCTGAATCTTGTCCTTTATTTCTTCCGGAATCTCCATCTGGTATTCGCATCCCAGGAATTCTATTGTTCCGTCGCCGTTTACCTTTGCATCGAAGGTATTGGTGATGCGCTCCTTCTTCATGATGTGAATATTGTCGGGTATCACGCTCATTCCTATCGTCTGGCCTACTTCGAAATGCTTGTAGTTCTGGATGAGAAATTCATTGCCCTTCTCGGTTTCTGCCAGCATCTCGTAGTGTACTCCCTTGAAGATAGAAGAGGTTATCTTGCCCACAAACTGGGCGTGGGTGGTATCGGTGGAAACTTCTATATCCTCAGGACGTATCACGACATCCACTTCCTGGTTGCAGCCGAAGCCCTTGTCTACACAAGGCAGTTCAGTACCTGCCACATTCACCAGACAGTCGTGGACCATCGTTCCGCAGAGAATATTGCTCTCGCCGATAAAGTCGGCTACGAAAGCATTGGCTGGTTCGTTGTAGATATCGGTAGGTGTACCTATCTGCTGTATCTCTCCCTCGCTCATCACCACGATGGTATTGCTCAGGGTGAGGGCTTCTTCCTGGTCGTGAGTTACGTATACGAAGGTAATGCCCAGGCGTTCGTGCATCTGCTTCAATTCCAGCTGCATGTCTTTACGCATCTTGAGGTCGAGTGCTGCAAGCGGTTCATCCAGGAGAAGAACTTCAGGTTCGTTGACAATGGCACGGGCGATGGCGATACGCTGCTGCTGACCGCCCGAAAGCGAGTTGACATCACGATATTCATAATCACTCATGTTTACCATCTTCAGGGCACGTTTTACCTTCGGCAAAATCTCTTCCTTCGGTGTGTGCTTGAGCTTCAAACCGAAGGCGATATTGTCGTAAACGTTGAGATGAGGGAACAGAGCGTATTTCTGGAATACCGTGTTCACATTTCGCTTGTAAGGAGGAAGGTTAGTAATATCGTTGCCGGCGATGGTGATGATGCCTTCGCTGGCGGTTTCAAACCCTGCCAAAAGTCTCAATAATGTCGTTTTTCCGCATCCCGAAGGACCCAGAATGGTCATAAATTCGCCCTTTCTCACATAGAGATTGATGTTGTTGAGGGCTGTTTTCTCGCCAAATCTTTTCGACACATTCTTAATATCTATGATATGCTGTGCTGTCTTGTTCATTTTTGTTGTAAATTTGCGTGCAAAGTTACTCATTTTTCGATAAATATTGAAAGAAACAAAGAAAAAGTTGTATCTTTGCAAACGTTTTGTAGTATCTGATATACAGAACTGAATAATTATTGAATAAATATACATACATGATTGTTACAATAGAATGGATGGAGGAGTGGTTCAGGCGTTTCGACCAGGAATATTTCGGGGGAAAACTGCCTGTTCCTGAACTCGGACTTACTCATGCCAAGACTCGGTTGGGGCAACTTGCCTATAAGCGGGCCTCCAGATGGGGACGCACCAAGCTCTACGATTTCAAGCTCTCCATGTCTACTTATTATGATATGACCGACAAACAGGCAAAGAGTGTCTTGCTCCACGAGATGATACATTACATCATCGGTTATACGGGACTGAAAGATACCTCGGCTCACGGGATTGTGTTCAAGGGACTGATGGATAAGCTCAACAGCCAGTATGGCTGGGATATCAGAGTATCGACATCCACTAAGGGCTGGAAAGTAAGTGAAACTGTAAAAAGCAGGAAAGAGAAGAAGGGACCGCAAATTTATCTGATGCTTGCCATCGAGATGAATGATGGAAGACATTATCTCTCGAGAGTGAATCCGAGTTTTGCCCGTCGCATCGAAAATCAACTGAAGACGGTCAGGGAAGTGGTTTCTCATCAGTGGTATACTACGATGGAGAACTATTTCGAAGACTATCCGCAGGTGCGCAGCTTGAGAGGAAGGCGCATCTCGAAGGCCGATTTCGGAAAGTTGCTCAATGTGCTCACTCCCTTTCAGCTGTAATGTCGGGCGAATGTATAAGAAAAAGAATAACTAAAACTCATTAAAGATACAAAATGAAAGAAACCTGGAAAATGATAGCCCTGCTGGCAGTAGCCATTGGAGGACTGCTGGCTTATGCCTTTATTCCAGAGCAAGTGGCTGAAAACATTCCGCTGAAACAGATTGGAATGGATGCGCTCACCGGTAAAAGCGAGGCAGAACTCGCTGAAGAGGAAAAGGCTGACAGCATGATAAAGGAACCCGTGGATACGGCGGCGCAGCGAGTACTGATCTTCGGCGACTCGATGTCGGAATATCTAGGTCTGCGACTGGCTGATTATGCCAACAAGAACGGTCATAAGCTCACCTGTATTACCTGGGTGAGTTCGGACACCAGAAACTGGGCTACAAACTCCTCCGTGAGGTAATGGGACCACGAGGCTATTATCCTAGTTACAAACTTACCTTCGAACGCCAGAAAGACGGCCGGCATCCGACTATGGCTTCATCTGCCATGTGGATGGATAAGATTGTAGAGTGGATGAATAGCGGTCATTGTGTGCATCCGTTCCGATTGGAAATGCCGGATAAGCGTGACCGCAGATACAGACAGATTACCATCTTGCCTCCTGGAACAAAACACAGGGCTGACAGTACGGCTGTGAAGAAGGATTCTCTTTCTATGCCTGTTGAGGAAACTGTGCTTGAAACCCCAGAAAGTTCTGCTGCAACCAAGGAACCTGCAACTGCTGGAAAAACGGCTCCGGCTGCTGACAAGATGGTTCCAGCGGTAAAACATGTAAACCATAAAGACTCCGTATAAGAAAGAGTTCAATAAATAATATCTTCAGAACAGACAAATGAATTATTCAACATTCGAAATATGTGCCTTGTGGCATTGGATAGAGCGGCTGTTTGTTTATCAGGCAGATTCTCCGCTGATGATGGGCAGCATTCCGTTTGCGCTGCTCTTCATCTTCTTCCTTGCCATTTATACCCTGCTCAAGAGCTATTCGCGCACAGCCATGATGATGTATGTCATCTGCTTCAGCCTTTTTTTTGCCTATAAGGTGAACGGAATGGTGATGTGGATGCTGCCGCTTACGGCTTGCATCAATTATGCCGTAACCCAGGAAATGAGACTGCATGAGGGGAAGGCGCGCAAGGCGCTGCTCACCTTCGTGGTGCTTGTAGACCTGGCTCTGCTGTGCTATTTCAAATATACCAATTTCATCATTGGCGATGTAGTCAACGAGATGTTCAGCACCAACTTCTCCCTGCAGTCTATTGCTCTGCCTGTAGGTATCTCGTTCTATACCTTCCAGGCTATCAGCTATGCGGTAGATACCTATAAGCGTAAGTTCGACATGGAGGTAACGCTCCTGGAATATTGCTTCTATCTCACCTTCTTTCCGCTGCTGATGGCGGGTCCTATCACCCGTGCCGCCAATCTGATACCCAGACTGAAACGAAACGAACAGGCTTCCAGTAGAATGCTGTGGACGGGACTCTTTCTCATCATGCTGGGACTGGTCAAGAAGAATATGCTGAGCGATTATATCGCACAGTTCAACAACTGGGTGTTTGATGCGCCGCAAACCTTCTCGGGTTTCGAGAATCTGGCAGCACTCTTCGGCTACCCTGTCCAGATCTTCCTCGATTTCTCGGGATACAGCGATATGAGTATCGGTGTGGCAGCTATCCTGGGTTTCTATCTACCCGACAACTTCTATTTCCCTTACCGCTCACTCTCGGTTACCGAGTTTTGGCATCGCTGGCACATCTCGCTTTCCTTCTGGTTCCGCGATTATGTGTATATTCCGCTGGGTGGAAACCGGAAGGGAAAGGTGCGCATGTATTTCAACAACTTCCTCACCATGCTGGTGGCAGGCTTATGGCATGGCTCTTCCTGGATGTTCGTTATCTGGGGTGCTCTTCATGGTTTCGGACTTGTGGTGCATAAGTTCTTCAGCCGTCAGTTGGGCATAAGCTTTCCTCGTACGCTGGCTGGCAATTCCCTCAGCTGGCTCATCACCTATTTATATATATGCTTTGCTTGGTCGTTCTTCCGTGCTAAGGATTTGGGGGTGTTGGGGAAGATGTGTGATAAGGTGGCAAATGATTTCAGTATCGATTATCTGGTGCCTTTCTTCCATGCCCGTCCTGCCTGGACGCTTTGCATCATAGGTGTCATGCTGAGCTATCTCTTTACCGAGCGCCAGTATCACCGTCTTCAGGCGCGGTTCATACTTCTGCCTTGGGTGACCAAACTGCTGCTCTTCATCATCTGTCTGCAGATGGTAGTTGAGGTTTCTCAGGAGAGTGTACAGCCGTTCATTTATTATCAGTTCTAGTCTTTTATGGTTAATTTTCTGTAATAAAATCTTGCTTTATGGACTTGATACTGGAAAATGATGTAATTTTGTAGGTTGAAGTATATATATTTTGAAGTAACAGACAAAACAGAACAATTGCATGAAGAAACTATTATTCTTTTTGCTCCTGACGACGGCTGTCGTCGGTAGAGCACAGACTTCGCTTGACTTGCTGCCTGTAGGCACCGAGGCTCCCGATTTCACGATTACTGACAGTAAGACGGGTAAGAAAATCTTCCAGCTCTCAGATAAGAAGACTCAGAAGGATAAAGACGGAAAGACGGTTCCGGGTGTCTGGACCGTGCTCGATTTCTGGGCTTCCTGGTGTCCTGACTGCAGAAGAGACATGCCGATGGTGAAGGCTATCTATGACAAATACAATACCAAGATCCAGGTAGTGGGTGTTTCTTTTGATACCGATGAGGCGAAGATGAAGAAATATCTGGGCGATAATCAGTATACCTGGTTGCAATACTGTGAGTTTAAGAAATGGAAGGAAACAAAGATTTCCAAGGATTATCACATCTCATGGATTCCTACCTCTTATCTTATCAATCCGGAAGGTAAGATTGCATTCTCTACCGTGAAGGCGGAGGAGATGATGAAGAAACTGGATTCGCTCGACCAGGCTGGAGCATTGAAACCTGCTCAGGTGCAGACTGCTCTCAAGAAGGTGTATAATGAAAGCATCGATCCGATGGCTCAGATTGATGAGGCTTTGGCTAAAGCTAGAAAGAATGGCAAGTTTGTTATCTGTCAGGTAGGTGGTAACTGGTGTCCATGGTGCTTGAAGTTTGCCGATTTTGTGGAGAAAAATGTTGCGGTCAACAAGATGGTGAATGATCATTTCGAATATATTCATGTGAACTACAATCGCAGAAAAACTGCCGGTGATGCGGCGGTGAAAAAGGCTGAGCAGCTGATGAAGCGACTGAACAATCCTCAGCGTTTAGGATTCCCGGTCTTTGTGGTGCTCGATGAAACCGGAAAGGTTCTCCATATCCAGGATTCCAGTTTTCTGGAAGAAGGTAAGGGATATAACGAAGAAAAGGTGCTCAGATTCCTGAAGAGCTGGACACCTCAGGCAGTAAAAGGATAAAGAAAGAGGGTGTGTCATTAACTTATGGCACACCCTCTACCTGTTTCATATCGTAATTTTATGCATTACAAACCTGGTGAAGGCACCTCTTCTTCGCTAATCTTGTGCCAGGCAAGGTCAAGACAGGTCGCAGCCAGATTCTCGCCCAGTGAATAAGCGGTCTGGAAGCTGATGCTCTTCAGCATGCGCTCTTTCAGATCGGCTGGCATCGCAGCACCGGTCTCGGTATGACGGGCGTAATGGTCGAATATTTCCGGAATAGAAGCAAACGATTCGTTAAACTGGGATGGCATCTCTACGAAATCGCGGGCAACGGCTGTTCCTGAAAGGGTATTGTACTTGCAGTCGGAAAGGATTCCGTGAAGTGCATGACCGAACTCATGGAACAGGGTAGTAACCTCATCCCATGTGATGAGAGATGGCTGACCCTCCGGTGCCTTGGCGTTGTTGCATACATTATATATGATAGGCAACTGGCCGCGCTGCTTGCTCTGCTTGGCAAAGGCGCTCATCCATGCACCGCCACGCTTCGTAGGGCGGCGGAAGTAATCGCTGTAGAAGAGGGCGATTGGCTTGCCGTTCTTATCGCTTACCTCGAATACCTTCATGTCTGGGTGATAGGTTGGAATATCCTTGCGCTGCTTGAAGTTCAATCCGTATACACGATGGGCGGCATAGAACACACCGTTCACCTGTACGCTGTCGATGTTGAAGTATGGCTTGATCTCATCATCGGTAATGTTGAGCATCTCCTTCTTCATCTTCGCAGAATAATAGAAGCGGTCGTATGGCTGCAGCTTGAAGTCCTTGCCTTCAGTCTTCTGTGCATACGCTTCTATCGCCTTGGTTTCAGCATCAGCCTTAGGAGCATATTCCTTGATGAGCTGCTTCAGGAAATCATCCACATTCTTGCTGTTCTTAGCCATCGTCTTTTCGAGCGAATAGTCGGCATAGTTGTCATATCCCATCAGCTTGCCCTTCTCGGCACGCAACTTGGCAATCTCGGTTACGATAGGGAAGGTGTTGAAATCAGGATTGGTTCCGTCGGCACGGTGGATGCTTGCCATATACACCTTCTTGCGCAGTTCGCGGTTCTGGAGATTGGTGAGGATAGGCTGCTGGGTGGTGTTGATGATGACGATGCAGTAAGGCGCCTTGCCTCCGCGGCTCTCAGCATCTTTCTTGCATTGTGCAATGTCTGCATCGCTCAATCCGGCGAGCTCTTCCTTGCTGTTCACCCAAACCACGGCGTTGTTGGTAGCGGCAGGAAGAAGGTTGCCCCATTCCTGCTGCAACTCAGAGATGCGGGAGTTGATCTGCTTCATGCGCTCCATCTTCTCGGCAGAAAGAAGGGCACCTGAACGTACAAAACTCTTATAGATAACCTCAGTAAGGCGCTTGTCTTCGCCCTTGAGCTTCTTATATTCATTATCGTAAACATACTTGATGCGCTCGAAGAGTTTCTTGTTGAACGAAATCTCATTGTCGAGTTCGGTCAGCAATGGGGTAGCCTTCTTTTCGGTTTCGGCGATGCCCGGAGTTTTGTGGGCACTGGTGAGACCGAAGAAGATGTTAGTCACCTTTTCGAGCAGCGCACCGCTCTCCTCATAGGCGAGGATGGTGTTCTGGAAGTTAGGCTTCTTCTTGTTGTTTACAATCTTCTGGATGTTGGCACGCTGCTCCCTGATAGCCGCTTCGATGGCTGGCAGGTAGTCGCTCTCCTGAATCTTGCTGAAGTCAGGAGCACCGAATGGAAGACTGCTCTTTGTTAAAAGAGGATTCTGACGGTTACCGCCCGCAGTCTGTGCGAACGATGAGGCTGGCATCTGCAAGAGTGTTGCGGCCAAGCCCAGGGTAAGGAAAGTCTTGTTAATTTTCATCATGTTTCTTTGTTTATTTGAAATTCGTTTGCAAAGATAATCATTTATTTCGGATTATCGCATTTTTATTCATATTTCTTATGGAAAATCAGCAGACAGATGGCTCCTGCCAATGCCATCGGCACACCGATAAGGGCAGGGAAGTTGTATCCCAATCCCATCGCAACAGGAATACCACCGAGGAAAGCTCCCATGGCGTTACCCAGATTGAAGGCGCCCTGAATGCAGCAGCCGCCCAGCATTTCGCCACC
>PPYE01741228.1_pt1 | contig 11952 bp, 10 predicted proteins | sample 1559881 | NCBI WGS metagenome assembly PPYE01 (sample SAMN08240022, study PRJNA423297) | Human gut metagenome, whole genome shotgun sequencing project.
ATAAAAGTAAGCAGCAAAATTATTTCCTGAAAACTCAAGCGTTCACCTCCCTCATAATTTGGAGGCGACAATCAAGAGCCAATTATATCAGAAGAGGAGAGAGCTGTCAAAAAAGGCGCGCCAATTCCTCACTGGCGGTTTGTTGGTACAATACCAACCAGTCAGGCTTTGCCCAACTATGGATGATATGTATCAGGCTTATAGTCAGAGGATTTAAGGAATGCGGGATCGTCTTTCTTAGACCAGTCTGGTTTATCCGTGATTTTTTTAATATTTCCCCAGCCTGGAGAAATTTTTCTTGATCTCGTCCGGATACGATACATAATTCGGTGCTTGCCATTGGTAAACTCCAGAATGGCGATTTTGGCAGTGGGAAATTCAGTGTTGCTGGGGTCGACCAGTTGAAACCTCCAGGTATACTGTTCGCCTTCCAGCTCAGATAACTCTATGATTTGTTTGGCAAGCTTATGGGCTGTATCCTCATTGGGCTGTTCAAAATAGCCATTGTCGTCGATGGGCAATTCGCCTTTCGCATACGCCTCATCAATTGTCGCCTGAGCGGCGGTCATGAGGGAGCGAGCCTGGAGCATGACGCGCTTTTCAACGGCTTTGTCGATATAGCCGGTCAGGGATGGGACCAAAAGCGCTGCCAATACGGCCAGGATGACCAGGACAACGATCAGTTCAACGAGGGTAACCCCTCTTTTTTGGTTGGAATCACAGAACCGGGCCATAGCGCACGCCTCCCGCATCAGTATAAAACCGTACAAATAAAGTATAGGCACATAACGATGCTGCGTCAATTGTGGGGAATGCCAAATTCTTTATACATTATTTGTGAATAATGTAAGACTGTCGAAAAACTCTTGTAGGGACGAGCATTGCTCGCCCGTGCCCGTTTGTCTGTGAAAAAACCTTCCGGGACAACGCATTGCTGCGTCAAGCTGGCGGGCGACCAATGGTCGCCCCTACACATTCAATAGGTCAGGAATGTGATTCTCTGACACACTGACATTATTTGTGAATAATGTGATATTATAATTCGATTTGAAAAACGCAGACGGCGGCGGTAAGGGGTACTGCCAAAAATCCTGCCCCAAATTTGTCGATTGTGCCAAATGAATATAGTTGCAATCAGATTTGACTTTTTGTATACTATACTTATATATACTATACAAAATAATCGGAAATATTATAAAAATTCTGGTTGGAAAGCGGGCCGGGTGTTGAAAAAGATTAGGATACAGCGGGTGAGCATCTTTGATATTGTCGCCACGCTGGTGTTGGCGGTAGTGCTCGTCGCGTTCGCGGTGCAGGGCACGGAGGAGTTGGCTCAAATGCAGACCGCCACGGACGATTACATCCAGTGCGAGACACTGGCACGGCAGCTGCAAAGCGGGTCGGACTATCTGATCGAGCAGGTGCGGATGTACACCGCCACCGGTCAGCGGGAGTACATGGACAACTACTTTGAGGAGCTGAACACGACCCGCCGCCGCGAGAACGCTTTAGAGTATTTTGCAGAGCATTACGGCGACAACGATGCTTTCACGCTGCTGAAATCCGCCATGACAACGTCGCAAAATCTGAGCTATACAGATCGCGCAAACCCTGGCGAGAGCATCTTCAAGGATGCTGACAAGGCGCTGTACCGTGTCAAGCAGAACGGCAAGCACGGCTGCGGCTTCTATTAAGTGCGCACGGATTTTGCGCAGCTGCGCCGTCTGCCTGACCTGCTTTTCCCGCGGCGCTGTCCGTTTTGCGGGTCATTGCTGGGGCCGGACGCACTGCAGGGCACGGTTTGCCCGGCCTGCGTGCCCGAGGAAATGCGCTTACAGCACATTCCGGCGCGTCTGCCGGAGGGCGAACACGATTTTTACGCCGTGCGGGAGGCTGCCGCGGCGTATTATTACGAGGATATTGTACGTACAGCCGTTTTGCGCTGCAAGCGGGGCGGCTGCTTTTGGTATGCCCGGGAGCTGGCGGACCGTGTGGCCGTGCTGGTGTTCGGCGCACTGCCGGCCAAACAGCCCGGAAAAATGCCGCAGTATGCGGGTGTGACTGCGCTGCCGCTGTACAGCTGCATTGTGCCGGTGCCGCCCCGCCAGCCGCTGCCCGGTATGCCGGGTCTGCCGCTGCTGCTGGCGCGCCGGTTGGGCGCGGTGCTGGGGGTCCCGGTGGAGACACCGCTGTACATCAAGCGCCGGGGCCGCCCGCAGAAGGAGCTTACCCGCGAGCAGCGCCTGCAAAACGCCAGGGGCGCGTTTGGCTGCCGCCCCGGCACAGACCTGACCGGCAGGCGGGTGCTGCTGATTGATGACATTATCACAACCGGTGCGACGGCGTCGGCGTGTGCGCTGGCACTTTTGGAGGCCGGTGCGGTGGAGGTGACCGCTGTGGCGATTGCCGCGGCGGAGGAGCTGCCCAAGAGCCGGAAAAAGCCCCCTGAGACAAAACCATAAAAAGACCGAAGCGGCGTGCCCGGAAATCATGGGCGTACCGCTTCGGTATTTTTATAGCCTATACGAGCTTATACGGGGCATCTCCGCACCACCCGGTATGCCGTGCCCGCCCCGCCCAACGCCAGCCCTGCCAAAAATAGGGTGAAAAATTTGGCGGTTTTGCCACGCGCATAAAATCTGAACATCCTGTATAATAAAGACACGGATCGATTTTCTGCTGTAAAAAGGAGAAACCGCGATGACAAAGCAAAAATATATCATGGCGCTGGACGCGGGCACCACGTCCAACCGCTGCATCCTTTTTAACGCCAGGGGCGAGATGTGCAGCGTCGCGCAAAAGGAGTTCACCCAGTATTTCCCCAAGCCCGGCTGGGTCGAGCATGACGCCAACGAGATCTGGACGACCCAGCTCGGCGTGGCGCTGTCGGCCATGAACGAGGTCGGCGCGTCGGCGGAGGACATCGCCGCCATCGGCATCACGAACCAGCGCGAGACGACCATCGTCTGGGACCGTGACACCGGCGAGCCGGTCTACCACGCCATTGTCTGGCAGTGCCGCCGCACAAGCGAGTACTGCGACGAGCTGAAGGCCCGCGGCCTGACCGACCTGATCCGGCAAAAGACCGGGCTGGTCATCGACGCCTACTTCTCGGCCACAAAGCTCAAGTGGATCCTGGACAACGTGCCCGGCGTGCGTGCGCGTGCCGAGCGCGGCGACCTGCTGTTCGGCACGGTGGAGACGTGGCTCATTTGGAAGCTGACCTGCGGCAAGATCCACGTGACCGACTACTCCAACGCCAGCCGGACGATGATGTTCAACATCCACACGCTGGACTGGGACGACGAGATACTGAAAATTCTCGATATACCGCGCTGTATGCTGCCGCGTCCCGTGCCCAACAGCGAGTTCTACGAGTACGCCGACCCGATGCACTTCGGCGGCGAGATCAAGATCGCGGGGGCGGCGGGCGACCAGCAGGCCGCGCTGTTCGGCCAGACCTGCTTTACCAGGGGCGAGGCCAAGAGCACCTTCGGCACGGGCGGCTTTCTGCTGATGAACACCGGCGAGAAGCCGGTATTCTCCCAAAACGGGCTGGTCACCACCGTGGCGTGGGGATTGGACGGAAGGGTAAATTACGCGCTGGAAGGCTCGATTTTTGTGGCGGGCGCAGCTATCCAGTGGCTGCGGGACGAGCTGCATCTGCTGGAGGACGCCCGCGACAGCGAGTACATGGCGCAGAAGGTCAGGGACACGAACGGCTGCTACGTCGTGCCTGCGTTCACCGGTCTGGGTGCGCCGCACTGGGACCAGTACGCCCGCGGCACCATCGTGGGCCTGACCCGCGGCGTGAACAAGAACCACATCATCCGCGCGACGCTGGACAGCCTGTGCTACCAGATCAACGATGTGCTGGCCGCCATGCAGGCGGATTCCGGCATTGACCTGACGGCGCTCAAGGTGGACGGCGGCGCGTGCGCGAACAATTACTTACTGCAGACGATGGCGGACATCAGCAACCTGCCGGTCAAGCGTCCCTGCTGCGTGGAAACGACGGCGCTGGGCGCGGCGTATCTGGCCGGGCTGGCCGTCGGCTATTGGAGCAGCACCGAGGACGTGCTGCAAAACTGGTCGGTGGACCGTGAGTTTATGCCGGGCATCCCCGACGACGAGCGCACCAGACGGCTGAAGGGCTGGAATAAGGCGGTGCGGTGCAGCTACGGCTGGGCGAAGGAGGATTGACCCCCAAAAGCCTTCCCCTTGGGGGGAAGGTGGCCCCGCAGGGCCGGATGAGGGGAGAGCTTGCCGCGACAGGCCGTAAACGGGTAATAGTGGCAAGGCTGCCCCTCATCAGTCAGCGGGCGGGGCCGCTGACAGCTTCCCCCAAGGGGGAAGCCACAGACTGTCGAAAAAGGTGTGCTCACCCCTTGGCCCACTCTGCGAGGGGGCTCCGCCCGCAGGCGGTGGGGGAGAGAACTGTACGGCTGTCCGAAATATTTCGGGCTATGGCAAGGACACGAGGTATCAATATGTACGACATCATCATTATCGGCGCGGGCGTGTCCGGGTGCGCCTGTGCGCGGGAGCTTTCGCGGTATGACGCGAAAATTCTTGTAGTAGAGAAGGAGGAGGACGTCTGCTGCGGCACGTCCAAGGCCAACAGCGCCATTGTCCACGCCGGGTACGACGCGGCCCACGGCAGCCTGATGGCCAAGCTCAACGTCGAGGGCAGCCGCCGGATGCCGGCCCTTGCGAAGGAGCTGGATTTTGCCTACGACCGGTGCGGCAGCCTTGTCGTCTGCCTGAGCGACGAGGACCGCCCCGCGCTGCAAAAGCTCTATGAAAACGGCATCGCCAACGGCGTGGAGGGGCTGCGCATCATAGAACGGGACGAGCTGGTGGGAATGGAGCCGAACATCTCGGACGCCGCCGTCGCCGCACTGTGGGCGCCCACGGGCGGCATCGTCTGCCCGTTCGGCCTGACGTTTGCGTTGGCGGAGAACGCCGCCAAAAACGGTGTGCAGTTTCGGTTTGACACCAAAGTTACGGGCCTGCACCCGCTGGACGGCGGCGGAGCCGGGTGGGCCGTCGAGACCGACCACGGCACGCTGGAAACACGCTGCATCGTCAATGCGGCGGGTGTATACGCCGACACGCTGCACAATATGGCCGACGCGGCGCACCCCATGACCATCACGGCCCGGCGGGGAGATTACTTCCTGCTTGACCACACGGCGGGGCAGCATGTGCGGCACACGGTATTCCAGCTGCCGGGCAAATACGGCAAGGGCGTGCTGGTAACGCCCACGGTGCACGGCAATCTGCTGGTTGGGCCGACGGCCATCGACGTGGACGACAAGGAGGCCACGGCCACGACGGCGGCGGGCCTGGACGAGGTGCGGGAGAAATCCGGCCTCGCGGTCAAGGACATTCCGCTGCGCCAGACCATCACGAGCTTCGCGGGTCTGCGAGCCCACGAGGCGCGGCACGACTTCTTCATCGGCGAGATCGCGCCCGGCTTTGTGGACTGCGCGGCCATCGAGTCGCCAGGCCTGTCCAGCGCCCCGGCCATCGGTGCGATGGTCGCGGACATCGTGCGCGGCAGTCTGCACTTACACAATAAGCCCGATTTTGACCCGACGCGCAGGGGCATTCTGGACCCCAAAGCACTGGATCTTGCAGCGCGGGCGGAGCTTATCCGGCAAAACCCGGCCTACGGGCAGATTATATGTCGGTGCGAGAGCGTGACCGAAGGCGAGATCATCGACGCTATCCGCCGCACGCCCGGCGCACGCAGTCTGGACGGCGTCAAGCGGCGCACCCGCGCGGGCATGGGCCGCTGCCAGGCGGGCTTCTGCAGCCCGCGCGTCATGGAGATCCTAGCGCGGGAGCTGGGCGTGCCGCAGAGCGAGATCACCAAGTCCGGCGGTGCGTCCAAAATCATCGTCGGCACGAACAAGGATAGCCTGTGAAAGGGGGCGTCTGCCATGAAAAACGTTGATCTGGTCATTATCGGCGGCGGCCCGGCGGGGCTGGCCGCGGCGGTGGCCGCACGCAAAAGCGGCGTGCAGGACATCCTGATCCTGGAGCGCGACAGCGAGCTGGGCGGCATCCTGAACCAGTGCATCCACAATGGCTTCGGCCTGCATACCTTTAAAAAGGAGCTGACCGGCCCCGAGTACGCGGCACGGTTTGTGGCGCGGGTACGCGAATTGGGAATTGAATACAAGCTCAACACGATGGTGCTGGATCTGGCGGCGGACAAGACCGTCACCGCCATGAACAAGACCGACGGACTGTTTCAGCTGCACCCCAAGGCGGTCATTCTGGCCATGGGCTGCCGTGAGCGCCCGCGCGGCGCGCTGAACATTCCGGGCTACCGGCCCGCGGGCATCTTCACCGCGGGCACGGCGCAGCGGCTTGTCAACATGGAGGGCTGCCTGCCCGGGCGGCGGGTCGTGATTCTGGGCAGCGGCGACATCGGCCTTATCATGGCACGCCGCATGACGCTGGAGGGGGCAAAGGTGCTCTGCGTTGCGGAGCTGATGCCGTACTCCGGCGGCTTAAAGCGCAATATTGTGCAGTGCCTCGATGATTTTGGCATTCCGCTGAAATTGAGCCACACGGTAGTGGACATTCAGGGCAAGGAGCGCGTGACCGGCATCACGCTGGCGCGGGTCGAAAACGGAAAACCCGTTCCCGGCACCGAGGAGCGCTACGACTGCGACACGCTGCTGCTTTCCTGCGGATTGCTGCCCGAAAACGAGCTGAGCCGCGCCGCGGGCGTGGCGCTGAACCCCGTCACCGGCGGCCCGGCGGTCAATGAGAGCCTGGAAACGAACCTGCCCGGCGTCTTTGCCGCGGGCAACGTGCTGCATGTGCACGACCTAGTGGATTATGTGTCGGAGGAGGCCGCGGCGGCAGGTGAGCACGCGGCGGCATACATTGCGGGCGGCGGGGCCGCGGCGGGCCGCACCCTGCCCGTGCGGTGCGAAAACGGCGTGCGCTACACCGTGCCGACCACCATCCGCCCCGACTGCGCGGGGGATACCGTGACGCTGCGGTTCCGCGTGGGCGGCGTGTACAAAAATAAAAAAATCGCGGTGTACCGCGGTACAGAATGCATCTACAGCCGCAAGCGGCCCGTGCTGGCCCCCGGTGAGATGGAGACTGTGCGGCTGAAGGCCGAGCTTTTGCGCGGCCCGGGCGACGCCGTGACGGTAACGTTGGAGGAGGGCTGACGATGGAAAAACGTGAACTGATCTGCATCGGCTGCCCGATGGGCTGCCCGTTGACTGTGACGCTGGACGGCGGCGCGGTGGTCACCGTACAGGGCAACACCTGCCCGCGCGGCGACGCCTACGCCCGCAGGGAGGTCACCGCCCCGACGCGCATTGTGACCACAACGGTGCGCGTGACCGGCGGCACCCTGCCCGCCGTGAGCTGCAAGACCCGCAGCGACATCCCGAGGGAGAAAATTTTTGACGTTGTCCGCGCGCTGAAAAGCGTCGTGGTGCCCGCCCCCGTACACATCGGCCAGATTCTGCTGCCCGATGCAGCCGGGACCGGCGTGGATGTGGTGGCGACGAAGGACGTAGCCGAGGTGTAGATCCACCCTGTTATGAAAATAACTTTCCCGAAAAAGTTAAATTTTCAAAGGAATTTGGGCAAAAATCAATGGCGTGTTTGAATATTGCACAAAGAAACCGTTGAATTTTCGGCTTTTCGACAATTTTGCTAAAATCACTTTCTTTTTTGTGAAGAATATGTTAATATGAGATTAACAAAGTGTCGCGGCTGCGGAACCAGACGGCCCGGCGCCGAGTTGGGAAAGACCCACTCACAATTTTTGGAGGAATGCTTTTATGATGAAGTATCTGCAGAAGCTCGGCAAAGCTCTTATGCTTCCCGTTGCTGCTCTGCCCGTCTGTGGTATCCTGATGGGCATTGGTTACGCTCTGGCTCCCGCCGTTATGGGTGCCGAGGGCCCGACCTCCGGTGCTGCTTACACCGTAGGTTTCCTGCTGATCAAGGCCGGCGGCGCCCTGATCGACAACATGGCATGGCTGTTCGCCATCGGCGCTGCCGTCGGTCTGTCTGATGACCATGACGGTACCGCAGGTCTGGCCGGTCTGGTCAGCTTCCTGATGATGCAGCAGCTGCTCAGCCCCGGCGTTGTCGGCGCTGTCCGCACGCTGGAGGAAGGCACCGTCGATTACATTGCTTTCAGCAAGATCGCCGGCAACTCCTTCATCGGCATCCTGGCCGCCATCATCGGTGCTGCCTGCTACAACAAGTTCAAGAACACCCAGCTGCCTGACTGGCTGGCATTCTTCAGCGGCAAGCGCAGCGTTGCTATCGTGACCGCCGTTGTTTCCATCGTGGTTTCCGTTGTTCTGCTGTTCGTCTGGCCCATCATCTTCGGCGCTCTGGTTGCCCTCGGCAACGGCATTGCCAAGATGAGCGGCATCGGCGCCGGCATCTACGCTTTCCTGAACCGTCTGCTGATCCCCACCGGCCTGCATCACGCTCTGAACAACGTGTTCTGGTTCGACACCATCGGTCTGGGCGACCTGAGCCACTACTGGGCTGGCGATGTCACCGGTCAGAATGGTGTCAATTGGGACCTCGGCATGTACATGTCCGGCTTCTTCCCCTGCATGATGTTCGGTATTGCCGGTGCTGCTCTGGCCATGGTCCAGACTGCCAAGAACAAGAAGGCTGCTATCGGTCTGGTTGTTTCCGCTGCTATCTGCGCTTTCGTCTGCGGCGTTACCGAGCCGTTCGAGTTCGGCTTCATGTTCCTCTGCTTCCCCCTGTATGTTGTCTATGCTGCTCTGTACGGCATCTTCACCATCATCACCTACTACTCCGGCTTCCGCGCAGGCTTCTGCTTCTCCGCCGGTGCTACCGACCTGATCTTCTCCGCCAGCCTGCCCGCACATGCTAAGACCTGGATGATCATCCCTCTGGGCATCGCCGCTTTCGTTGTCTTCTACCTGGTCTTCAAGTTCGCTATCGTCAAGTTCGACCTGAAGACTCCCGGCCGTGAGGACGAGGATGCCGAGGCTGCTGAGGCCAACATCACCCTCGCCAACAACGACTTCACCGCCATCGCTTCCGGCGTTCTGGCTGCTGTCGGCGGCAAGGGCAACGTTGCCAACGTTGACAACTGCGCCACTCGTCTGCGCTTTGAGGTCAAGGACAGCACTGCTGTCAACGAGAAGGCCGTCAAGGCTGCCGGTGCTGCCGGCGTTATCCGCCCCAGCAAGACCGCTTGCCAGGTCGTTATCGGACCCAAGGTCCAGTTCGTCTACGATGAGCTGAAGAAGATGCTGTAAAAACAGGCATCACCGGATAAAGGTCTGGTTCCCTTTATCAACTCCGCCGCGGGCGGGCGATCAGCCCGTCCGCGGCTTTTTCTGTGATTTGCTGCAAAAACGGTACAAAATCTTGGTACAAATCATGTAAACCGGTCATAGTATCCCGCCCCATGGCGTGGTATAATGAAAAATAAGAAAACTGGGGCAACGCACCCCGAAAAGATCAGGAGGTATTTTCTTATGAAGATCATCCGTGCAAAAGATTACTACGACATGTCCCGCAAGGCCGCCAACATCATCTCGGCCCAGGTCATCATGAAGCCCAACTGCGTGCTGGGCCTGGCCACCGGCGGTACGCCCGTGGGCACCTACAAGCAGCTGGTCGAGTGGTACAACAAGGGCGACATCGACTTCTCAGAGGTCACGACGGTCAACCTGGACGAGTACCGCGGCCTGCCCAAGGAGCACCCCGAGAGCTACTGGAGCTTCATGCACCGCAACCTGTTTGACCATGTCAACATCCGTCCCGAGGCCATCAACCTGCCGGACGGCACCAACATGGACGCCGCCGCCGAGTGCGCCCGCTATGACGCGGTCATTCACAATGTGGGCGGCATTGACCTGCAGCTGCTGGGCATCGGCAACGACGGCCACATCGGCTTCAATGAGCCGAACGAGGCATTCGAGCTGGGCACCCACTGCGTTGACCTGAAGGAGGAGACCATTGAGGCCAACAAGCGCTTCTTCGACGGCAACGCCGATCTGGTCCCCAAGCAGGCCTACACCATGGGCATCAAGACGATCATGCAGGCCCGCAAGGTCCTGATGGTCGCCAACGGCAAGGGCAAGGCCGACATCGTCAAAAAGGCGTTCTTCGGCCCCGTCACGCCGGAGGTCCCCGCCAGCATCCTGCAGATGCACCCCGACTTCATTCTGGTCGGCGACGAGGAAGCACTGAGCGAGATCTGATTTGCGGAGGAACACTGCAATGATTATCAAAAATGCAAAAGTCTACAGCGACGGCTGCCGCTTTGTGAAAAAGGACCTCATCATCCGCGATGGCCGCATCGTCTTTGGCGCGGCCCCGCAGGAGGGCGAGGATGTCATTGACGCGGGCGGTGCCTATGCGCTGCCGGGTCTGGTGGACATCCATTTCCACGGCGCAGTCGGTCACGATTTCTGCGACGCCGACGAGGCCGGCCTGCAGGCCATCGCTGATTTTGAGGCGAGCAAGGGCGTGCTGGCCATCTGCCCCGCAACCATGACGTTCAGCGAGGAGATCCTGAGCGGCATCATGGACGTGGCCGCGGCCCACAAGAACGAGCGCGGCGCGGATCTGGTCGGCATCAACATGGAGGGGCCGTACATCAGCCCCAAGAAGGTTGGCGCGCAGAACCCGAAGTACGTCATGGCCGCCGATGCGGGCATGTTCCGCCGCCTGCAGGCGCGCAGCGGCGGGCTGATCAAATTGGTTGACGTCGCCCCCGAGGAGCCGGGCAATCTGGATTTCATCAAGGAATGCCGCGATGAGGTGCGCATTTCGATTGCCCACACCTGTACCGATTACGACACGGCCAAGGCCGCGTTTGCGGCGGGTGCATCCCACATGACCCACCTGTACAACGCGATGCCGGGCATCACCCACCGTGAGCCGGGGCCGATCATTGCCGCGCTGGAGGATGGTGCCGAGGTCGAGCTGATCACCGACAATGTCCACATTCACCCGGCGATGGTGCGGTTCACCTTCAACACCTTCGGGGCGGATCGTGTGATTTTGATTGCGGACAGCATGATGGCCTGCGGTCTGCCTGACGGCCAGTACAGTCTGGGCGGCCAGGCCGTCACGGTGCGCGGACCCCGCGCGACGCTGACCGAGCAGCCCGGCACGATTGCGGGCAGCGCGACCTGTCTGTTTGACTGCATGAAGCGTGCGGTCCTCGACATGGGCGTGCCCCTTGAGAGTGCCGTCCGCGCCGCGACCCTGAACCCCGCCCGCAGCATCGGCATTGATGCCGATTACGGCAGTCTCGACGCAGGCCGCTACGGCAACGTCGTGCTGGTCGATGATAAGCTGGATATTTTGAAGGTTGTGCGGCACGGAGAGGTTATCGGCTAAAGGATTAGCGGCAGCCTCCCGGGAGGTCCTACTTTCTTTTGTGACCAAAAGAAAGTAGCAAAGAAAAGTCCCGCTGTTGCGAATGCAGCGGACCCCGCCTTAGGGGCTGCACGCCCCTAAGAACCCCAATAAGGAAGTCGGAAGGGCCGATGGCTAAACGGACGCAGTATTACTGTCCGTTCTTAACGCCATCGGCCCTTCCTCCACTTTTGAGTCGGGAGTTCCCCCGAACCCCCGCAGGGGGGAGGTGGAGGCCCCCTTGTCAAAGGGGGCTGGCCGCGTTAGCGGACTGGGGGATTCCGACGGGCTGTGCGTGGCCGCCCATTCCCAGGCAACCTTCGCACGCGAAAAGGGGCCGGGCTGCCACCCTCCCTCGCCCCTCTCGTCCACAACTTTTTTACGGCAGTCCGTAGGGGCCGGGCATGCCCGGCCCGCAGCCTCGCCATTACCACCCCTTTTATCCTTTGTATCGTAGGGAGGGGTCTTGACCGCTTGACGGCGCACAACGAGCGCCGTCAGCCAGCAAAGCTGGCCCGCTCATGCGGTTGTTTG
>PPYE01108783.1_pt1 | contig 11951 bp, 10 predicted proteins | sample 1559881 | NCBI WGS metagenome assembly PPYE01 (sample SAMN08240022, study PRJNA423297) | Human gut metagenome, whole genome shotgun sequencing project.
CGGAAGATGGGACTTGAACCCACACGTCATAGACACACGCACCTCAAACGTGCCTGTCTGCCGATTCCAGCACTTCCGCTTGTTGCATTGACTGCAAGAGATATTCTAGCACAAACACCCCGGAAAAGTCAAGGCTTTTGCCGAAAAAAGATTTTGCAAAATCCCTGCCTTGTAAAGACTTGTTGGGAATGGTAGAATAAAGGCAGCAAAAAGGGGAGAACTGCCATGCAAAATTTAATTTTCAGCCTGAACGCGACCCTGCCGGTGTTCCTTGTCATGGTGGTGGGGTACGCGCTGGGGCAGCTCGGCTTTCTGCCGCCCGCGTTCTGCAAGGCGTCTGACAGGCTGACTTTTAAGGTGACTTTGCCGCTCATGCTGTTTCTGGACATGGGCAGCGTGGACATCCTGCACGACTTCCGGCCCAGGTTTGTGCTGTTCTGCTTTGCCGCCACCCTCGTCGGCATCCTGACCGTCTGGGCGGGGGCTAAACGTTTTTTGAAGGACAAGACGCTGGTGGGCGAGTTCGTGCAGGCGGGCTACCGCAGCAGCGCCGCCGTGCTGGGCGTGGCGTTCATCCAGAACATTTACGGCAGCGCGGGCATGGCCCCGCTCATGATTTTGGGCAGTGTGCCGCTTTTCAACATCTTTGCGGTGCTGATCTTGATGCTGGAATCGCCCGAGCAGCGCGGCGTGCCTGACCCGAAGCAGCTCTTGCGCGGCGTGGCCACAAACCCGATCCTGCTGGGCATTGTGTTCGGCACGGTCTATGCGCTGTTGCCGTTCACGCTGCCGCAGATCGCGACCAAAACCATCAGCAGCATTGCGTCGCTGACCACGCCGCTGTCGCTGCTGTCCATCGGCGCGTCGTTTGAGGGGACAAAGGCCATCAAAAAGCTCGGCCCCACGCTGGCGGCGGCGTTCATCAAGACCGTGGGCCTTGCGGCGGTGTTCCTGCCCTGCGCGGTAGCGCTGGGCTTTCGGAATGAGGAACTCGTCGCACTGCTTATCATGCTGGGCAGTCCCACGACGCCGAGCGCTTATGTCATGAGCAGGAACATGGGCCATGAGGGCGTGCTGACCTCGAGCTGCATTGCCCTGACGACCCTTCTCTCCGCCCTGACGCTGACAGGCTGGATCTTTGTTCTGCGGAGCGGGGGATACTTATAACGGAAAAAGGCTTCCCCCATCGGGGAAAGCTGTCCGCGAAGCGGACTGATGAGGGCCGCGTTGCCGGCAATATCCCGTTTATGGGAAACAGCGCAAGCTTCGCCCTCATCCGACCTCGCTTCGCTCGGCCACCTTCCCCCGATGGGGAAGGCTTTTTGTTTTTTATGGCTTCTCCTCCGGCTCGGCTACGGGCACGCCGCGGTGCTCCACGGGCGTCGAAAAGACGATCTGCGTCCGGGTGCGGCCAAACTGCTGCAGGTGGTTGATGAACTGATCCAGCTCCTGCGTCGTACCGAACAGCACCTCTATCAGCATACTGTAATCGCCGGTGACGCAGTTGCATTCCACCACATGGGGGCAGCTCTGGATATAGGGGTAAAACTCCGGCTTGCGCTGGGGGTCCATGTCCAGATTGATGAACGCCTTGACCATGTAGCCCAGCTTCGGCGCGTCGACCTGTGCCTGGTAGCCGGTGATGGTGCCGGAGCTTTCCAGCCGGGCCATGCGGGCCGACACGGCGGGGCTGGACAAAAACACATGGTCGGCAATTTCTTTTAACGGTGCGCGGGCGTTGTTTTGCAGAAGGTCGATGATTTTACGGTCAATGTGATCCATGGTAACACCTCGTTTTAGACAAAAAGCTCCCGTTCGTGTGCGCCATTGCACCTGAACGAGAGCTTAGTCAGCTTTACTATGCAAAGAATTTTACCATACGGAAAGCAAAAAGTAAAGCGATTTGCAAAATAAATTAAGTCGACAACTCGGCAGGGGCCCGTCTGCCTTGCGCCTCACATATCCGGGAACACATTCCGCGCACTGATAAGTGCATTGTTATAGTACATCTCAAAATGGCAGTGGGGACCCGTGGCAGCGCCGGTGGCCCCCACATAGCCGATCAGCTGCCCCTTTTCCACGGTCTGCCCGGCCTGCACGACAAAGGACGACATGTGGGCGTACAGCGTTTTGTACCCGTTGCCGTGGTCGATCTCCACATAGTAGCCCCAGCTCATGGTGGGGTGGTTGTGCCACTGGGCGGCAATGACCGTGCCCGCGTCGGCGGCATAGATCGGCGTGCCGTAGGGGGCCGTGATGTCCACGCCGCGGTGTCCATAGGGCAGACTGGCCCACCGGCTGATGCCCGAATACCCCGGCACCGGCCAGAGAAAGCTGCCTGTGCCCAGCCTGCCGATCATGCCGCTTTTCAGCCGCGTGCCGCGGTGGATGACCTCCGGCACGGAGGCCTGCACAAGCTGCACATCCACTACGCGGGTGCTGACGACCTCGCCCGCCACGGTTGTGATCTCGCTGGTGACAAGCTCGCTGCCGTTCTGCCCGGCCTGTACGGTCTCGGTTTTGCCAAAATCCAGCCCTGCGTCCTCGATGGTCTGGGTCTCAAACGGCAGCTCCCGGGTCACGGTCTCGTACCGCACGGCCTTGACCTGCAAAAGGTCGTCCGCCCGCAGTGCGGCGGTCAGGTCGCGGTACGGTGTGATGGCCGCGGCAGGGTAGATGCCGTCCACCAGCCGCAGGGCGTGGACAAAGTCGGTCTGCACACCGTCGGTCTGCCACGGCGCACGCACAGCGTACAAAAACTGCCGCAGGTGGTCGCCCTCGTCGGTGACGAACCGCAGCGCGCCGTCCAGATAGACGGCGGTGCCCTCGGTGATCTCGCCGCCTGCGGCGCGCAGGATGGCATCGGCGGTCTCGCGCTCGGTCATGGGGCGGGTGTCGGCGTCGGCCATGACAAGGGTGTACGCGGGCTGGACGTTCCAGCCGACCACGCCGGTCAGGCGGGCCTGTACGTCGGCGCGGGCTGCGTCGAACGCCTGCTCGTCTGTGACATAGCCCACGACCTGCCCGCCGACCTCGACCCGCAGCACAAAGGGCCGCGCCAGCGCGGTGCGCACGAACCATGCCAGCACCCCGGCGGCCAGCAGCGGCACGGCGTACCCCGCCAGCTGCCGCGGATGGGTGAGCGCTGCTTTAAAGCTGTCCGCCGCCCGCACTGCGGGCCGCAGCACCACAGCCAGCAGCGTAAGCAACGCCCACGCCGCGCCGTGTGCCAGCGCCGCCAGCCCGCGTCCAACGCGCACCGCGGTGTATTCCACATGGAAGCCTGTGTAGTATAGAAAATCTCCGAAGGTCAAAGCAATACACGTTCCTTTTAGCTTTCCCGTAGGGGCCGGGCATGCCCGGCCCTGCACCTTCCCGTAAGCGCCCGTCAACGGGACACCTGCGGGCCGGGCATGCCCGGCCCCTACGCGGTATTTAATGCGTCGGCACAAACCCCAGCGGGTCTACTCTGCTGCCGTCCACGCGCAGCTCCAGGTGCAGATGATACCCGCCGCCCGCACCGTAGACATTGCCGGTGTTGCCCACATACCCGAGCAGGTCGCCCTTCTGCACGGCGGCCCCCTGCGCCACGGCGATGCTGCTCATGTGGGCGTACAGGCTGTCGTACCGGTGGCCGTCGTCCGCGGTGCCGTGGCTGACCTGCACGCAGTTTCCGTAGCTGTTCATCGTCCGCGCGGCGCTGACGACACCGTCCGCAATCGCATAGATGGGCGTGCCGCCCGGCGCGGCAAAATCGGTGCCGCGGTGGGGGATGCCCCAGGGGTCCGGCTCGGCAAACTGGGTCGTGATGCGCCCGTAGCTGTCCAGCGGGCAGCGGAAGTCAAGGCTCGTCAGGTGCAGGTCCGCCGTTGTGTAGCGTCGGCTCTGCTCCCGCACATAGGCGTCCAGTGCGGCGGTGGCGTCCTCATAGGCCTTTTTCGCGGCGTCGGTCACGGCGGCCTGTCGCTCATCTGCTGCAAAACCGCGTCGAACGTCAGCAGCTGGTACAGGCTTTTGGCCTGCGCCAGCAGCCAGACGGCCCCGCCGCCGTCCAGCCGCTGCATCGCGCGCAGCTGCTCACGGCAGACGGCCAGCCGCGCGTCGTACTCGGCCTGCTTGGTGTCCAGTGCGGCGCGGGCGGCGTCCGCCGCGGCCTGCCGCTCGTCCAAAACGGTCTGCGCATTTTGCACGGCGGCGGTCACGGCGGTAATTTGCCCGGCCAGCTCGGCGGCCTGCCCGGTCAGGGCGGCAACCTCGCTCTCGGTCTGCGTCTGTTCGTTTTGCAATTCTTCCAGAGCCGACTGTGCGGCTTCGTACTCCTGCCGCGTCTCGGTCTGCTTTTGCGTTAATTCGCCCTTTTTATCATCCGCGTAAGCGGTCAGGCCCGAAAAAAGGGTACAAAAAAGCAGCCCCGCCGCCAGAGCAGCGGCGGGGAAGTGCCTGTATTTCATCTTGTTACTCCGCTAATAGGGCAGTCCCGGTAAGGTCTGCGGGCGCGCTGTCCTGCCGTGCCTCAAAGTGCAGGTGCGGCCCAGTGGAATTGCCGGTGCTGCCCACATATCCCAAGACCTGGCATTGAACCACGGACTGCCCGGCAGAGACGAGCGACGACTTCAAGTGCTGATACTCCGTTTCCAGCCCGCCGCCGTGGTCAAGCACGACATAGTTGCCCTTTTCAGCATCGTAGTCGGCGGTGGTCACGATGCCATCGGCAACGGCGTAAACCTCCGCGCCCTCCTCAGCGGCAAAGTCAATGCCGGGGTGGCCGTTTTCGGGGTCATAGCCGCTGACCTGCGGCGGGGGCGCGACCGGCAGGGTAAAGAGCTCCACGCCGGAAAGGGCTGCGGCTCCATCGGCGGCAGTTACCTGGTCGGAACTTGCATTGCGCACAGCTTCGGCCAGGATTTCATCTGCCTTTTCCTGCGTCAGTTCGGCGGCATCGCTGCCCTCGTAGGCGGTAAAATAGCGCGGCTCCACCAGCGTGCCGTTGACATGCATCTCAAAATGGCAGGCGTTGCCGGTGGTGTACCCGGTGGAACCCACGTACCCGATGACCTGACCGGCGGTCACGGTCTGCCCGACCTGCACGGCGCAGGACTTCATGTGGGCGTACAGCGTGACCCAGCGCAGCCCGTCGGCGTCGGTACCGTGGTCGATCTCCACAAAATTGCCCCAGCTGTAATGCTCCTGCGCGGCCAGCACAACACCGTCCGCGGCGGCGTAAATCTCGGTGCCCTCGGCGGCATGCAGGTCGTCGCCCCGGTGGCCGCTGTCCTTGCTCATGAAGCGGGAAATGTATTTGTACTGCACCGGGCAGGCAAACCGCGGACTGTTGGCGGCGTCACTTAACGTCGGCAGCGTCGCGGCGGGCATGGCTGCAGGCGTCTCCGTGGGCGCAGGTGTCGGTGTCGGCTCTGCAGTCTCGGCAGTAGCGGCGGGCGGCTCCGGCGCGGCGTGGGACGCTTCCACCTGCGGGCGCACCATACAGGCTGTCACGCTGACGCCCACAGCCACGGCGCAGAGCGCCAGCGCCCCCGCACCCAGACGGCGGTAGTGCAGCAGGTGCACAATGCGCTCCTTCACGCTGCCCTGCCCGAAGGCAAGACTTCCGGGTGTTCGGATGGGGCGTCCCTGCATGGCAAACTGCAGCAGGCTCTCACAGTAGGTGCTGCGCTCGGCCAGCGTGCAGCCCTGCACGGCTGCCTCGTCGCAGGCGGCCTCCATGTCATGCTCAAAGGCGCGCAAGGCCAGCCACGCCAGCGGATTGAACCAGTGCAGGCAGACGACGGCATAAAACAGCGGCTTCACCAGCGGGTCGCGGCGGCGGATGTGAGTCCGCTCATGCAGCAGCACAGCCTGCCGCGCCGGGCCTTGCAGGCTGTCCGGCAGGTAGATGCGCGGGCGCACAAAGCCCAGTGTGAACGGCGTGGGCACGCACGCCCCGCCGTAGCAGCCGTCGGGCGTTTTGCAGGCCAGCGCCACACAGCGCTTTAATTTCAGGTAGCCGATGCCCCCGCGCACAGCCAGCACTAGCACACCGACCAGCCAGACCGCCGCCAGCGCGTGCCACGGCGTCAGCCGGGCGTACCAAGGCAGCGGGGCCGCAGCAGCGGGTGCGGCGGGGGCAGGGGGCAGCAGCGGCAGCTCGCCCAGCTCCTGCACGGTGTCGGCGGCAGCGGCCAGCGGGGCGCTCTCCGGGCGGGGCAGCTTCAGCGGGATGCCCCACGGCAGCACAAACCGCAGCCCTACGGCCAGCCACAGCCAGCACAGGAGCCGACTGGGCGCATGGGCGCGGCGCAGGGCCCTGCAGACCAGCCACGCGGCCAGCGCGGCCACACCGCCGCGGGCGCTCAACAGCAAAAAGGCAAGAACGGTACTGCGCATGGCTATTCCTCCTTATAGCGGGCGGCGTCGAGCAGTGCACGGATCTCGGCGGCCTCGGCGTCGCTGATGGGCTTTGAGTTCAAAAACGCGGCCACGAACCGCGGCAGACTGCCGTCGAAGGTCTTGTCCACCACTGCGGCGCTCTCGGCCTGCTGGACGTCTTCCTTTTTAATAAGGCTCGTCACGCGGCCATCGGCGTTTTGCAGCACGCCGCGCTCACAGAGCTTTTTTAAAACGGTGTAGGTCGTGCTTTTTTTCCAGCCCAGCCCCTCGGCGGCCAGCGCGACCAACTGCCCGCTGGGCAGCGGCTCGTTGTCCCACACAAGGCAGGCAAAGCGGTATTCGCCGTCAGCAAGGCGAAGCGGTTCATGGTTCAGCATAGGGAAAACTCCTTTTGGGATTATTGCAATAGACCTGTCTCTGCCTATAGTCTACTACGATAGACCAAAAATGTCAATAAAAAATCCCCGCCATGGTGCACGGTGGGGGCATCAAATCCGGAAATGGAATAAAAATTTATGTATTATTCGATGCTTTTGAAATTTTTATCCCTTATCCGTAATTTCTGAGTTCGCCCGCTGGGAAATTTCCATTATAATATAGGGAGGAAATTGAAAAGGAGTACCCAGCGATGCGAGCAATAAACCTGAAAACGAATCATCTTACCGCGCCCCTTGGCATGGATGCCGGGCCGCTGTTCTTGTCTTGGCAGTGCGTTGACGGCGTGCGCCAGACTGCCTATGAAATTGAACTGACCGCGAACGGCGAGACTGTTTGGCACAGCGGCAAGGTGCAGAGCGCCGCCGTGCACGCCGATGCCCCGACTGTGGGCGGCTCCCGCGTGCGAGGGTGCTGGCGCGTGCGCCTGTGGGACGAAAACGACACCCCCGGCGCGTGGAGTGAGGCGCACTTTGAAACGGGCTTGGCGCAAAGCGACTGGCAGGGTGAATGGGTAGACCCCGAAACGGAAGAAATCGACATCCCCGGGGATGATGCCATCAACGCCTTTGCCCGCCCCAACTGGGAGCGCAAGCAGGCGGAAAAAGAAGCCGCAGGCAAGGGCGCAGCCGAGCCGTACAAGCCCCATCGTCCGGCATCGTACCTGCGCAAGACTTTCACCGCGCCCAAGGGTGAAGCGCGGCTGTACATTACCGCCAAAGGGCTGTATGCGGTATGGCTGAACGGTGTGCGTGTCGGGGATATGGTTTTAGCCCCCGGCAGTTTTACCGGCAGCAAGCACCTTGCAGCGCAAAAATACGATGTAACGCGATATTTGCGTGACAGTGAAAACGAGCTGCTGGTTGCCCTTGGTGACGGCTGGCACCGCAGCACAGGCGGCGTGGACGGTGACCGCGACTTGTTCGGTGATACGCTGGGCGTGCTGTTTCAGCTGGAGGTGGACGGCCAAGCCGTCTGCGTTTCTGACGGCTCGATGCAGGCAACGCAGTGCGGGCCGATCCGCCAGAACGATATGCAGCAGGGCGAGGTCTATGACGCACGGTTCGAAGGAAACTTGACCGGCTGGCACGGCGTGCGCACCTACCGCGACGACCTGCCCATCACCGGCATGAATACCGTGCCGATTCTGGAACATGAAGCCTTCCCCGGCAAGCTGCTGCAAACGCCCAACGGCGAGACCGTGCTGGACTTTGGGCAGAATATCGCCGGCTATGTGGAGATGGCGCTGACCGCCCGCGCCGGGCAAAAGGTCAAGCTGACCTGCGGCGAAGCGCTGGACGAAAACGGCAACTTTACCCAGGAAAACTTCCAGGACCGTGCCCGCCACAAGGAGGGCGGCACCGCCCAGATGCTGGAGCTTGTCTGCAAAGAGGGAAAAAACCACTTCAAGCCCCACTTCACCATCATGGGCTTCCGCTACGCCAAGGTCGAAACCGACGCCGACTTGACCGATGCTGTGTTTACCGCCCACGCCGTCTACTCCGATATGGCGGTGACAGGCACATTTACCTGCGGAAATAACGCGGTGAATCAGCTTGTCAAGAACAGCATTTGGAGCCAGAAGGGCAACTTCTGCGATATCCCCACCGACTGCCCGACCCGCGAACGCGCAGGCTGGACAGGGGATATGGGCGTGTTTATTGAAACCGGCCTGACCCTGATGGACTGCTACCCCGTGGCGGAAAAATGGCTGGCGGAGTGCCGCCTGAACCAGTACCCGGACGGGCGTATGGCGAACATTGCCCCGCCGAACGCCCGCCCCGGCTATATGACCCCGATGCTCTGCATGTCGGCAGGGTGGGGCGATGCGGCGATTCTGGTGCCGTATGCCCTGTACAAACGTACGGGTGACCGCAAAATTCTGGCGGACAACTACGAGATGATGCAGCGCTGGTACGGCTTTTTGCTGGGGCGTGCGCAACAGACGACCGATGAGCAGCAGGGCGGTGATTACGCCAAGTTCACCGTTTTAAACGGCATGGATTACGGCGAATGGTGCGAGCCGGGCATCACCCCCATGCAGGCGATGATGAACCCGCGCAAGAGCGTTGGCACAGCGTATCTGGCCTACTCCGGGCGCTTGCTGGCGGAAGTGGCGGATGCACTGGGCAGGTCTGACGATGCCGCCAACTACCGCGACACCGCCGCCAACGCGGTAAAAGCCTACCGCACGGCGTTTACCGAGAACGGCGTAATCAAGTCTGACCGCCAGTGCGAGTATGTCCGCGCCATTGCCTTTGCCCTGCTGGGTGAGGACGAAAGCAAAGCGGCTGCCGCAACGCTGAACCAGATGGTCATCGAGAACGGCTGCCACCTGAACACGGGCTTTTTGTCTACGCCGTTTTTGTGCGATGTGTTGGCAAAATACGGCTATACGGACACTGCCTACAAGCTGCTTTTGCAGCCCGACGCCCCCGGCTGGCTGTATGAGGTCGGCAAGGGTGCGACTACCGTATGGGAGACATGGACGGGCATTGACGAAAACGGCAAGCCCCATGAATCCCTAAACCATTACAGCTATGGCGCCATCTGCGGCTGGCTGTTCGGCGGCGTGTGCGGCATCCATTATGCCGACGGCACACTGACGATTGACCCTACGCCCGACAAATCGCTGGGCAGCGCCAAGGCTGCCTACGATTCCCCGGCAGGCCGCATTGTAAGCGGCTGGCGGTATGACGGCGACGCGGTGACCTATGAGTTTGAGATCCCCGCCAATCTGACCGCCGATGTCACCCTGCCCGATGGGCGTAAGCTGACCCTTGCCCCCGGAAAGCACACAGTATAAACAGTATAATAGGAAAGCGCCTGCCCTGCCGTAAATTCTACGGCAGGGCAAGCGCTGTTTTTGATAGACTGGAATTGATTTACTTCTTTTTGTCATTGAAGTAGATGATAAATGCACCCATTACTGCAATAGCAATGAGCAATCCAAACTCAAGCAAATTTCCTAAAAATTTAAGTCCTACGACCATACCTAAATAACCAACAATCAATGTAACGATTGCTGCCAAAATCGCTTTACCCATAGAATCACACATCCTTATCAAATTCCGATTTACTGCCCCAAGTATATCACACAAAAAACCGAGTTTCAACGCAGGAAAAGCAAATCCTCTGTCCTTTCGGGCAGAGGATTGCGGTTTAAGTATACTGTTTCAAGTATTCCGCGCTGACCTGCAAACTTTTGACGGGGGAGTTATCCACCCAGTTGCGGTGGCTTTCCAAAATCACGGCATCCACGCCGACAGAAAGCGCCTGCACCATCAGGCTGTCGAGATCCATATTGCCGGTACCCAGCTCCATGCTGTCGGTTTTCAGAATCGGCGTTACGGCGCTGCCCGTAAGGCGGGTGCCGCGGTCGTTGATATGCCACAGCTTCATGCGGGTGCCGAGACGCTGCATCCACGCAAGCGCATTCGCGCCACCCTCGGTGAACCAATAGCTGTCAAACTCAAAGTTGACGAACTGCGGGTCGGTTTCCTCCAGCAAAATGTCGTAGGCACGCTTTTCAACGTTCACGTGGCGCAGCTCACAGTTGTGGTTGTGGTAGAGCAGCTCCACGCCCTCGGCCTTCAACGCCGCGCCAGCCTTGTTCAGCCGTGCGGCAAGGTCGTGCATCGTGGCTTCATCGCCGTAGTCAAAGCGATACATACCCGTGATGACAACATACTTCGTGCCAAAGCTCTTGGCTTCGTCGGCCACGGCCTTGGCGTCACGTTCCAGACTGCCCAAATCGGTGTGCAGGCTGACGACTTGCAGCCCCGCTTCTTTGACCAAAGCGTGCCAGTCGAGGTTGCCGCCCTTGCCCACAGGCATACCGGCGGCCTTGGTCAGCAGCCGCACCATAAAGCCGATGGGGTGGATCATAAACCCGCACAGCTCAATGCCGTCATAGCCTGCGGCTTTCATGGCGGCCAGCGTCTGCCGTGCCTCGTTTTCGTTGCTTAAAACGGTTCCCAGCATAAACTGCTGGACAGCTTTTATGGGCATGGTTCAGCCCTCCATCTTGATGATTTTTCCCGTTGTGATGCCGTTTTCGTTGAAGCTGTCCACGCAGACGTAATAGGTCTGCCCGGCCATCAGCGTGGAAAGCGTGACCTCATCGGCATCATAGACAAGCCAGCTCTGGTAGAGCTTATCCGGTGCAATGCCGTAGCGCACATTGCAGCCTTGGGCGTTTTCGATGGGCTGCCAGCTGATTTTGCCGTCCAACGCATCTACGCGCACGGCTTTGGCGTTGGCCTGAGCGGGGCGGTCACCCTCGCCGTTGCCGAACACCCGCAGCCCGCTGATGCGCAAAGCCTGCCCGTAGGGCAATTCACCGCCCGTCACGCGGATATACCGCGCACGGATGCCGTCCGCGTATTCATAATAGCCGTTGGAGCATTCGCGGGCGACATCCTCGCGCAGTGTCCACACTTTGCCGTCCAAGCTGGTTTCCACGGTGTAATGCGAAATCTGCGGGCGGGTTTCGATGTGGCGGGTCTTGCGGTCATCGCCGTAGCTGTCAGCAGGGAAGTCCACCGCCAGCGCTTCGTCCGCCATATTGACCTGAACCGCCCGCACATCGCAGTCGCGGCCTAAATCCACACACAGCCACTCGCCGGGCTGGTCGCTGCCCGCGCTCCACCAGCGGCGGCAGTCCTCGTCCACGGCGTTGGCCGGGTCGCTGCCCTCGGCGGTGGAGGATGCCGTCACGGTCTTGCGGTAGCTGAGCAGCATCCACTTGGGCTGCTGGCTGGCGGCGTCAAATTTGCCTGCCGGGATTTCATGCGGATAGTCGGCAAAATTCTGGTTGCAGTAGAGCACGCCGTCCTTGTCAAACCCGGCGGGGAACAGCCCTACGCGGCGCTCAAAGTCGTGGTTGACCGAAATGCGCATCGTGGATGCGTGCCAGTAGTTGCCGTACTTGTCGGCAATGGTGCTGCCGTGTCCGGCACCCGTCATAAACCCGCCCGGCTTGGCGGAAAACGGGTTGGACGCCTGCAGCGTGAACGGTCCCAGCGGGGACTTGGATGTGTACACGCCGTCGGCGTAGGTGTTGTACTGGGTGCCGGGGCAGGCGTATTGCAGATAATACGTACCGTTGTGCTTTGTCATAAACGCGC
>PPYE01433600.1_pt1 | contig 11950 bp, 8 predicted proteins | sample 1559881 | NCBI WGS metagenome assembly PPYE01 (sample SAMN08240022, study PRJNA423297) | Human gut metagenome, whole genome shotgun sequencing project.
CTGAAGGGCACCACGCCGGAGATCATTCTGGATGCTGTGTCAAAGGAGCATTGTACCATTGTCTGGCTTCTGGTGCCGTGGGCGCAGGATATTCTTGACAGCCTGGACAGGGGAGAACTGAAGCTCTCTGACTATGAACTTGACCAGTGGCGTCTCATGCACATCGGCGCGCAGCCGGTTCCTCCGTCTCTGATCAAGCACTGGAAGGAATACTTCCCGCATCATCTTTACGATACCAATTATGGACTGTCCGAGTCCACCGGACCGGGATGTGTGCATCTTGGTATGGAGAACATTCACAAGGTGGGAGCCATCGGCGTGCCGGGCTACCGCTGGGAGTGTAAGATTGTGGATGAAGAAGGCAATACGGTAAAACAGGGTGATGTGGGCGAGCTCTGCGTGAAGGGTCCGGGTCTTATGACCTGCTATTACAACGACCCGGAGGCGACGGCGCAGACGCTGCGGGACGGCTGGCTGTTCACTGGAGATATGGCCATGCAGGATGAGGACGGTTTCTATTTTCTGGTAGACCGCAAGAAGGACGTCATCGTCAGCGGCGGAGAAAACATTTATCCGGTACAGATCGAGAACTTCTTAAGTGCCTACGACAAAGTGAAGGATGTGGCGGTCATTGGACTTCCGGATAAACGTCTCGGAGAGATTACCGGAGCTATCATCTCCGTAAAAGAAGGCATGGAATGTACCGAGGAGGAGATTGATGCTTTCTGCCGGAATCTGCCGCGGTACAAACGCCCGAAGAAGATTATTTTCGCTGATGTTCCGAGAAACGCCACCGGCAAGATCGAGAAGCCGGCTCTCCGCAAGAAATACGGCGCAGAACATCTGGTTGCACAGCAGAACAGAGGATAGAGAAAATGTGGCTTTGGCCATTGCATTTATAAAAAGCAAAGCAGCTCTGTGATATTCAGATATTGAGTATCACAGAGCTGCTCTTTTTTATGACAATCCATTTGTTTTATGACAGACCATGTATCTATGGCAGTCGGTTGATTTATTTTATTTCCCAAGGGCGGTCTTTTGTTCCACTACATTTGTTTTCTTATAGCAGGAGAATACTTCGTCCACAAATGATTCTTCCGGCTTCGGCGTGAGCAGGCTGATAACAGGAACGATCACAAGGCCTGCCAGCATGGCGATGGAACCACAGTTGATCGGCGACTGCATAAAGGCAGGAAGGATGGAAGGTATAGCCATATCCACGATCATCAGAATACAGCCAAAAAGGAAGGATACCCAGCAGGCGGCTTTTGTAGTGCGTTTCCAGTAAAGGGAGTAAAGAAACGGCGCCAGGAAGGCACCCGCCAGAGCTCCCCAGGAGATTCCCATAAGCTGCGCGATAAATGTCACGTTGCTCTTATACTGGATAAGAGCCAGTATGGCCGAGATGGCAATGAAAACCACGATGAGCACCCGGATGATGAGAACTTGTCTTTCGTCTCTCATTTTCTTAAAGAAAACGTCCCGGATAAAGTCGATGGTCAGCGTGGAGCTTGACGCAATGACAAGAGAGGAGAGAGTGGACATGGAAGCGGACAGTACGAGGATGACTGTCAGAGCTATCAACGCAGGGCTCAGGTTCTCAAGCATGGTCGGAATGATGGAATCATAGCCGTTTGCCGCGATGTCAATCTGATCGGAAAACAGACGTCCGAATCCTCCGAGGAAATAGCAGCCGCCGGCAACTACCAGTGCAAAAATGGTGGATATAAAAGTTCCTTTTTTGATGGAATCCTCATCCCGGATGGCGTAGAACTTCTGCACCATCTGCGGAAGTCCCCAGGTGCCGAGGGAGGTCAGGATCACCACGAAGAGAAGGTTGAGCGGCTCCGGTCCGAAAAAGGATGCGAAGATACCAGGTGTAGTGGAGACACTCTCGTCGGTCACCCGAGCCAGTCCGTCAAGAGCAGCGGTGAAACCGCCCTTACTGTTGATGACGGCAATAACAATGGCAGCGATGCCCACCAGCATGATGATTCCCTGGATGAAGTCATTGATGGCGGTAGCCATATATCCGCCGGCAATGACATATATAGCAGTGAGAACAGCCATAATGATAATACAGACAGAGTAATCGATATGGAATGCCATTCCGAAAAGACGCGATAGTCCGTTGTACAATGAAGCTGTGTAAGGAATCAGGAATACGAAAATAATGGCGGACGCCGCAATTTTTAAGGAAGGGCTGTCGAAGCGCCTGCCAAAAAACTGAGGCATGGTCGCGGAGTCAAGATGCTGTGACATTACTCTGGTCCGACGCCCCAGAATCATCCAGGCAAGGAGTGAGCCGATGATGGCGTTGCCGATGCCCGCCCAGGTGGCGGCGATACCGAAACGCCATCCAAACTGTCCGGCGTATCCCACAAATACCACGGCAGAAAAATAGGAGGTACCGTAAGCGAAAGCCGTCAGCCATGGGCCTACGGAACGACCTCCCAGAACAAATCCGTTGACGTCAGTGGCATGTTTTCTGCAGTAGAATCCGATGCCGATTAAAATAGCAAAATAGATAATCAAGACGATAAGTTTCATAATTTCTCCCTTTCTTTTTTCATTTCTTTTTATTTCCGCTGAATGATGCAAGTACAAATGTAGAAGAATTTATGCACTTTGACACTTTAACGGTGAAAACTATAAAAACTTTAACACATGAAATTGAAAAAGTCAACAAAAAGTGCCAAAACCGATTTTTCCCGAGCCTAAAACTGGAAAAATATTTGGAAAAAAGGCATATTGAAGGGGAGAAACTCATAATATAATAAATATCATAAACAATTGCGATAAAATAAAATTGTATTCGGCTGTCTGGAAAAGTATAATGATGGTACAAAGCATTGCAATTTACAGGAGGATGTTATATGTCAAACATTAATGTAGCAATTGCGGATGATAACGAGAGAATCCGTCATAACCTGAAGGATCTTGTTTCCAGAGAGCAGGACATGACGATTGTCGGAAGCGCTTCTGACGGCGTGGACGCAGTGTCGATGATCCGCCGGACACACCCGGATGTGGTGCTTCTGGACATCATTATGCCGAAGATGGACGGGCTCGGGGTACTGGAAGAGATACAGAAGGATAAGGAAATGGAAAAGAAACCGGCGTTTATCGTGCTGACTGCCATGGAGCAGGAAATGATAACAAAAGAAGCGCTGGAGCTGGGCGCCTGGTATGTGATTTTGAAGCCCTTCGACCAGAACTCTCTCATGAAAAAAATACGACAGGTTAAAAACGGGAAAAAAGCAAAGGAAGACGCCGGAAAATTCATTTCCATGGAAAAAGAACAAAAACATACGGATATGGAATACCAGCTTGAGGTGATTGTGACGAACATTATCCATGAAATTGGAGTTCCTGCTCATATTAAGGGGTATCAGTATCTGCGGGATTCGATTAAGATGGCGGTGACAGATATGGATATTTTAAATTCCATTACCAAACAGTTGTATCCGACCATTGCAAAAATGCATAAGACAACTCCTTCAAGGGTGGAAAGAGCCATACGGCATGCCATTGAAGTGGCGTGGAACCGCGGAAAAATGGACACCATCCACGAGCTGTTTGGTTACACCATTCAGTCGGGGAAAGGCAAGCCGACAAACTCAGAGTTTATCGCGCTGATTTCCGATAAAATCCGTCTGGAATATAAAAATGCGATAGATTTTAATAAATTACAGTAAAAAACAAAGGTATCAGGTAGAACAACAGAGTGGCAGTACAAAATTTACGGAGGACATTGCATATGAAAACAATCAATATTTTAGTCGCAGATCATTCAGAGATTTCAAGAAAAGAACTTGGCGATTTTTTTGACAAGAGAAAAGATATGAACCTTATTGACAGCGTAGATAACGGGCAGGATGCCTGCGCGGCCATAGTAAGCGGTCAGCCGGATATCGTGCTTCTTGATGTGGTTCTTCCGGTGATGGACGGATTTTCCGTCATAGAGAAGATTAACAGCGATAAAAACGTGTCTCATACGCCGTCGTTTATCATTGTCTCTTCCATAGGCAATCAGTCTATGATCGAATGTGCATGCAAACTGGGGGTCGCTTACTACATATTAAAGCCATTCAATCTGGACAATCTGGCACGCAGGATCCTGCAGATCGCAGCGGCCAGGGAGGAGAGCCTGCGCCAGAAAAAGGTGGAGGAGGAAGCAGGACAAAGAGAAGCAAAAGTACTTTCTGCGGCTGCATATACGGAGAACAGCCTGGAAGCGGATATCACCAATATCATCCGGGAAATCGGCATTCCTGCCCACATAAAAGGGTACCAGTATATTCGCGAAGCCATTATGATGACGGTCAATGATATCAATCTGCTCAATTATATCACGAAACTGCTGTATCCGACCATTGCCAAAAAATATAAAACAACCTCAAGCAGTGTGGAGAGGGCCATACGCCATGCCATTGAGGTGGCGTGGAACCGGGGCAGAATCGACGTGCTGGAAGATCTCTTTGGATATACAGTCAGCGCCGGAAAAGGTAAGCCAACCAACTCAGAGTTTATCGCTTTGATTGCGGACAAGCTCCGCCTTGAGTACAGAATGCATGCGTAAAAATGTAAAAAATCTGCAGTCCGGAATTTTTATTGTATTTCCGGCTGCAGGTCTTCTTTTTTCGGAGCACTTTGCAAAACGGACGGCAGAGATACATTTAATATGAGAGAGTAGTATGAAATAGCTTCTTCTTTGCTCACGTTATCCGGCTCTTTGATCTGTTTCAGCAGTGTACCGGAAAATCCTTCCGTATACAGATTGCAGATAAAATTTTTAAAGTCTTCTTTGATGTGGAGCCCCAGCTCTTCTTCTTTGCTGTCAATGCAGATCCGGATGATATCGTGAATATCCGGATAAAGAGAACGTTTCATTTCTTCCAGCCCCACAGAATCAAAAATGCAGTTCAGTATATAAGAATTATCCGATATATAATCCATGACAAAAGAAAGCGCTTCCCGGTATTCGGAGGGAAGGTCGTACTCTTTTACGATGTTGATGGCATCCTGGGCAAACATCCATTTGAGAAGGGCGTAAATATCCTCAAAATGATAGTAGAAGGTCTTCCGGTTGACGTTGCAGTCCCGGATGATCTCGCTGACCGTGATTTTGGAAAAAGGCTTGTGCATCATAAGTTTTTTCAGCGAATCGGCAAGTTTGGTTTTGGTGCGCAGGGAATTTTCCGCGTGAGTCATTTCTGCTGTCTCCTTCCGTATACAATCTCTGATAACCGAATAAAAATGCTGTTCTATCCGTTATTATACAATGGAAAAAAGAAAAGACAATGGGTAATCCCGGACATTTGACCGTTAAATTTTAAAAAATGTAGAATTTTCCTCAGGTGAGTAGAAATTGGCCATGTATTTTTTGAGTAACGTTTTGTATGATGAATCTCGCAATAAGAGGATTGGAGTGATACGGAAAATGGAAAAGTTCTACAGAGGCGTGCTAAGACATTCGAAACTGGTGATTCTTGTTTTTGGAATCTTGTTTCTGGCGAGTCTGGCATGCCGTCCCTTTATTCAGGTCAATTATGATATCAATGATTATCTGCCGAAGGACAGTCCTTCTACAAAGGCCATTGATGTGATGGAGCAAGAGTTTGCTGAGGGGATACCTAATGCGAGGGTTCTTGTAAAAAATGTATCTTTGACAGAGGCTCTCTCCTATAAGTCCCGCCTGCAGGATGTGGACGGAGTAACAGACGTTACCTGGCTGGATGACGTCGTATCCATCACGGAACCGCTGGAGACCATGGATGAAAAAACAGTGGAGACCTATTATAAAGACGGAAACGCACTGTTTTCTCTGACCATCGCAGAAAACAGCAGGATAGAGGCTGTCAGTGAGATACGGGAAATTATCGGTGACAGCAATGCGGTGACGGGAAGCGCGGTCTCCACGGCGGAAGCGACGACCAGCACAGTCAGCGAAGTGCAGAAAATCGTTGTCATCGCAGTGATATTTGTCACGGCAGTGCTGATGCTTACCACTGGTTCCTGGGCAGAGCCCTTCCTGATTCTGGCCGGTCTCGGAGTCGCCATTGTGATCAATGCGGGAACGAATCTCATCTTTGGAGAGATTTCTTTTGTGACCAATTCCGCGGGAAATATCCTGCAGCTGGCTGTGTCTCTGGATTATTCAGTATTTCTTCTGCACCGGTTTGAGGAATGCCGGAAAAGGGCGGCAGATGATAAAGAAGCGATGATTGAGGCGCTGTGTATGTCAACCTCTTCCATATTGTCAAGCGGACTCACGACGGTCATCGGATTTCTTGCCCTTTGTTTCATGCAGTTTCTGCTGGGGCCGGATCTGGGGCTTGCGCTGGCAAAAGGAGTCGCCATCAGCCTGATCACAGTATTTATTTTTATGCCGGTCGTCTTTCTTCACACCTGCCGGTGGATAGACAGGACGAAACACAGAGCGTTTCTTCCGTCTTTTGCAGGTTTTGGCAGAGCAGTAAAGAAGATAACGGCCCCGATGATCGTGATTTTTGTGATTCTCATCGTACCGTCCTATCTGGCTTCTTCTTCCAATAGTTTCTATTATGGGGCATCCCACATTTTCGGGGAGGAAACGAAGCTTGGTCAGGATACGGAAGCAATACGGAAGCTTGCAGGAGATACGGATACTTACGTGCTCCTTGTGCCAAAAGATGATAAAGCAAAGCAGCGGGAGCTGTCGAAGAGCCTGAAGAAAATCGACCGGGTGGACAGCATTCTCTCTTATGTGGATACCGTGGGAGCGGAGATTCCGGAAGAATACCTGGATGAGGAGACTCTGTCACAGCTTAACTCGGAAAATTACACCCGGATGGTTCTCTCTGTCGATGCCGAGTATGAGGGAGAGGATACATTTGCTCTCGTAAAAGCTATCCGGCAGACTGCCGAAAAATATTATCCGGGCCAGTGGTATCTGGCAGGAGAGGGCGTTTCCACCTGTGATCTGATGGAGACTATCACCGAGGATACGGTGAAAGTCAACGCCGTCGCGGTGGGCTCTATTTTTGTGATACTGCTGCTGACCATGAAGTCGCTTGTTCTTCCTGTGATTCTGGTACTGAGTATTGAAACGGCTATCTGGATAAATTTATCAGTTCCGTATTTTGCGGGAGATACGATTTTTTATATTGCTTATCTGATCATCAGTTCCATTCAGCTGGGCGCAACGGTAGATTATGCGATTTTGATGACAGACAGGTACCGGGAATACAGGGCGGATTGTGGAAAAGCGGATGCGCTGGTAAAGACCATATCTTCTGTCACCGTCTCGATTCTCACCTCGGGCAGTGTGCTGACGGTAGTCGGTTTCTTAATGGGTATCATATCCACCCACGGTCTGCTCTCGCAGCTTGGATACTTTCTTGGAAAGGGAACCTTGTGTTCGCTGGCGATCGTGTTCTTTGTGCTGCCGGGGCTTTTATATGTGCTGGACGGAACCTTTATCAAAGTGAAGGAGAAAGAAGGAAAAAGAAAAATGAGAAAAATGAAAAAACGGCTGGCAGGATTCCTTGCGGTTGCTCTTGTGGTCACTCAGACCGCGCCTGTCCGGGCTGCGGAAGCTGCTGATAATAAAAAGACTTCAGACGGGAAAGAAGAAGTGATCTATGTAATGACGGACGCTCAGGGGGGAATCCGTAATGTGAATGTAGTCAATACATTTCCGGGCGGCAGCGTGACCGATTACGGAGAGTATTCCTCGGTGAAAATGCTGACTACTTCTGACGTTATACGTCAGGAAGGAGACACAGTGAGTTTCACATCCGATGCGGAGAAAGTATATTATCAGGGAACCATGGAAAATGCAGAAATTCCCTGGAAGATTTCTCTTACCTATAAACTGGATGGCCGCCCGGTAACAGCCAAAGAACTGGCAGGAAAAGACGGTGAACTGGAAATTCATTTTGTCGTCGCGGAAAATGAAAACTGTGAGGGGAATTTTTATGAAGATTATGCTCTGCAGGCATCGGTCACACTAGATACGGATCTTTGTGAGAATATTACTGCAGCTGACGCGACGGCTGCCAATGTGGGATCTGATAAACAACTCACGTACACCATACTGCCGGGACAGGGACTTGACACCACTATTCAGGCGGATGTGAAAGATTTTGAGATGGATGCGGTTTCCATCAACGGAATCCGCCTCAATCTGTCCGTGGATGTGGATGATGAGGAACTGATGGACCGGGTAAATGAATTGATGGATGCCACAAAGCTGCTTCATTCCGGCGCGGAGGCTGTATATGACGGCAGCGATGCGCTGGAAGATGGAGGGGCGTCACTAAACAGCGGAGCAAAGACTATGCGCACAGGCATTAACGAGCTGGACTCCGGTATATCTTCTCTGGAGAAGGGTGTGAGCAGCATGCAGGATGCGTTAAAAACGTTAAACAGCAAGTCCTCCTCGCTGACGAAGGGTTCCGGGGAAGTGCTGGATGCTCTGACAACTATGCAGAGCAGTCTTTCCGCTGTGAAAATGTCCACAGAGGAGCTGAAAACATTAAAACAGAGCTCAAAAGATATCAGGGATGCTCTGGACAGCCTTTCTGCAGGTGCGGCCGATCTGGAGAAAAATCTGGGTTATACGCAGTTTAAGGCGTTGATGGAGAAAAACGGCGTGAATCTTGACAGTCTGCAGTCAGGAAACGAATCGGCACAGAGTGACTTCAGCACATTGCTTTCCTCAGTGGAATCAACCGTCGAAAAGCTGAAAAAGACGGAGGGAATGGAAGAAGAAGCAGCGGCGCTGGAAAAACAGCTGGAGGGGCTGCAGTCATATGAGAAACTTTTTGCAGGAAACACCGGAGCTATCGCGGGGATGAAAGAATATCTGGACAGTGTGGAAGGAGGAGCAGATTCTTTGAATGAAGGTCTGTCAGAGCTGTCAGCCAGTTATTCGGATTTTCATACGGGAATATCCGGTCTGACAGATACTCTGCTTACATTATCGGGGAAACTGACAACATTATCCGACGGTGTTGATACGCTGGTTAAAAATTATAAAAAGCTTGACAGCGGGATCAATGAGTATACAGATGGTGTGGCAGCTATTGTTAAGAGTTATAAACAAGTGGTGAGCGGTGTTTCTTCTCTGGCAAAAGGGAGCAAAAAGCTTTTGAAAGGTTCCAGGAATCTGGAAAACGGGACAGAGGAGTTTTATGAGAATCTTTCCGTGCTCTGTGACGGTGCGCTGGAACTCTCTGACGGAACTGGAGAATTGCAGGAAGAAACCGGAACTATGGATGAAGAAGTGCAGGACAGAATAGATACAATTCTAGCTTCTCTGGAAGGAAAAGATACAAAGACAGTCTCTTTTGTGTCACCAAAAAATAAAAATGTAAAGTCTGTGCAGTTCGTTATCAAAACCGCAGCAGTTGAAAAGAAAACAAAAGAAACTGTGGAAAAAGATACGGAGACGCAGGAAGGATTTATTGATAAATTCATAGATTTATTTCGTCCATAAAAGGTCGGACGTTTTCTCTGTAAAGGCGGAGAATGAAAGAAATTCTTAAGAAAGCATTGAAACCTCCGCCTTTCTGTGATAAAATGGCAGAACATGAGAGAGTAGTCGGCACAGATTGTGTGATGAGGTCAACATACTGGAGTAATCCTGGTCTCATCTTAAATGGCGAGACTTATCTGCAGATACAGGTGGGTCTTGTTTTTTTGTGCAAATGCACGGTCGCTGCCCTGCCTTTTCTGCGCAGTAAACCACAGAAAAAGGAGTAAAAAGAGATGAGTATTATTGAGTTGTTTATCATTGCAGTGGGACTTTCTATGGACGCCTTTGCGGTGTCTGTCTGTAAGGGGCTGTCTGTGCCCCGGGCAAAAAAAAGCCATCTTATCATCACAGGTTTATATTTCGGCGGATTTCAGGCGCTGATGCCTCTTATCGGGTATCTGCTGGGCGTCAATTTCCGACATATGATCACCAGCGTGGATCACTGGATTGCATTTATTCTGCTGGCGCTTATCGGCATCAACATGATCCGGGAGGCAAGAGAAGAGTCGGAAGAGCTTGACGCATCCTTTTCCGTGAAGGCGATGCTGCCGCTGGCCATTGCCACCAGCATTGACGCGCTGGCTGTCGGAATCACCTTTGCATTTCTCCATGTACAGATCGTGCCTGCCATTACATTTATCGGCGTGACCACCTTTATTCTGTCCGTGATCGGCGTGAAGATCGGTAATCTTTTTGGTGCAAAATATAAGTCATACGCAGAAATTGCCGGAGGAATCGTACTTATTTTACTTGGAACGAAAATTTTATTAGAACATTTGGGTTTTTTAGTATAGAATAGAAACATAAGGTCTCTGTCAGGGAGTAAGCCGGGCGGAGCCGCGCCCGGATAGGGAAGATTAAAACGTGAATCTATATACTATTTATGAGACGGGAGGATACTATGAAGAAAATACTCTATGCAGCAGCGGAATGTTCCCCTTTTATTAAAACAGGGGGACTGGGAGCCGTGGTCGGCTCGCTTCCGAAACAATTAAAGAAAAGGGGCCATGATGTCCGCATCGTACTTCCCGCTTATGAATGTATCGATGAGAAATGGAAAAATCAAATGACGGTCTCTTTGCCATTCCCGGTTCATATGGGATGGCGGAGACATCCAATCACCATCAATACTCTGGAATATCAGGGAATAATCTGCTATTTCCTGTCATGTGACTATTACTTTTCCGGAAGCAGCCCTTATTCGGAAATGTGGATGGACATCGAGAAGTTCAGCTTCTTTTCCAAAGCTGTACTGGAGATGCTTTCTTATCTGGAATTTGAGCCGGATATTATTCATTGCCATGACTGGCAGACGGGTCTGATTCCTGTTTATCTGAAAACAGAGTACGGAAATAATCCGTATTATAAGAATATAAAAACGGTGATGACTATTCATAATATGCGTTTTCAGGGAACAACGGATGTGAACACATTAAAAGATATCACCGGGCTTCCGGATGAGGTGTTCGCCTTTGACAAGCTGGAGTTTTATGGTCAGGGCAACATGCTGAAGGGCGGCATTGCTTTTGCCGACAAGGTCACTACGGTAAGCGGTACTTATTCCAGGGAGATTCAGGAGCCGGAATACGGAGAGGGACTGGACGGGCTGCTTCAATATAGGAAAAATGATCTGAGCGGCATTGTCAACGGTATTGATTATCAGATTTACAGTCCGGCGCAGGATGAATATATTAAATATCACTATAATGTAAATACGTTTCGCAGGGCAAAGAAAAAAAATAAAGTGTTTCTGCAAAACAAAGCGGGACTGCCTGCAGATAAAAATTTTTTTACGGTCTGTATCATATCCCGTCTTACCGAGCAGAAAGGGCTGGATCTTCTGATTCCGCAGCTTAATGATTATTTGAGCGGCAATGTGCAACTTTATATTCTCGGCGGAGGAGAGGAACGTTACGAGGCAATCTTTTCCAGCGTGAAGACGAGATATCCTGATAAAGTTTTCTTTGATGTGAATTATTCCGACGCCATGGCGAAATATATGTACGCCGGCAGGTTTTGGATTCGAGGAGTATTCGGTGGAGGCGCTGCGGGAGACGCTCGAACATGCTGTCAGAGTATATCAGCAGCAGCCGGAAGAGTGGAACGGGATAGCAGAGAGAGGAATGCGGGAGAATTATTCATGGAATACTTCCTGCCTGGAATATGAGAAGCTCTATGCAGGCATGTGATAAAAATTAAATAATATCAGATAACAGAGGACCAGGCAGCCGGAGAAATCATCTCCGGCTGCCTGGTTATTTTATTTGAAAAAAAGGATGTAAATAAATCAGAAAATATGATAATTCACTACAAGTGCCGCAAATACGATGGATACCATCGAAAGAAGTTTGATCAGGATATTGATGGAAGGTCCTGAGGTATCTTTAAATGGATCGCCTACTGTATCGCCGACAACTGCGGCTTTGT
>PPYE01385588.1_pt1 | contig 11948 bp, 10 predicted proteins | sample 1559881 | NCBI WGS metagenome assembly PPYE01 (sample SAMN08240022, study PRJNA423297) | Human gut metagenome, whole genome shotgun sequencing project.
AAGATACTCGACCGCGGGAAATCAGCAGTCGAGCACACTATTTTTATTGTTGTCGAGTTTAATCGGACAGCAATAATTGTTGAATTCCATCAGGAAACCTGGATTATATACAAGTCTGTTAAAACTGGTATTGAGGTACGTCTTCCTTTATATTTGTTATTTGAAGGCAAAGGAATTGAGATATTGCAACGCTATAAAGATGATCTTGACAGCTTCTTTAAGTTGAAAGACAATTCTAATATCAACAAAGAATTGAATTTATTAGCAGGCTTGGCGAAAATAGATAAACGTGTGTCATTTCACACCGCCCGGCATACAAATGCCACCTTATTATTATATAGTGGTGCAAATATTACTACGGTACAAAAGCTATTAGGACACAAAAGTGTGAAGACTACACAGGTATATGCAAATATAATGGATATAACAGTGGTACGTGATCTTGAGAAAACGGCCTCATCAAAAAATAATAATAGGTACAAAAGCTAGATGAAAGTGTTCTGTTTTTAAGATTTAGTTTTAGAAATGGAGGGGCTAATTTTCTCTAATAGAAAGAAAAGTGTATAATTAAATGAAAGAATATGCAATTTCAGTTTCAAAAACGCATATACATAACCTAAATACACATCGTTATTACGAATATTATCACTCGTCCCATTTAAAGGAATAAAGTGTTCCTTTAAAAGGAACGAGTCATTGGTCGTAGAGAAGCCCTTGCTTTCTTTAAAAGGAAAGGATTAAAAGCTAATTTATAACCCTGATAGCCTCTAATAGCTATTAGAATCCGGCATTTGGGGTTCTTTCATTTTAGCGTCAGATAAATACTTCTTTTTACATAATTAGATGTAATTACACAATCTCTTTGATACAGAAAAAGCATATAACCATCCAATATGAATATTCATCAATCATATTCTCTGCGATTTTTGAGAATATTTGAATCCACCCCTGCATATTTTAAAATATACAGTAATAAAATATGCATTTTTTCATCTGGAGTTTTTCTTTTTCTTAGATTATCGTTTGCTAATGAATATATTATTATAGTCAATAATTATTGTCTATAATTTAAACAAGAAACCCATCTTCAACAGTTAAGATGGAAATAAGTTTTAGCTTATATCATATAAGACAAGAACTTAAATAATTAATTAATAGATTGTTATGTCCTATTTTTGATAGAAATCTGGTATCATAAATCAGCAAATTAATATGTTTGGTAGGTATTTAACATATTGATAATCTGCATAATAACTACAACAAAAGATTTATTGCCGAAGGAAAGTAAACATCGTGTATATTATTAGTAATCAAGATATTATAGTTGTATTTAGTTCTGCAAAGACTTTGCAGATTTCGTACATTGGTATGCAGACGCAGGAAGTGGCGATAAAGCCCAATTTGCGAGTGGTTCTCAAATCTGATGCACAGCTAATAGATGAGGTTGTGGTAACCGGATATGGGGTAACTAAAAAAGCGGCATTTACGGGATCTGCCCAAACGGTGGATAACAAGGACTTGATGAAAAAAACAGATGCAAACTTTATGAAGTCTTTGGAAGGATCAGTAGCTGGTTTACAAGTAAATAGCTTGACTGGACAACCTGGTGCATATGCTTCTACTACTATTCGTGGGGTTGGTTCAATGAACTCTGGAACTGAACCTTTATACGTAATTGATGGTATTGCCATTTACACAGACAAAATGGGGGCTTATAACAAAGCCGGAACAGGGGATATGGCGGCAAGTCCGATGGCTAATATCAATCCTAACGACATTGAGTCCATCACAGTTTTGAAAGATGCTACAGCTACAGCTATTTATGGAGCTCGTGCAGCGAATGGAGTAATTGTAGTTACTACTAAAAAAGGTAGTCTGGGAAAAGCGCGTTTTAATGTGAATGCAAAAGTCGGAACTAGTTTTGTAGGTAAGATAGATCATAATTATCGTACGACAAATCTGGATAAATACAAAGAGATCTGGACCGAAGGACTAACAAATGCAGGATATGACGGTGAGGATGGCATGACTTCTGCTGAATGGCTGAATGCCTATGTTATGGATTGGTATAATGTGGACTTGACGCAAAATATCAAGAGTGTGGATTGGCTGAAGGAGATTCTGCAAAATGGTTTTTCACAAGAATATGATATCAGTGCTCAAGGTGGGAATGAAAATTTGCGCTATTATATTAGTGGAGGATATTTTCAGAATACAGGTATCGTCATCGGAACTGGAATGAAACGCTATAGCGGACGTATTAGTTTAGATGGAAAAAGCGGACGGATAGGATATGGACTTTCTGTGAATGGAGCACTCTCCGATATAAACAACACTATGACTGAAAGCCAATATACTAATCCTATTGTAGCAGTATATGACATCCGTCCGTTTGAACAGGTGCGCAATGAAGACGGAACATATAATACAAATGTTAATTATAATCCTGTAGCTATTAACGATAAAGAAAAAGGTGATAAACGCAATCAAAAGCAGATTACATTGGTTGTGAATCCATATTTTACTTATAATATTATTGATGGCTTAACATGGAAGACAAATGCAGGATTGAGCTTGATTGACTTGGACGAGTTTTTTTACAGTTCAATTTATAATCCTCAATATTCCGGTAGTGGTATGCTTGGTCAAAGAAACCAGGAAAGAGCAACAACCTTGACCATTACCAATACCGTAAACTTCAACCGCACTTTCAAAGACATGCATCATTTGAATGTGTTGTTGGGACAAGAAGCACAGAAAATATCTTATAGAACAATTTATGCAGCTGCCAGTGGATATCCTAGTGATGCTGTTTTTGAATTGGACAATGCTTCCAAGCCAACAGGGGCGGGATCTTCAACCAAAGCAAGCACTCTTTCTTCATTCTTTATGAATGCAGAATATAACTTGAATGATAAATATTATCTGTCAGGCAGTTTCCGTTATGACGGCTCGTCAAGATTTGGTGTAAACAACAAATGGGCTCCTTTTTGGTCTATAGGAGCAAAATACCGAATCTCTAACGAAAGCTTTATGGAAAATACCAAAAGTTGGTTGACAGATTTGACTATCAGAGGTAGTTATGGAACTGTAGGTAATCAGGATATTGGTTATTATGCAGCAATGGGATTATATAATTATGGATATTCTTATAATGGTAAACCAGGAGCTATTCCTTACCAAATAGCCAATCCGGATCTAAAATGGGAGACTGTTGCAAAAGCCGATATCGGTATCCATGCTGTTTTCTTCGAAAGACTGACACTCGAAGTAGACTATTATAACCAACGGACAAAAGATATGATATTTGATGTACCACTTTCTTACACAACTGGATTCGGGTCTATCCTAAAAAATGTAGGTGAGATGGAAAACAAAGGTATAGAATTCTTGATTAACGCTAACGTACTTAGAAATAAGGATTTCAGTTGGGATGTTCGTTTCACTGGTACGGCAAATAAAAATAAAATCATAAAACTTGCCACAGAAAAACCAATTGAGAATACTCTAACTATCAGAAAAGTTGGCGAGGCGTATAATACATTCTATATGCCGGAATATGCAGGAGTGGATCCTGAAACAGGAGAAGCAATGTGGTATAAAGGACAAGAAGGGGATGAGAAAACAAAAAATGTAAATGAGGCCGGTCAGCGAATTGTAGGTTCTGCCGATCCTAAATTTTATGGTGGCTTTGGAATGAATTTCAAATACAAAGGTTTTGACTTCTCTTTTGATACCAGTTTCACCTTGGGAAATAAAGTATATAACTCCGGATTTGCATTTGATATGCAGGTTGGACATTATTTCTTAGGTCCGGTATCTAACTATGTTTATGACAACCGCTGGCAAAAGCCGGGAGATATAACCGACGTACCCAAATTTGTAGCTGGAGACAACTCGGGAGCAGAAACTAATTCCAGCCGTTTCTTAATGAACGGTTCTTATTTGAGAATGAAATCCATGGTTTTAGGATATACTCTTCCGAAGAACCTTATGAATAAAGTGGCTATTGACAATTTAAGAGTTTATATCTCTGCTGACAATTTGTTCACTATCACTGCTAAAGATTTTATAGGATTTGATCCACAAACTAGATCTACCGGTATGCAGTCTTGGGCATATCCTGTACCTAGAAATATCATGTTCGGTCTTAATCTTAGCTTCTAAAAAATAACTTTAGAAATTTATGACAATGAAGAAAATATTATTTGCTTTATTAACCGGTTGGATGGCAATTTCATTCACCGCATGCGATGACTTCTTGACAGAAACGCCATCAACTTCTGTTCCGACAGAAGAAGCCTTGGTTACTACCCAAGATTTTCAGAATGCTTTAAATGGTGTATATTACACATTAGGTTCATATCGTTTTCTGGGACGTGATGTATTAGCAATTGGAGATGCGCCAACGGATATCACTTCACATTCCGTTGCAACGTCTCATTTCTATGACATCTTCCGCTATCAGATACTGGATACTAATTCATACATAGAAGAAATATGGGCATACGGATATTGGGCTATCGACCGTTGTGCACGTATCATTAAAGAAGGTGCTTCATTTAAAGAAGTAACAAAGGGGGATCTGACAGAAGTGGAAGGATGCATCGCTCAAGCCTATGCAATTAAAGCCCTCTGTTCTTTCTATTTGACTAACATGTTTGGTTTGCCATATTCGGAAGCCAACAAAACGACATTAGGTATCGTAAACGTTACTGAACCCGTCCCTGCCTATTCACAGGTGTCAAGAGTTAGTGTAGAACAAAATTATAGCCTGATTCTTGATGATATAACGAAGGCTAAAGAATATTATGCTAAAGAAGGTGTTGAAAATGTAGGTAAACAGTATATGAATACGGCTGCAGTTGCTGCACTTGAAGCTCGCGTAAAACTCTATATGAAAAATTACGAAGGGGCTATTACGGCGGCTCAAGAGGCAATAACCCTAAGTGGTGGTACAATTGTATCAACCAAAGAAGACTATAAGAATATGTACACGACATTGGCTGTTTCGACAGAAGACATTTTCTTTATAGCAAAAGCCGAAGATGATTATTTATCTGCTAATGCTCTGAATACTTTATGGAATAAATACGGTTTGTCTATTAACAGCGCAACAATAGCAGAATATTCATCTAATGATATTCGTCTGGCACTTCTTGGCGGTACGTGGACTGGTGGAAAAATGCGTGGTATCACAACCAATAATCAGATTTCTAACTTGCCGGTTTTCAGACTGCCTGAAATGTATTTAATACAGGCAGAAGCATATGCAAAACAATCAACTCCTGATTATGGTAAAGCTAAAGAAAAACTGTTGGAAGTAGCGGCAAAAAGAAATCCGGATTTGGATGATAGTGAAATTGCAGAGGATCAGACGATTATTGATGTGATTGACAAAGAAAGAAAATTAGAACTGGTTCAAGAAGGACATCGCTTCTTTGATGCAAGAAGATTAGGCAAAATTATTAGTGTGGCAGATGGAGCGTATACTAATTTCAACATTGCCAAATTTGTGTACCCAATACCTTCTTTTGAAGTTAATTCAGGTTTTGGAGTTATACAAACAGAGGGATGGAGTAATAATCTACCTCGATAAAACATTTTTTAATATTGCCTCCATATAAGGATAAGTTTTAAATAAGTAGATGAGACCTGCAATTTTAGAATTAATCGAAATTGCAGGTCTTATTATTTATAAATATATACATAAATAGTTTTACGTAAGAAACATTTACTTCAACATCGTATCGAATAATGGGGAGAAGGAGCACGTCTATTAGACTACAGACGTTATATTGATCCGGAAGACTGGGAAATGACGATGATGATTCCAATGACAGAGTTCGACGGTAATGAAAGCTTAAATATTGCCACAGATCAGAATCCATAAACAATTCACTTCTTTTTAATAAAATAAAAAAGAGTAGATACAATATATCCAATTCCAGAATATAAAAAAGATACTGATTTATAAAGGTAAAAATGAGACTAAACTCTTTGGCAAGCCTTGGAGTTTTAGTCTCATTTCTATTAAGAGGGTTATAAAAAACTCGAGAATCTATTTTTTACAAAAGTAATTTAAAATAAAATATTCCTTATAGTTGTCATCCATTTATTATCATCAAGGAAGCATCCCCTCTCTCACAATATCCACCAAAATCGGTTTCAATCCGCTGACGAAACATTCCACCGCAATTACCATCAGAATCAATCCCATGAGGCGCATCATTACATTGTTTCCCGTCTCGCCCAATACGTTTACCAATTTCGTAGAAGCACGAAGAATAAAGAAAGTCAGCAGATAAATCAGGGCAATAGTGCCGATCAAAATTCCCTTCATTTCATAAGAATGTGCATCCTGCATCAAGACAATAGCATTGGCAATCGCTCCGGGACCGCATAACATAGGAATGCCGAGAGGAGTAATGGAGATATCATCCGCATACGTTTTGATTTCTTCATCTTTCAGTTTCATTGGTGTATAACGGGCTTGAAGCATATCAAAGCCGATCTTGAAGATAATCACCCCACCGGCAATACGGAAGCCATTGGTAGAGATACCGAAAAACTTAAAAAGAAACTGCCCGGCAAAGACAAATACCATTATTGTAATAAACGACACAATGGTGGCGCGACGTACGATAGACTGACGTTCCTTATCCGTCATACCATGAGTCATGGTAAGGAAGACAGGCATCGTTCCCAATGGGTTGGTCAATGTAAAGAATGAAGTGAAACAAAGTAAGGCAAAAGGCAGAAGCGTACTATCCATGATTATATCGTATTTTATGCAAAATTAAAACGCAACAAAAATACGACTTAATCCAGAAAACCTATAATAAATCCATTAATTCTTTCAAGGAATGTATGTGATAAGTGGGAAGGAAAGGGAAAGTAGTCCGTTCCGTCACATTGTAAAAAGCCTGATGCATCCCTACTCCGTGCGCTCCGGTTATATCCGCTTCCCAACTGTCACCAATCATCAAGGATTCGCGCAATTCGGATTGAGTGGCAGACAAGGCAAAATTGAATATCGCCGGCCAAGGCTTCAACACTCCGAGATCTTCCGAAAGAATCACTTTTTTGAAATACTCGTCCACTCCTGCCGAACGCATCTTGCATGATTGCAATTCACGGAATCCATTGGAAAGGATATAGAGGTTATATTTAGGAGCAAGATATTCCAATACCTCCTTTGCATGAGGCATTAAAGTACTTTTAGTGGGAATAATCGCAAAAAAATCTTTCGAGAACTGTTCGGCAAGCGCTTCATCTTCCACTCCCACAGCCTGCAAAGGATAAAAGAAACGTTGACGGTTCAATTCATCTTTCGTTATTTTTCCTTCGCCGTACTCAATCCAAAGTTCGGTATTTCTTTGCTGATAAAGGGTATAATAATGATTGAACGAATCAAAATAACGGTCGAACGAATATTTCTGATATACTTCTTCAAAAGTATCACGGGCATTTTGAGAGAAAGCCCAAATGGTATCATCAAGATCAAAAAAGAGATTTTTATATTTCATCAGTAGTTATGCGTATATAGGAAATAAAAAAGCCAATGTGCTAATTTCTTGAATCCAGGAATCAGCACATTGGCAAATCAAAAAGGGATGTCTACCTTATTTTACCTGGATAACCAAGTATCTGGATACACTCCAGAATTCAGTAGGATTAGTAATCTTCAATGTCAACTGGCCTTTGTCATCTTTAACCAATTCATAAGAACCGGACGGATGAGTAGTCAGTAACTCAGCACGTTTAGAGTACAACTTGATTTCTTTGGTTGTACGGATATCGATTTGAGTGAAATAATCCTTATTGAAATCAGCACTCTTCAATACATCTCCGCTCTGAAGAATCTTTTGAGCTTTCAATTCAGATTTAGTACCGAATACGAACCAGGCAGCATTCAGGCTCTTTTCCTGTTCAGCAACGGTTTTAGCTTTCGCTTCGTTTTCTGCAGCCAACGTTTCTTTAGCAGCAGACAAGTCGCTGACAGCAGCATCCAATTCCTGGATACGGATGTTCTTGGAAGCCAGTTCAGTTTGAAGTTCTTCGATACGTTGTTGTTTAGCGTTCAATTCAGCAGTCAAAGCGGCAACAGCTTTTTTCATCTGTGCAGAATTGTAATTACTGTTCTTCAACTGTGCCTGCAACTTTGCAATCTGCGCTTTGTTTTCTTCCATTTGTTTGGAGATGAATTCGATGTCAGAAGCAATCTGTTGCTTGGCGCTGGCAGAGTTTTCAGTGATGGTTCCACGTTGCAAGTCAACACGGCTTTCGGCAGCATTGATCTTACGGAAACCTTCCTGAACTTCATTGAAAGTACCCATCATATCATCCAGTTCAGCATTGCGCTGGTTCAGTTCCATCAAAAGAGAATCATTTTCAGCTTTCAGGTCTTTACTTCCACCTTTAAAGCTATCACACGAAGCTAACATGGCTACGCATACAAATAAAACAGCTAACTTTTTCATACGTTTACGTTTTACGTTTTTTAATGAAGTTATTTAATCATCTATTCCTGCTAATACTATCACAATCTCGCCCCGGGGTTCGGTGGCGGTAAAGTGTTCTATCAATTCAGCCAAACTGCCCCGAACTGTTTCTTCGTGGAGCTTGGATATTTCACGCGACACGGTTGCCTGACGTTCAGCACCGAAATATTCGGCAAACTGCGTTAACGTCTTCAACAGACGGTGGGGTGATTCATAAAACACCATCGTGCGGTGTTCTTCCGCCAATGTCTTCAGTCGTGTCTGCCGTCCTTTCTTCTGGGGGAGAAACCCCTCGAAGCAGAACTTCTCGTTCGGCAATCCCGATGCAACGAGTGCCGGAACAAAAGCGGTTGCTCCCGGCAAACACTGCACTTCAATGCCGTTGCGCACACATTCACGAACAACCAGAAATCCGGGATCGGAAATTCCAGGCGTTCCGGCATCCGAAATTAGTGCCACCGTTTCACCTGCCTTTATTCTATTAACAACACTTTCCACCGTTTTATGTTCATTAAATTTGTGGTGGGATTGCATTGCATTCTTTATTTCAAAGTGTTTCAGCAAAATACCGGAAGTACGTGTATCCTCCGCCAAAATCAGATCGACCTCTTTCAGGACTTTGATAGCCCGAAAAGTCATGTCCTCCAGATTCCCTACCGGCGTAGGCACTACATATAGCTTTCCCATCTTGTTTTTGATTTATGCTGATTGATTAAAATATTTCTTTAGTAGCTCCAGAAAGTCGTTCACCGCCTCCTTATCTTCATTCAATTCGACTTTCGAGGACAAAAATGCGACCGCAGTCTTGTAGGAACCCATTACTGATATCTGTTCAATAACACGATTCATCAATTCTGTGTCGCCTCCAAATAGTTCACGAGAAAAACGGAAAGAATCATTCAAGCTGATAGCATGTCGCAAGCCAGCAGATAGTTTGAGACTTTCTCCCAACACTACCGATTTAGGTTCCTCCTCTTTCACAACAGCTTCAGCTACAGATTCCTCAACAATTGCTGGTTCCTCTTTTTTCCCTTCTTCTGTTACCACTACGACTGGTTTCTCTTCCGCAACAATAATCTCTCCTTCCTCATCTTCTTTCACAACAACAGATTCAAGAGATTGTATAATACTGGGTGAATCTACTTCAGACCCGGCAACTTCATCCTCCTCTCCCGCTGTCTCTTCCACAGCTGACGGAGAAGTCACCTGAACAGCATCCACTTCCTGCTGCAGTTCATCCAAACGTCCCTGCATCCGTGTAATGCTCCGCTTCAACAGTTCAGACAAAGTCGGAGTCGGCTCCTTGGTAAATGAATCCATGAGATACTTCAACTCATGAACATCCAACTCAATATCTGTTAATAGCTTCTGTTTCATGTCAGTCCATTGTTTATACGGTGCGAATGTAGGAATAATTTATGCAATAACTTAAAATAATGGATAATTTAACAGTTCTTGCACATTGAATTGCTTACCTTTGTCCACATATTTACTTAATCAAGAAAACACAAAATCTCATGGTATTATTTTCAGAAGACCACATACAGGAGACTAGAAGAAGAGGCCGGATCGAAGTAATCTGCGGTTCCATGTTCTCCGGAAAAACAGAGGAATTGATTCGTAGAATGAAGAGAGCGAAGTTCGCGAAACAACGTGTCGAGATATTCAAACCGGCTATCGACACCCGTTATTCAGAAGAAGATGTAGTCTCTCACGACAGCCATTCTATCGCCTCCACTCCCATCGATTCGTCAGCCAGTATCCTACTCTTTACTTCCGAGATAGATGTAGTAGGCATTGACGAAGCACAGTTCTTCGACAGTGGTTTGATTGATGTATGCAACCAGCTCGCCAACAATGGAATCCGTGTTATCATTGCAGGGTTGGATATGGACTTCAAAGGAAATCCGTTCGGACCAATGCCACAATTGTGCGCCATTGCCGATGAAGTCTCCAAAGTTCATGCAATCTGTGTGAAATGTGGCCAGTTGGCTTCTTTCTCACATCGTACTGTCAAAAATGAGAAACAGGTTCTTTTAGGCGAAACAGCCGAATACGAGCCTCTGTGCAGGGAATGTTATCTCCGTGCACGAGGGGAAGATGAGCAGAAAGTATAAACTCTATAAAAGAAAAAGATTATGGAAAGGAAAAAGATAACATTCGACAGTTTTATACGCGGCTCTATCGGATGTGTGTTAGTTGTAGGAATATTAATGCTTGTAGAACGCCTTAGCGGAGTGTTATTACCTTTCTTTATTGCGTGGCTGATAGCTTATATGGTCTATCCATTAGTCAAATTCTTCCAGTATAAGCTACGATTGAAAAGCCGCATTATTTCCATCTTCTGTTCCTTATTCCTTATTACGGTTATCGGAGTCACTTTATTCTACCTATTAGTGCCGCCGATGATTTCGGAAATAGGCAGAATGAACGACTTGCTGGTGACTTACCTCACCAATGGAGCCGGAAACAATGTACCTAAGAGTCTTTCTGAATTTATCCACGAAAATATCGATCTTCAAGCGCTGAACCGTGTATTAAGTGAAGAGAATATTTTGGCGGCAATCAAGGATACCGTCCCCAGAGTGTGGACCTTGCTTGCAGAATCTCTCAACATTCTATTCAGCATCCTTGCCTCCTTCATTATATTATTATATGTAATCTTTATATTATTGGATTACGAAGCAATAGCTGAAGGATGGTTGCATCTGCTACCCAATAAATACCGTACGTTTGCCTCCAATCTGGTTCACGACGTACAGGATGGTATGAACAGATATTTCCGTGGACAGGCTTTGGTTGCTTTCTGCGTAGGTATTCTTTTCAGTATCGGTTTCCTGATTATCGATTTCCCCATGGCTATCGCTTTGGGACTTTTCATCGGAGCATTGAATATGGTTCCCTACTTGCAAATCATCGGCTTCCTTCCCACTATTTTATTAGCAATCCTCAAAGCTGCCGACACCGGACAGAACTTCTGGATTATCATTGCATGTGCATTAGCTGTCTTTGCAATCGTACAAATCATACAGGATACCTTCCTTGTCCCCAAAATCATGGGAAAGATTACCGGACTGAATCCTGCCATCATCCTTTTATCTCTTTCCATCTGGGGTTCATTAATGGGAATGCTCGGCATGATCATCGCCTTGCCACTAACAACTTTAATGCTCTCCTACTACCAACGCTTTATTATCAACAAAGAAAAGATAAAATATGATGAAGTAGAAACTACTGATAATCAAGAAACAAGCCACAACGAGGAAAAATAATTGAAACTTTTTTCTACGGAATGCTTGCAAATTAAATAAAAGTAACTACCTTTGCACCCGCAATCAGGAAATAACTGATTCGCAAATAAGGATTGATTCGCTAGCTCAGCAGGTAGAGCACAACACTTTTAATGTTGGGGTCCTGGGTTCGAGCCCCAGGCGGATCACTGAA
>PPYE01627817.1_pt1 | contig 11947 bp, 9 predicted proteins | sample 1559881 | NCBI WGS metagenome assembly PPYE01 (sample SAMN08240022, study PRJNA423297) | Human gut metagenome, whole genome shotgun sequencing project.
CAGCCTGTGACGCTGCTGAAGCCATTCTCTTTGGCAGCGTCGGCGGCCCGAAGTGGGATCATCTCCCGCACAAACAGCGTCCGGAAGCGGGGGCGCTGCTGCCGCTGCGCAAGCGCTACAAGCTCTTTTGCAACCTGCGTCCGGCACGCATCTTCCCGGGACTCGACAGTCTTTCTCCCTTGCGCGCAGACATCTCTGCTCGAGGCTTTGACATGGTCATCGTGCGCGAACTCACGGGCGGCATTTACTTCGGCACACCGAAAGGCCGTACTGGTGAGGGCGAGGACGAGAAGGCTTTTGACACCGAGGTTTATTCCCGCCGCGAAGTGCGCCGCATCGCCAAGGCCGCATTCGAAGCCGCCAAAGGACGCCGCAAACACGTCACGTCAGTTGACAAAGCCAATGTGCTCGCCACCTCAGTGCTTTGGCGCGAAACAGTGGATGAAGTGGCCCGCGACTACCCTGACGTCAAACTCGAACACGTCTACGTCGACAACGCCACGATGCAGCTGATCCGCGATCCCTCTCAGTTCGATGTGATGCTGTGCTCGAACATCTTCGGCGACATTCTCTCTGACGAGTGCGCCATGATCACGGGTTCGATGGGACTGCTCCCCTCAGCATCTATCGGCGAAGGCGGCTTCGGCCTCTATGAACCTGCCGGCGGTTCTGCACCCGATATCGCCGGCAAAGGGATTGCCAATCCCATTGCTCAGATCCTTTCAGTAGCGATGATGCTGCGCTATTCGCTCAACGAGCCGCAGGCAGCCGATGCCATTGAAGCCGCCGTTACGGATACGCTTGCCGCCCGAGAAGTCACTGCGGACCTTGCCCGCGCGGCTGGCACCAAGCCGCTCAACACGCGCGAAATGGGCGATGCGATCTGCCGCCGTCTGGCCTGACTGAGAGGTGAATACCATGGGAAAAACACTCTACGAAAAGGTTTATGACGCCCACGTGGTGATGCAAAAGCCCGGCGAACTGCCTCTGCTTTACATTGACCGTCACATCATTCATGAAGTCACGAGTCCTCAGGCTTTCGCTGGTCTGCGCGCAGCCGGCCGCAAGCTCCGTCGTCCCGACCTGATGCTCGCGACGATGGACCACGACATCTCTACCCGAAAGCCCACACTTGACGCATGCATGCCGCTTGCCAAAAAGCAGGTGACGACGCTGATGGCCAACTGTCAAGACTTTGGCGTCACGCTCTACGGTCTGGGCAATCCTGGTCAAGGGATTGTGCATATCGTGGGACCGCAAAGCGGTTTCACGCTGCCCGGCACAACCTTGGTTTGCGGAGATTCGCATACGGCCACTCACGGCGCCTTCGGTGCTTTGGCCTTCGGCATTGGTACGTCCGAAGTCGAACACGTCATGGCGACGCAGACGCTCAAGCAGCAGCGCTTAAAGACCATGCGGATCCGCTGCGACGGCCGACTGCGTTCGGGCGTCTACGCCAAAGATTTGATTCTTGCCATTGCCGGCAAACTCACCACTGCCGGCGGAACGGGCTATGCCGTTGAATTCGCAGGAGAAGCCGTGAAGGCCCTCACGATGGAAGGGCGCATGACGCTTTGCAACATGGCGATTGAAATGGGTGCCAAAGTCGGCATGGTCGCACCGGATGAAGTCACCTTCGAATACGTGAAGGGACGCCTCTTCGCACCGAAGGGCGCAGAATGGGACGAGGCTGTTGCCTATTGGAAGACACTCTCCACAGACGAAGACGCTCAGTTTGACAAAGAAGTGGTGCTTGACGCTGCTGCGCTCGAACCGCAGGTGACCTGGGGCACGAACCCTGGTCAGGAAGGCGCCCTCACGGGCTGCGTCCCAACACTTGAAAGCTTCGACAATCCTGTCGCACGCCAGAGTGCAGAGGCCGCGCTCGCCTACATTGATCTGAAGCCGGGACAAAAGCTGATCGGCACGCCGATCGACACTGTTTTCATCGGCTCATGCACAAATGGCCGCATTGAAGACTTCCGTGAAGCTGCACGAGTCGCCAAGGGCCGCAAGGTTGCACCCGGCGTGCAAGCACTTGCTGTTCCGGGCTCTATGGCAGTTCGCGAAATGGCCGAAGCCGAAGGCATTGCCAAGATTCTCTCGGATGCCGGTTTTGAGTGGCGTCTGCCGGGGTGCTCGATGTGCCTCGCGATGAACGACGACCGCGCGGAAGAAGGCTCGCGCGTGGCGAGCACGTCCAACCGCAACTTCGTCGGCCGACAGGGCAAAGGCAGCCGTACGCATTTGATGAGCCCGGCCTCTGCTGCCGCAGCCGCAATAGCGGGTGCCATTGCCGATCCGCGCGATTATCTCTGAGAGAGCAGCCATGCAGAAATTCACTCGTTTCACTTCGAAGGCCGTTCCGCTCAACCGCGCGAACGTCGACACGGACCAAATCATCCCCAAGCAGTTCCTGCTTGCAGTGGATCGCAAGGGTTTTGGCCATCACCTCTTTCACGATCACCGCTGGCTGGATGCCGAAGAAACAAAGCCCAATCCCGACTTTGTACTTAACTTCCCCGTGTACAAGGGTGCAGGCATCCTCGTCGCTCAGGCCAATTTTGGCAATGGTTCGTCGCGCGAACACGCCCCCTGGGCACTTCTTGAATACGGCTTCCGCTGCGTTATTGCGCCGTCCTTTGCGGATATTTTCAAGAACAATGCGCTCGGCAACGGACTGCTGCCGGTTGAACTGATGCTCGAAGGTCTGGATGCCATCGGCCTCACACTTCAGGATGAAGACAAGATCGCGGCCTACGAAGCCTCAATGCCTGCCTGGCGGGTCCACGCGCTGCACTAAATAATCTACGTTAGGAAAGGTCGGCATAAACTGCCGGCCTTTTTTTTCAGCGGGGATCAAAGATCCTTAGTCCTTTGCGTGGCCAGACAAACAAATGGGAAGTCGTTGATGCAACTTCCCATTCTTGTTTCTTGTGGGGGCCGAGACAATTGGTCACCGGGCCCCCTCAATGCCTCGCCGGATTATTTGTCAGCGAGAATCTTGCGCACTGCCATACGGCCGGAGTTGATGGCAAATGCGGAAGCCGTGCCTTCACCCACCTTCAGGTCATAGGAGTCGCCGTACACGCCGCCGGCGTCATGACCGATGGCATAAAGCCCCTGGATGACATGGTCGTTCTTATCAAGCACCTGCAGGTCGGCATTCACCTTGACGCCGTTCAAGCTCGTGAGCGTATTAAGCTTGCCGCGAACCACATAGAACGGACCTTCGCTCACGGCGCGCAGATAGTACTTATCCTTGCCGAACTGGTCATCACGGCCCTGCTTGGCAAACTTCGTCATCATGTCAGCGGAAGCCTTCAGCGTGGCGGGATCCATGCCGGCCTTCTTAGCGACTTCTTCAATCGTATTGCCGATGAAGACGTTGCCCTTGGCTTCATTAGCCTTCAGGAGTGCATCGAGCTGCGTAGCAGCCTGATGGCGCTGAATGAAGTTGCCGCAGGGATTGGGATAGCCTTTGCCTTCCGTGGAGAATTCGCGCTTGGTGGCTTCGTCAAAGACGATGTAGGTCCATTCACCCGTACGAGCGATGGCATTCGACGCCTGGGGCCAGTCAATCGTCAGCTCTTCATTGAAGAAACGGCTGCCGGTGCTGTCCACATAAAGGAGCCCCTGACGGAAGAGCGCGCGCACCTCTTTATTCGCACCGTTGCAGATAGCCGCCGGTGGCAAGAATCACGTTCTTGGCGTTAACGGTGATGGTGTCGCCCTTGGCATTTTTAGCCACCACGCCTTCAACCTTACCGTCCTTGTAGATAAGCTTCTCTGCCGGTGTGGAGAGCAGCAGCGTGCCGCCCTTGGCCTTAAAGGTTTCAACCATGGCCTTCGGGAGCGAACCGGCGCTCGGATAGATATGCCACGTCAGATCAGCCTTGTCACGCCAGGCGGTCTTCACTTCCTTCCAATGCACGCCGTGGTCGTAAACCCACTGGATCGTGTCGCCGGAGAGATCAACGAAGGCCTTCACCAACGGTGCATTGATGCGCCAGTGGTGATAAGCAGCCATTTCATTGAAGGCCTGAATCTTCGTGAGCTTGACGCCTTTTTCCTTCTGCATGAAGGATTCCGCGGCAAACGAACCTTCCATAAAGTTGCCGGCACCGCCCGCAAAGGCATTCTTCTCAAGCATCAGAGTTTTGAGGCCGCCCTCAACGGCGCTCACGGCCGCGACCGTGCCGCCCGCACCAGCACCGACCACAACGACGTCAACGTTATAGGTCTGGTCAGCTGCCCACGCCGGAGCAAAAGTCATGGCCACTGCAGCCGCGATCAGAACTTGCTTCATATATCTTTCTCCCTTTGATGAGTGAGGTGTGCTCGCGAGGTTATGAACCTCGTGCTTAAAGAGAAAGATAAAAAATCATTTCCTTAAGTAATTTTGCAGTCGTCAAAAGTCGGCATCAGCGGAACTGAGCGCCGCTTTAAGGCGCGGAATGAGGAGTGCGAACTGTTTAACAGAATGAACACCATACGCCTTATAAATCTGAGCACGGTAAACCTGCACAGTGCGTTCGCTCAAATTCAGACGTTCAGCAATCGCCGCGTCGTTCATCCCATCCATCATGAGGTCGAGCACACGGCGAGGGCGTTCCGTGAGCGACGCTGCTGAGGCCGCCAGATTTTCGGGCAGTACCGCGCCCGCCGCCAAAAGTTGGGAACGTTCAACCGTACGCGCAACAACCTCCAGAAGTTTTTCAGGGTCTACGGGCTTCAAAAGGAAATCATCGGCCCCGGCCTTGAGCGTAGCGATGGCTGCATGAATGTCGGAATAGCTGGTGATAAAGACAATGGGAACCCTTGAGCCCATCAGGTTGAGTTTCTCCTGAAGTTCCGGTCCGGAAAGATCGGGCATGCGAACATCTAAGAGAATGCAGCCCGGTCTGGAGCGATCAAAATCTTTGAGAAGATCAAAGCCGGACGCATAAGCGGAGACGAGCCAGCCCTCACACTCAAGCATGAACTTTAAGGAGTCGCGCACCTCTTCTTCATCATCAACGACGCGTATCAATGGTTCCTGCGGTTTCATTGACTTCATTTTTTTGGCTCCTCTTTATTGTCGAGCGTATTCGGCGCCAAACCGCTCGGCATCGACTTTTTCACATCACAAGTCTCTTGAATTTCACGGTCAGCAGTCTCTCCTTCGAATTTCAGCGGCAGTTCGAGCACCGCTTCTGCGCCCCCCGCCTCAAGCGCCCGCAGACTGAAACTGCCGCCGTGGGCTTCTGCAATCGACTGAATAATGACGATGCCAAGGCCAATGCCCTCCTTCTTTTCGCTGCTCATCGGCGCCATGTGCCGTTCGAGCTCGCCAGGCGCCAGACGTCGACCTGTGTTGACCACTTGAAGCCGCGCGCAGCGGCCGTTGGCAGAAAGATTGACGCGAACGGATGCACCGTCTTCCCCATTGATGCCGCCTGCAGCGGCTTCTGCCGCATTTTTAAGAATATTCAAAACCGCAAGTCCCAGCTCAAGTTCGTCTCCCGGGATCTCTACCTCCACGGTCTTGACGCGCGTCGGCACAGTCAGCCGCCCCGAACGCCGCAAATCGGCAGCGGCTGTTTCCACTAGCAAATCCAAACGAACGGGGGCTTCGCGCGATGTTTCTCCCTTGGCATAAGCTCGAACCTTCTGCAGAATGCGGGCAGCCTTTGCACTCTGCGCATCTATGGTCTTTAAGCAGTCATTCATTAAATCCCGGCGCTCGGTCGGTGCGGCAAGCAGCGTCTTCAGTGCGCGGGCACGATAGCGAATAGCCGAGAGCGGCTGTCCCATTTCATGCGCAAATATCGAAGAAAGCTGACTCACAACCCCAAGACGCGAGAGCGCCGCAAGACGCTCTTCAGTCTTCAAAGCCTTGTCTTCAATTTCTCGCTGCCGAACATAAGCATCGTTCAATTCCCTGGCACGAGACTGCGCCAAACGTTCCACCGAGACGGAATGGAATACAAATCCCGCCAGCAAAGCAAGCGCAGCTGCAATGAGGGGCCAAAAATCTCGCCAAATACGGCTGATCGTCCAGTCCCGCAGATAGGCGTAAGGCCCGATTCTGAGGATATGGAAGACATCATTGACTCTTGAAAATTCCGTCGCAACGCTCCAGCCCATACCGCTTGACGGATCAATCGGCATGGCAAGAATCGTTTCCACCATGCGTTTGGTCAGCTGAGGCGCCATGTTGTCGGTGGTGAGTGCCACTGTCCACCCGGGAAAGAGTTCCGTCGAGCGCAGGCACGACTGATTGCCCCCCGAAACAAGCGCCGTTGGCCGGAAGGACTGCTTGAGCTGCGGCCATTTGGCAATCAGCGTTTCATATTCACAGACACGAAAAACACCGATGTCGGCTTTGCGCTCCAAAAGCAGTCGGAGAACTTCCTGCGGTTTATCGTTGGTGAAGTGCTGCTTGAAAAAGAACCGATCTGGATTAAACCCAGCATTGGCAATAGCGGCAAGCGGCAGCTGATAGTTGATGAAGTTCGCTTGACTATTGAAGACGGCTCGAGCGCCCTTCATATCTGCGATCGTTTGAATTTCCGGATGATCTGCGGTGGTCACAAAGAGTGCCGCAGTAAAACGATTGGGATCCGGGAAGCGGGCGGTATAAACAGTCGCAAGCGCATAAGCTCCGTATGACCGCAGCTCCACATACTGCCCTGCACTCATGAGCGCATAGTCAACTTCATGCCTTTTAACTGCTTCAGAGAGCGCCGGCAGTTCGTACTCTACAAACTGGAAATGGACGTCAGGCATCATGCGGCGCAGATGCGCAACCAAAGGCCTGCGGATATCGGTTTCGCCCGGTTGGTAATTATTTTCGCCGTAAGCCAGCATCGGTTTTAAAAAACCGAAGCGAACAAGCGGCCGGCCATTGGGCGGCACCGCCGACATGGCGGCCTCAGCGGGCGAGAGAATGGCTTCCTCTTGCCCGATTGAACGCTCATCCAAAGGAACCTTGACGTCAGCATTTCCGCCGGCAGAAACACTGAAAGGCGACAAAAGCAGCAATATTGCCAAAACCATCGATGCCCAGAGCCATTGAGGCAGGCGATGCCGCCGGCATTGAAAGATGGAATAAGAACGGTGCGAGAACATATAGCCGAGTATAGGTGAGCCGCAGATCCGAAGAAACAAGGCCCCCCGAGCTTAACGTTGGGCTTGAACTCAAACACCTGCTGGCGACGATCTTTAATGAACTGCGCCTCAGCTGTGTCAGCAGCGAACGCAGTCCATACGCTTCCCAATCATTCACGGCAAACTAAGGTCTTTCGATGGATCAGCGTTTATCCACCTTGAGGATCTCTGCTCAACTTTCTATAGTTTTCTAGAATTTATGGATGGCGTATTGCTGTACACCTGCTGTCCGTTAAGTCACCCCCACAGTACCGTTCGCTTTCTCATGAACGACCTGCCGCTCTACTTCGCGCTTACCTTCCTCACGATTCTCTCGCCTGGCGCTGGTGTGCTCTTCACCGTGACGAGTGCGCTTCGAAGCGGCTTTCAAGATGCATGGCAGGCTCCGCTGGGTAATGTCCTCGCATCAGCCTGCGTCGCTGTAGCCTGCGCGGCCGGCATTGGCGCGATATTGACTGCCTCACCGCTCGTCTTCAGCATCGTGCAGGGACTCTCTGCTCTGGTACTCCTTTATCTGGCCTGGCGCAGCTGGCATGCACCAGCTAACGGCTTTGCTTCGCTCGCAGACCCTGCGGCTGCCGTCCATCACCCGTCAGCACCCCCTGCCAAACGGCCGCACGGCGCCTCGCTTTTTACGTCAGCTTTTTTGCTACAGCTAACGAACCCAATGCTGTACGTCTTTCAGGTTTCGTTTCTGCCTCAATTCATCACCCCGTCAGACCCTTATGTTCCGCAGGCAGCACTCCTCATCGCCATTTTTGCCGGCAACGGCATTGTGATTCACTTTGCATACAGCTACGCTGCAGCCTGGGCGAGGAAATTTCTGGCAAGCCCGCGGGCAGCACAGCTCATCAATCGCATCAGTGCTCTGCTCTTTTGCTGCTTCGGCGTTAGTGTTCTTTTGAAAGCGCTGATCGGCAGCTGATTATCACTGCGGCAAGACGCCTACCTGTCAAAATCCATGACCGTGCGCGCCAAAATGCCGGCAGCATTCAGAAAATCGTCCATTGCCATGTATTCATTCGGATTGTGAGAGCCAAACCGATTGGCAACAAAGAGCATCGCAAAGGGAACGCCTGCCGCCGCAAAATTCATAGCATCGTGCCCGGCACCTGACGGCATCCGCTGCGTGCCGATTTTCAAAATATCTGCTGACGTTTCAAGCTTTTTCATCACGCCTTCGTCGGCCTCCACGGGGGCAATGCGCATCAGCGGATCGGTCTTAAAAATGACCCCCGTCTCTTCGGCAGTCTCCTGGAGAATGGCTTCAACCTTCTTTTCGAAGAGGTTCAGTTCGGCTACCGAAAGTGAACGAGCGTCGAGCGACACAATGCACTCGCCCGCGATCTTATTCATCGACGCAGACGGGCTCGTGTGAATCACGCCTGTCGTTGCTACCAGATCACGTCCGAGCGAGAGCTCGTGCTGCCAGAAGTCATAGAGTCTGGAAGAAAACCTTGCACAGGCAAGCGCCGCGTCTTTGCGGTACGGAAAATCCACTGCCCCTGCGTGTGCGGTCTCACCGATCGCTTGAATCGTACGATGACGAATCAATCCGCGAATGCCCGTCACAACGCCGACGCGATCAGTGACGGCATTATCCAAACGAGCGCTCTGCTCAATGTGAACTTCAATAAAAGCGGCTATTTTTGCAAAATCGACGCAATGTTTGCCGGAACTGACTGATGCCGGATCCACACCGATACCTGTCAGCAATTCCCTCAGCGTTGGACCGGCTGAACCAGACCGCATACGGCGGCTGAGATCGTCTTCAGTGAGTTGTCCCAACATACCGAGTGAACCGAGGAGACCTTCCTCTTCTCCGCGCATGATTACAACGCGAAAGTCCCGCTTGGGTGAAAAACCCAGATACTGCATCCACCGTGCAGTGCAGAGCGCCGCCACAATCCCGGCCAAGCCGTCATAGTTTCCGCCGTCGGGTACGCTGTCACAATGACTGCCGGACACCACCGCAGGCAATTCCGGGTCAGAGCCGCGCAGGGTTCCCCAAACATTGCCGGCAGGATCTGTCTCAACTTGAAGCCCAAGTCCGCAGCACACATCGCTTAAATACTTGAGCACCCGTCCTTCTTCGGGCGAATAGGAGGTTCGCGTGACGCCTGTGAGCGGTGCCGGCGACTGTGAAAGCAAACGAACATCCGCAAAGATCTTTTCGGCAAAAGCTTGGGACTGCTCCATAAAGTCCGTCTGCGCCCAGTTCAAATCGTGCATGGCCAGCTTCTCCTTAAGCACATCGTATTGGTTCGCCGCCCGCGGCAGCCTAGTCTTCGACATCAAAATGGATTATGACGATTCAAGCGTTCTTCCATCGCTCGAGAGCTCGGCAATCTTCCCAAGCGAACACCATCTTTATCAGTCTTTGCATTGTCTAAGAGTGATTTTCTGCCTTAGAAAGTAAAGTGATCACTCACTTTTGCCTGCCGCTGATCTCATAAATGCCAGGCACCACCGCCTCCAAAAAACTGCCGCTCTCCAGACCCATCTGAAGAGCGGCAGCTTTAAGTAGCAGCCAGCAGCATCAATGCAGTTCAACGCCGAGGAAGTCCAGCGCGGTCTGAACATGAAGCGCTGCACCCTTGACCAGCACTGATTCGTCCACACGGTAGCAACCGTGATGCTGGGGCCAAACAGCGCCCAACGCTTCATTACGCACGCCAAGGAGCACCATAGCGCCTGGAATCTTTTCCTGATAATAGGAAAAGTCTTCACCGCCCATCATCTGAGGAGCTTCAAGCACACCGTCCTCGCCGAAAATCTTCTTGGCAGCCCCGGCCGCTACATCAATCATCTTCGGATCATTGATGGTGACCGGCACGAGGTATTCGTATTCCACTTCTGCAGTGCCGCGCATGGCTTCAGCCGTCGACTTGGCAATGCGTGTAATACGTTCAGCGAAACTGTTGCGCACCTCGGGATTAAAAGCACGCGTCGTGCCTTCAAGTTCTGCCGTGCCTGCAATGACATTGAAGCGCGTGCCGCCGGTGAATTTGCCCACCGTCACAACGGCTGTGTCGATCGGGTCGAGTTCACGGGAAACGAGGCTCTGGAGGTTCTGCACAATGGCCGCGCCCATCACTACGGCATCAACCGCACGCTGCGGCTGTGCGCCGTGGCCAGACTTGCCGATAACCTTGACCTTGAAGCGGTCGCCGGAAGCCATCATTGCTCCCTTGCGCATCGCAACCTTGCCGGCGGCTACATCTGACCAGACATGCATGCCGAAGCAAGCATCCACACCTTCGAGCGCACCCTCTGCAATCATTGACTGCGCACCGCGGCCAATTTCTTCTGCTGGCTGGAAAGCGAACACCACTGTGCCCTTGAGCTGATCCTGAATGTCATGAATCATGTGCACGGCAGTGAGCAGCATCGAGATGTGGCAGTCATGACCGCACGCATGCATCACACCAGGATTCGTGCTGGCATAAGGCAATCCGGTTTCCTCCTTCACCGACAAAGCGTCAATATCGCCTCGCAGGAGAATCGTGCGGCCCGGCTGCTTCCCGGAAATGCGTGCGAGCGTCCCTGTGCCCATACCGCAGGGGCGCCATTGCACACCCAGCTTGTCGAGTTCTGCGCGGATGCGCTCCGCCGTTTTGAATTCCTTGGCGCTTTCTTCCGGATGCTGATGGAAGTAGCGGCGCATTTCGACCTGATAGTCAGAGTATTTAGCAATAAGGTCCTGAAGTGTCATTTCAACGGTCCCGAAACGAAGGAAGGCGCTTTCCGCGGGGTCCCTGAACGCCCGGGGCTGCGCCTTCGCTCAAAAATAATGGATTCCACTATATGCCGCAGAGCGCACGGCAAAGATGGCAGATGGGTTAAAGCAGCTTCACAAAGAAACCGGCGAGCAGCACAGAGGTGATCGTCACCGTGATGAAACCACCCACAATCATCGACGGGAAGAGCCGGCTCATCAGATAGTCCACTTCATCCTTGGTCGCCCCTTCATCGTTGCAGATCTTTTCAGTCATGATGGCATCGAACGGGAATCCGTAGAGAGCCGTCAGGCAGTTGGCAAAGCCAAGGTAGGGCGAGATGCGCAGAATGCGGCCGACAATTGCGGCTACGATGCCCATACCAATCAGACCTACGACGATCAGCGTAAGCATCGGTCCAATCAAGTCAAAGAGCATGGACGGCGTGCAGTCGGCCAAGCCGGAGTACACGAACATGATCAAAGCGAGGAAAAGGAAGTCCTTCGACCCCGTATGGGAGAGCACATCCGGTTCAAGAAAACCGAGGCGGCAAAAGACGACGCCCATCACCAATGCCCAGATGGCCCCGTTGACCGGCGTGAGCATGCCAAGCACGAAGGCGATCCAACCGACAATCGCGAGCTTCAAGAGGATGAAAAACGGCGTATTCCAGGAGGCTGGCGTGGCGAGCAATCCTGCGCGTGTGCCGCCGTCGGGCAGCGCAATAGATTCAGCCACAATCTTAGTGGCGTCCTTGCTGGTCCCTTCAACTCGGCCTTCTCGATAGTCCTTCAGCAAGCGCTGAGCTTCGCGTTTGAGACAGACTGCCGTAAGCGGGTAGCCGGCAAAGCCCTGAATACAGTACATGGAAATGGCAAATACGGCTGCTGACGTGAGCCCAAGATCATTAGCCGCCTTTTGCATAATGGTCGTCGCAACGATGCCGCCGGCGAGCGGGGGCAAACCGGTGATCACCAGCGCTTTATCCATGAAGAGCGGACAAACCACCCAAGCAAGACCGCACATACCGGCCAAACCGGCCAGACAGATCACGACGGTTTTCCACTGCTCAAGCA
>PPYE01072756.1_pt1 | contig 11945 bp, 7 predicted proteins | sample 1559881 | NCBI WGS metagenome assembly PPYE01 (sample SAMN08240022, study PRJNA423297) | Human gut metagenome, whole genome shotgun sequencing project.
AGTACAGAATAAGTTACTTTGGGCTGTCTGTGGTAAAACTGCCGCAGAATTGGTTTATTACCGGGCCAATGCGTCGTTACCTATGATGGGATTGACTTCTACGACCTATCCCGATAAAGTTCTTAAAGCGGATATAGCTATTGGTAAAAACTATCTGAATGAAGAAGAAGTAAAGATGTTGAAACTAATAGTCGAACAGTTTTTAGCTTTCGCGGAAGCACAGGCAATGGCTCATAAGCCCTTGTATATGAAAGATTGGATAGAAAAGTTGAAACTGGTTCTGACTATGAATGAAAAAAGTATTCTAGAAGATGCGGGACGTATTTCCCATCAGTTGGCTGTACAAAAAGCCGGACAGGAATATACGCAATATAAAGAGGTGCAGCGTGCATCCGAACGTCTGAATAGTATTAAGGAATTGGATGAAGATATAAAGCGATTGAAAAGGAAAGATACTGATACAGGTAAAAAGAATGAATGAAGAAATAAAAGAAAAACTCCGCCGGTGGGCGAATGAATATAATGTTAGCGGTTTTATCAAGGACGATCCTGTCCAGTTTCCCCATCGGTACACGGAGAAAAGGGATATTGAGGTGTCCGCTTTTATTACCTCCTGGATTTCTTACGGACGCAGGGAACTAATCCTCCGGAAAGCGAATGAACTGCATGATGCAATGGGCCCTAGTCCTTACCGTTGGATTAGGAATGAAGGGTATAAGAACTTGGCGGGAAATCCGGTTGAACACGGTAAGAGAGATACTTTTTACCGTTTCTACACCTACTCCCATCTACGTCAGTTGTGCGACCGGCTGAAAAGTATTTATGAAGAATATGACTCGCTGGAAGATGCTTTGTCTGCCAGTCCTTATCCGAATCCGGTGACAAAGATACAGGATATTTTCTCAGGAATTGAAGGGATTCCCGTACTGACGGGGACGTCTGCCTGTAAACGTCTCGCCATGTTCCTCCGGTGGATGGTCCGAAAAGACGGAATTGTAGATTTCGGCATCTGGGAAACAGCCATCAAACCGCATGAGTTAATCATCCCTTTAGATACTCACGTCCATCAGATTTCGCTGGAACTGGGATTGACCGAACAAAAGAATGCTACCCTCAAAACCGCCGTCGAGATTACCGAAGCCTTAAAGAAGGTATTCCCGGATGACCCGTGCCTGGGGGATTTCGCCTTGTTCGGGTATGATATAAACCGGAGGCAAACTATATCCAACCCTGGCATCTTTTAGCGTCAACTAAGGGAGAAACTAATCCTCGGGTCATAACTCCTTATTATTACCCTGTACACCCTGGCTTATTAAGGTGTACACCTTGCGTAACTATCCTGTACACCCTGGTCGATTATCCTGTACAGGGTAGTTTTAGTGGGTAAGGACTTTCAGACTAGTTCCTTATTACTTTGAAGTTAGTTGTATACTATATTCGGGTTAGTTCTTACCCGGAGCATCTGTGTTGGTGGCAGATGACAGATAAGGTTGCAGATGAAAAGAATGTATCTGCAACCTTATATTTGTTGGTTGATAGTAGTTTATTGGAAGATGTGACAGATGGCAGATTGTTTTCAGAAACTTTATGTAAAACTATTTAATCTCTGCATAATTCACCTGCGGTGTCCGGATACCCGGCTTCAGTTCACCGTTGACGATGATGAGGCTGTCACCTTTCAATACGGCTCCTGCCCCGGCACGGGCCAACTGTTCGTAATCTCCCTGCTCGGTCCATTCTTTGGTAAAGGTGTTGTATTGTAAGAGGAATGTATTGAATTTGTACCATTCCACCGGATAATGCATATACTCTTTTCCCTCTTTTATCAGTCTTTCGAGTCCTTCGAACTCTAATCTTTCTTCGGCCCGCTCCATATAGATGGAACGGTTGAGGGCTGTTAAGAAACGGCCGTAGTTGACGCCGCCCATAAGTAGGATTGAACTGTCGCCGTAAGCAACTGCGCAACCTCCGGTGAAGGTACGCCAGACTTGGCCTTTGACTGGAGGCAATTTAGTCTCCGTAGTCCAACTTTTTGTAGCCGGATGGTATGAGAGCATATCTGAAGAGACAATTGCATCCACATCCTTTCCATACGCATCCTTGGAAACGGGCTGAAAGCCGCTCGACAGGTAAATACGTACTCCGTCGGCCGACTGTTGGGCGGCTAAGACCGGTTGAAGGCGTGCCTGACCGGGGAAGTCCGGCAGTTTTTCCCAGTTTCCATCGAGGTTTTTGTTCAGTTTCATTGAATAGAAGCTATGGCCGGGTTTCCCGTTCTCATTTCCTCCGGCTACATATATCGTGTGGTCGATATAGGTCGCAGAAAGATTATCCATCGATACGGGAAGTGTATCCAATTTGCAAATATGTGCCTTTTCATCGGACCTGGACATGGACAGCAGATAGACATCGGCTAAAAAATCGGTGCTGTTGTTTCCCCCTATGCAGACGATACCTTCCGGTGTCGTGACGGAGGCTCCGTAGGCAACAGGAAGAGGCAGGTTACCGGCTTTTTGCCATTGGGCGTTTTTGTCTGAAAGGTCGAGGGCGAATATATCGCTGTAATATCGTTTGGCTCCTCCCTCGGTGACCGGTTTGTCGGGGAAGTTGCAACCGCCGGCAACCAGCAGCATTCCGTTACTGATGCCGACAAAAGGGGCTGAAACCCCTAATGAGGCGGTGTCTGCCATGCCCGGCAAATCGGGTAGTTTATTCCAGGTACAGGTAATCATATGATTCGGTTTAGATGTTGGTGGCTGACTGCATCCGGCTAACATGACTGCCAGCAGGAGAAGACATCCGGTTAATATGGATTTGTTGTACATGATACTATTGTTTCTTTGTTCTGAATGTTGAAGCCGGGAGTTCATCGCTGTTGACCAGGTTGGCACGGGTGAATGGTTGCCAGCCGTAGCGGACCAGCTTCGGATTCGTAACCTTCTCACTGCGGATTTTCACCTTTCCATCGATTATTTCGGCCTGGGCGGGGAAGAATAACCCGTCGTGTTCCGCTATTTCGAATGTGCGTATCGGCTGTCCGTCGGAGGTGTGCAGGCCATTGGCGTAATCGAAGGTGATGTAGGCGGCGTTGTCCCTGAATTCGACTGAACGGAATAAAGGACCTGACGGAGTGAGTGGATGTCCGTATGTCTTGTTGAGTGCCCAACGGGCCAGGCGTTCCCCTATTTCGCGTTTGTATACCGGATGCACATTCAACGAATCTCCCCGGTCGCTACTGACGGCCATGCCGCTGTTTGGAATCGTCTCCATCAGTTCACGTTGGCTGTTGCGGAACCAGGTCCAGCTCGGACGGTCGATGCTCGACAGCTGAACGTAATAGAACGGAAACTCTTCTCCCCAGTTTTTGCGCCAGCTTTCCACCAGCAACGGGAACAAACGTTCGTGCGTTTCGATATTTTGGGCATTCGATTCGCCCTGATACCAGATGACTCCTTTTATCGGATATTGCTGCAATGGTTGGATTCCCGTTTCGTATAGATAGCAAGGCTCATACGGATGGCGTTGCAGTTTGTCGGATGATTTCTTCGTGTTGAGAACCGCACGACCGCGTACCCAGTCCTGGATAAAGTCGTTCTGTGTCCAGTTATACAGTATATCGGTAAATTTGAATTCCAGTGTTTTCCGGTCTATCCAGGCTTCGGTACCCGACCCCCCGATGGCATTCAGGACGAGTCCGACCGGAACTTGCAGGCTGTCCGACAACATCCGTCCGAAGGCAAAGGCTACGGCCGAGAACTTATCGGCTGTCTGTTCGTTGCATGGTGTCCACCGGGTATCGTGGTAATATTGTAGGCGGTTGAGGGAATCCATGACAGAAATGTCCCATTCCACCGCATTTGTATACCAGCGGGGCTGCATATTGAAGAGACGTATTTGTGGCTGGCTGTCCGCATATTCGAGTAGTTCCTTACGCTGGCTGTCTGCCAGTTCGTCTACCCGGAAAGCCATGTTGGACTGCCCGGAACAGAGCCATACTTCGCCGACCAGTACCTCTTTATAGGTCAGTTTCTGTGAAGCCTGTGCTTTCTTTTTGCTTTTCTTCTCTGTGGCGGGCGAGGCTTCGATTGTCAGTTCATAAGGACCTCCTGCCTGTAACGGGTCGAGCGTGACAGACCATTTGCCGTTGGAGGCGGTTACAGACTCTTTCTTTTGTCCGGCAATTTGCACGGTTACTTTCTCGCCGGCATTGGCTGTCCCGGAGACGAGCAAGGGTTTTTCCCGCTGTAAGACCATATTGTCGGAGTAAGTGGCAGGCATACGGAGGCCTCCGTAGTTACCGGTCAGTTCCCCGTAAACCGTTTTGGCGAGGATACCGGCTCCTTCCGTGTTCGGATGAAGGGCATCGGGCAACAGGTCCGGGCGGTTGTACAGGCCTTCCTGCAAATCGATCAGTCCGGTGTTGGCCAGCCGGGCTATTTCTTCGATTGTCTCCTGCTCCATCCAGTACCAGTCGCGGGTACCCGATTTGAAACGCGGATGCCGGTGTGAGATGGGTGTCATCCGGCAAATCCATATCCGGCAATCCGGATTAGCTTCGCGGAACGACGCTATCAGGGAAAGGTAGTCTTTCACGAAATTATCCCGGTAGTTGGGCCAGTTGCGCGGGTCGGTATCGTTGAGTCCGAGGTGGATGACTACCCTGTCGCCGGCAAAGTCGAGTGCCGCTTTGTATTCTTCCTGCTCGCAGTAAGGGCGATGTCCTTTGTTGAGCAGCGTGGCACCGCTTTTACCGAAATTCACCACTTCATAGCCGTCTCCCAGCATGCGTTGCAGTTGAGCCGGATAAGAATTGATCTCCCGGTTCTCTATGCCTGCGCCGTATGTCACGCTATTACCTACACAAGCTACCTTAATCTTATTCTGACCGTAGGCAGTTGTGCAAAGTAACAGGCATAATAGTAAAAGAGTTTTTTTCATTGTATGATAGTCTGTTTATTTCTTTTTATCCGGTGAATAGACCAGGCCGTCTACCGCCTTTTCACCGTCCGGGGTGACAAAGACGAATGTGAACATCCATTTGTTCAGCCTGACTTCGGGAAGCGTGAACTTTCCGACGGGAAGTTTCAGGAAAACCTTGTTCCATCCCTTTTGCAGGTGTACCCTGAGTGGTTCCCTGGCAACACAGTTCTCATTCCCCAGCGCGGTTTCATTCGATTTTACGGTATGTGTCGCAGTCCATTCCGGCGGAAGCAGTTCCCGGTCGTTCAGCCATACGCGGCTGCCTTTGTAGTCCCACTTGCCCTGCGGTGGCGCCAGGTCCATTTCCGAACGGCCGTAGTTTTGGAATTCTATCCAGGCACCAGCTTCCTGGTCTTTGGGCGAATATACCCAGGTCCAGGCATAAGCGGTATGGTTTTCTTTCGGGTCTTTGTAAAAGCCGGGAACGAGTGTGCCCCATACGTGGCGCAGATAGATTCCGGCACCGATAGTTTCGTTTGTTTCGTAGGTTTTCCCGTCATAGGTATAGCTGTTTTGCAAGGCCGTTTCAGGCGGGAACACGCTATTCAGGTCGCCGTTGTTGGGGAATGCATCGGTGATGCGCCATTTCACGTTTGTCTGTTTTACGTATGAAAATGGGTATCCTTTGAAATGATGCTCTTTATGCCAGAGCATTCGTTGTTCGAATTCGGCAAAGGAAGTGTATGCGCGGCTGTCTTCGGAAGGCAGGTTTGTCCCTTCTTTATCGAAGTATTCGTAGCCTCCTCCCCGCCAGGCACGGTCGGCTATGGCGAGCATGTTGGGATACAGGTGGTTTTCCCGTATCATGTTTTCTTCCGGTTGTACCAGACGGTCGTTCCAGACAGCCAGGATGACGCCTGCCATATCATCGCTGCCTTCGGTATGCCCGTAGACGGTACTGTTGTATAAAGCACGGATGTCGGCAAAGGTATCGAAATGGTTCAGATAATGGAAACGGGAGTCGATGGCCGGTATTCCCGGTTGGGCTTTTCCCCGGTAACTCCACAGGTGTGTCATATCTATTTCACCCGGTTGGTAATGCCAGCCCGGGTTCCAGGAGATTGCTTTTTTGCCTTTCGACCGGACGAATGCGACCATCTCCGGCACAAACCGGGGGTTGGTGAACTCCACTTCGTCGGTCCCGATATGCAGATAAGGCGTATCGAATGTTTCGCAGACTTCTTCTATGAGCAGTTTCAGTATTTTCATTCCTTCCGGACTTTGCATGTCGTGGTGGAAGGTCCGTATGAAAGCGGCACTGTGCCCGGGCATGTCGAGTTCGGGTATCAGCATCACCTGGTGTTGTTTGCAGAATTCAACAAGTTCCTTTGCCTCTTCCTGGGTATAATATTTGCCCGGCATGCGGGTTGTATTGATGCTGTCGTTTATCATCGGAAAGACTTTGCTTTCCAGACGCCAGGACTGGTTCTCGGTGAGATGCCAGTGGAAAACATTGATTTTGTAACGGGATAAAATGGCTATTTCCCGTTTCAGTTCTTCCAGGGAGATATAACTGCGGCCTACGTCCTGCATGAATCCGCGGATACGGAAGGCAGGCCAGTCTGTAATCCGGCATCCGGTGATATAGGCTCTGTCCCCTTTCTTTTCCGTTAGCTGGCGGAGGGTCTGGATGGCCCAGTATACTCCCTGTTCCGTGGTGGCCTCGATGATGATGCCTTGGGAGGATACCTGTAGTTTATAGGCTTCGTTTGCGTTCAGTTTTGCTTCCGGCAATTCTTTTACAAGTTTTACCTGTAGTTTATATTTGCTGGCGGGGTTGATGCTGATGTTATTCTCCTGCAACCAGGCTGTAACTATCTGTTCCGTATTCCCTTCTGCCTGGAGGGCGATTTCTTTTTCGGAGAATGTTTGCCTGTTCCAGTCTACCTGTTGCGGCCAGGGAAGCAAGTGCGGGATACCGGCAGCATAGGCCATCGGTATCCATACACATAATATGAGTGTTATGAACAGTTTTTGTTTCATCGTATTTATTTAATCAGGTCTGTTAGCTTGATAGCCTGGAAGGTCATGTGCGCTACACTTGACTCGTAGAAGATACCGACTGTTTCCTTGTCGATCATAGACAGACAGGTGTATCCCCATCCTTCCGCTTCGTCCAGTAACACCTGATGTTCTGCCGGCCAGGTCAGGCCGCCGTCGAGACTGGCTTTAATCGTGATATGGTTGCGCCCTTTCGTGGTGTTCGGATTGGAGAACAATAACAGTTTCTTTCCGGTGATGTTGTCTTCCGCATCCACTTTGATGAGGCTTGCCATACAAACCGGTTCCTGCAAGGCACTGCGGCTTGAAGGATGCTCGGTCCAGGTCTTGCCCAGGTCTTTGGTAACGGCTACGGCACGGCTGCCGCCACGGTTATCGCGCATGTTGAGCATGAGCACGCCGGGTTCAACTTCTGCCACCTGTGCTTCGGTTGTATTGGTGCGTGCCAGGTTATGCAGATGCCAGGTTTTGCCACGGTCTTTGCTGTACATCACGCCTGCATTCGGTACACGCGTCGCATCGATGAATTGGATGGGGAAAACCAGCGTGCCGTCCTGCATGGTGATGCCGCGTCCCGGGCCCTGCAACAGGAAGTACCAGGAAGGGTCTTTCACCTGCGAAGTGATGTTGATAGGTTCGCTCCAGGTCTTTCCGTCGTCTTCGCTCTTGACAAGCATCAGTTGGGCCGTTTCATCGGGAGTCATGCCCGGCATGGAGTTCCACCAGGCGCGTCCGTTACCCATTCCGTGAGTCCAGGCAGCAACAATCCAGATGGTGTTTGTCTTTTCGTCTACCAGGATGGACGGGTCACCTACGCCGTTTTGTGCATGAGGCAGGCCACCGGTCTCACCGAAAGTCATGGCTACCTGCATCGGCTCCCAGGTTTGTCCCTTGTCCGTACTGCGGCTCACGCCTATGTCGACCATTTCCTGCAAGTCGACACTGCTGTTGTAACGAATATCGTAAACGCCGAGAAGCGTGCCGTTGTTGGTCGTAACCAGTCCCGGGATACGGAAGGCTGCCGAGCCGTCGTCGCCTGCCTGGCGTACACCGATACCTACGCGGCGGGGTGCTTCTGCTTTCCCTTTCCATTCGATGGCTGCGGGTTTGTTATTGATGGTGGCCTCCGGCATCGTGAAGGATACTCTCGACAATAAAGAGGTCTCCGGTTTCATTTCGATGCTTACCCAAAAGTAGTTGGGGCCTTTTACCATCGGCTGTTTGGAAGACAGACTGATTGTCTTTGCCGGGGTGGTAACTTCATCTTGTTTGACAGAATAAGAAGGGTTCGCGGCCCGTGTCTTACCCGGTGTGTAACTGGTAACGTATGTCACCGGGTTGAAGTGCGTGCCTTCCCTGGACGGTGCTTCCGTGCCGCTATAGAATAACCGTACGGATTTTATGTCAGACAGGTTCGTCTCTTCTCCGAATTGGAGTGTGAAGTTATTTAATACATCTCCCTTCTGAGCGGGAATACGCATTTCCAACAGTACATTGTCCGTACGGTCTATCAGAATAGGAATCTGCTGTTCCCTTACGTACAAGCTGTCTGCTGCAAAGGCGGTTTGTGCGATGAATAGAAGACAGAGATAAAAGATGCTTTTTTTCATGGTGATTGTTCTATATGTGTTGTTTGTTAAATACTGAGTCAAATATAATCATATTATTTTCAACTAATCCGTCATGTTTGCCACTTTCGGTCGAAGGAAACAAATCTGAATGAGTAAAGCGATTGCGACGAGCCCTGCCAGCATGGCAAAGTCGTGCCCCAGGTTGCCGGCATCTGTCGACCTGCCCAACAGGTCTGTAATAGCTGCCCCGGCAAATACACCGGTCATGTTCATGATACCGTAAGCCGTTGCCCGGTAACGTGGTGAGATGAACTGGCAGAGAATCGGCATATTATTGGCATCAAAGATACCGAAACCGATACCGAAACACAAGCCTCCGCCGACAATCATCAGGAAGTTATGTCCGAAACCGAGCAATAAGAGCGATGGAATGGTCAATGCCAGTCCGATAGCTCCGGTATAAACACGGCCTCGCACGTTGGTCTGTATCCATTTATCGGATAAGATACCGCCTGCAATGACTCCGATAAACGAAGATAAAGCGATTGTAATCGTTGATAACGGACCTGCTTCCGACATGTCGATTGACAGATTCTCGGAGAATAATGTCGGTAACCAGTTCTTGGTAGCCCAGCCCGGTAGACTCGGTGTTGCAAAATAAAGCAGGATAATCCAGAAAGAGATGTTCGTAAACAACATGCCCATCCCTTTGAGAGCCCCTTTCACCGGATTCTCGACGGCAGCGCCCACCTCTTTGATTTTATGAACGATATGGTCTTTTTTATCTTTCAGGAACAGAATAAGAATCACACTGTATGCAATACCGACAATCCCGAACCAGTGGAAAGTCGTTTCCCAGGTAAAGGCGCTTGCCACTGTCGCACCGAAACCGCCTAAAGCCTGTCCGGTGTAAAGGCCGGTCATGTGGATGCCTACTGCCAGCGAACGTGTTTTCCCCTGGTGGTAATCGGTTATCAGCGACAATCCTGCCGGGATATACAAGGCTTCGCTTACCCCCATGAGGGCGCGCAGGAAATAAATCTGGTTGAAAGTGGTGCAATAACCCATCATCAGCGTGACGAACGACCAGACGAACAGGCTGCCGACGATTAACCATTTGCGGTTTACCCTGTCGGCTATCATTCCCGCTACAGGGCTCATGAATCCGTATATCCACAGGAACACGGCCATCAGGCGGCCGAAGTTGGCTGCCGATTCCAGTTCGGTGATGTCTATCATCATCGCGTCTTTCATGGTGGAGAGCATTTGCCGGTCCATATAGTTCAGTAAGGCTACGCCCCACAACAGGCCGACAACTACCCAGGGATAGATTTTCTTATTGCTCATATCGTTTATTTTGAAAGCATTTCTTTACAAAGCAGGTTACATTTCAGAAGCATCCGGGGGATGTGGAACGGGCCTTTATACATATTGCCTTTGGCCGGCTGTGACAATGTCCCGTCATAATGGAAATAGCCGTACCATTCTCCATATTCCCTGTCCGGGAAACGGGCGTATGTGTATTCATTAATCATCCGGTGCATTTCAAGGTATTTCCTGTCACCGGTAGCTTCATAGGCATAAAGTGTGGCGATGATGGCTTCGCATTGCGGCCACCAGAATTTCATATCGTGCCAGTATTCCTGCTGGGGAAGGTTCTTGCAGTCTTTGAAATAAGTGATTCCACCGTATGTTTTGTCCCAGCCCCATTCCCAGGCCCAGTTGAGGATAGTCAGTCCCATTTCTTTCAATTCCGGGGCCCAGTTGCGGTGCTTGGCTTCTTCCAGGATGAACCAGGCTGTCTCGATGGAATGGCCCGGATTGATGGTTCGCCCGGGGATGGAGTCGATGAATTCGCCATTCGGTCCGACTGTTTCGAGGATTGTTTTGAATTCCGGCTTCATGAAGTCGCGGCGGAGTTCGTTGATGGACTCGTCTATCTGTTTTGTCAGTATTTCATCGTCGATAGCTTCGCGGATGCGGGCGGCCGTATCAATCAGTATCATGCATAAGGAATGTCCTTTGGCGACAAAGCCTTCGCGGAATTTAGGTTCAAGCAATCCCGGTGTGTTTTTATAATGAAGGACTTGTTTGAAGAGGCTGACTGCTTTCTCTGCATAGCTTTTGTCTCCCGATGCGATGGAATATTGCGCCATGGCAATAGCGGCAAATGTTTCGGAAAAGACATATCTTCTTTTGCGGACCGGAACGCCGGTTGCCGTCACCTCATAAAACATGCGGCCATCCGTATCGAAGCAATATTTCTCGATGAAATCAATGCCATTCTTACAAGCCTGCAACCATTCTTCACGTTTCTCTATATGATTGTAAGCATAGGCCAGGATGAAAGCGAAACGTCCCTGAAACCAGACCGATTTGTTCGAATCCATCAGGGAACCGTCCCGGTTGAGGCAGGTGAAATAACCGCCGTTCTCTTTGTCGATGCCGTATTTCAGCCAGAAAGGCATGACATCGTTCACGAGGTCGTTTTTGTATGTTTCTTCCCAGTAACCCAGATATTCTGACGGCTGGGATATGTTTGTCTTTGCTTCCATAGTCGTTAGAATTTGTTACATCTTTCAAAGAAGTTGATGGCTTCCAGTTCTGCTTTCATGGCAGCTTCTTCGGCATCGGTCATATTCTGGAACGGCGTACGGTTTTTACCCAGGTCCAGACCAATCAGTTTCATGATACGCTTGCCTCCTACGATGTTTCCGCGGTAATGGCAGATTACGTTAATCACATCCTGTGAGAAGTTTTGTTTTTCGCGGGCTGTTTCCAGGTCTCCGGCTTCCCAGGCCGTGATGATGCCGACCAGCTCCTTGCCGTTATAGTTGGTTGTTCCGCCGATGCCGCCCTGTGCACCGCCCATAGCCAGGCAGGGCAGAATTGTCTCATCCTGTCCGTGAAGCATGTCGAATTTGCCGTCTTTATATAACCTGCACTGGTTATATTCGTAAAGGCTTTCATAGGTATATTTGATTCCTGCGAAATTAGGGATGCGTCCGTCTACGGTCTTTAAGAAATCTACCATTGAAAGGAATGCGCCGTTGAATGCCGGGATATGATAATAATAGAAAGGCAGTTCCGGTGCCCCGCAAGCTATTTCTTCGCAATATTTCACCAGTTCTTCCACGCGGTTTACTTTAGGGAACGGAGAAGCCATGGCACCTATCCCCCATGCTCCGATCTTTTGTGCGTGGGCAGCCAGGTTACGGCTGGTCTTTACACAAGTACTACCTACATGTACGATTACTTTGAATCCTTCCGGCACAACTTCCATCCATCTTTCGGCCAGTTTAATACGCTCTTCTTCCGTCAGCATATAGCCTTCGCCCGATGAGCCGTTGATGAAAACACCTTTCAAACCGTTGTTGGCTAAAAGTTTGGCAT
>PPYE01072757.1_pt1 | contig 11945 bp, 8 predicted proteins | sample 1559881 | NCBI WGS metagenome assembly PPYE01 (sample SAMN08240022, study PRJNA423297) | Human gut metagenome, whole genome shotgun sequencing project.
CCATAACTCCTGTTCAAAAAAATGTATTTATAATTGCAATTACATATATAATACAACTGAGATTTTAAAAAGGGACAGGCAAACTGAGTTTTTTTTCATTCCGGCAAAAAAAAGAAGAAAAAGAGCATTATGTTACTTTCTTATTATATATTTGCCCGACAAAAACGCTTCAACAAATCTAATTAGTATGAAAATATCTTTCCTAAGACATGATAAGGAACAGGCTTTCAAGCTACTTTACGAGGAATATTACGCACCTTTCTGTCTGTATGCAAAGAGATTTATAGAAGATAAAGAAACACGAGAAGATATTGTTTCAGATGTATTTACTTCACTATGGGATAAAATAGAAACTTTTGAGATAGACTCTGATACCACATTAGGCTATATTAAGATGTGTGTAAAAAATAGTTGTCTGAATTTCCTAAAACATCAGGAGTACGAATGGAATTATGCGGAAATAATCCGCAAAAAGACTCCTGTCTACGAAACCGAATCGGACAGCGTATATACATTGGATGAACTTTACCGGATGCTGTATGAGACTCTGAACAAACTTCCTGATAATTACCGTACCGTCTTTATCGAAAGTTTCTTCAAAGGGAAAACCCATACAGAAATTGCAGAAGAGTTGAATCTCAGCGTGAAATCCGTCAACCGCTATAAACAAAGAACTATAGAATTGCTTCGCAATGAGTTGAAGGACTATTTACCTCTTCTACTCTTATTTATCGCTTCCGGAAGAGCTTAAGACCACAGACCGGATCATACCTCTTCGCACACCCTCATCTCCATACCTTTATATACCACTACTATTTTATGCAGGCGCGTGGTGCCGACGGCACGTTTCACCGTATCGGTATCTGCATAGCGGTTCGCCTGCTCAACGGCTTCCCGACGCAGTTCTTCCACCCGGCTCTCAGGATCTTTGTATTTAGCATACTTCAGTTCGATGATATAACTGTGCACCATATCCGGGAAGATATCCAGCAACGGGCATAGGAAGATGTCTACATATCCTGCCTGTGTGTCTTGTTCGGAGATTGGGCGGTAGAAGCGGTTCTGCGCTGTCATTGCCAACGTGAAACCGTGTACAAAGAACTCTCCTTTCTGTTTGTCACGCTGTGATGCATAACGCTTCAGGCAGTCGGCAATGTAATCAAAATAAACGAGCCACTCACCTCTGTAAGCAAGAGCACTGGATAACTCGCTTCTTTCGTAATTACTGAAGTTTAAGTCAGCTTCATTGTAAGTGTTTAGCAAATAAGTATAGAGTTGTTCGCGAACCACTTGATTGGGAATAGTAAGTTTCGTCTTACCTTCATGCGTACCACTGACAGTGAGCATACCAAAATAATAAAGCAAACTTATGAAATTGTCGGGGTCGACAATACTAACGGCAGGAAACCCTCTCTTCAGTTCTCCGGCAATGTATCCTTGGCTCACTAAAGTCTGAATGATAGAGGCATCATGAGAGAATTCCTTATCTTTGCGGATGAGCATACGCAGTTTTTCGTAATCAATGCGGATGTTATCTTCTATCATGTCACGCGGCACCTTACCATACAAAACATAATTCTTGACGAAATAAAGTACCATGTTGGAGTTATACATCGTGGTTGTATCGTAACTCTCGGGAGCGAAGCAGTAATTATCATACCACGGCTTCATAATCTCAATGATTTCATCAATGCTATGGTTGAAGTGGCAGGTGGTGGAATAATACGCCAACATCTGACGAACCTCGTCTTCGGTGAAGCCCATCATTTCATTAAACTCGGATGAGAGCGAATAGTTAGTTCCAATGTTGAAGCCACTGGTCAGGTCGTCCATCGTCACGGGACTGACCCCGGTGATGAAACAACGCTCAATGGATGAATCCGTCCCCGATTTCACGGTATTAAAGAAAGCCCGCAGATAGCCGGTCTTATGTGTCTCGTCAGTATAGCGGTTCAGGCTGTCGGCATCGGAAAGTATAGTATTGGTGAAGTGGTCATACTCATCAATGAAGAGATAAATCTTCCGGTTCACTTTGGCACATTCCATATAAAGGTATTCCAACTGATTGACTGCTCCGTCTTTCGCCTGCATCTTTTCTTTTATCCCCTCCGGCAGATAATCGGCATAGACATCACAGAAATAGTCAAAAACAATGCTGCAATGGTCGTCCAAGCCCTTGCGATAGTTGTGCAGTTCGGCACTTACTAATGAGAAGTTAAGTTTCAGTACCAAATAGCTGTTGCGGTCTTTGGTGGGATGCTTCCCTATATACAAATCACCAAAGAGGGCATCAAACTTATCCTTCGCATTCACATCGTAATAATGTTGCAGCATATTCAAGGTCAGACTCTTGCCGAAGCGACGGGGACGGATAAAAAAGAAGAACCGGTCCGAACGCTCTATCAATGGAATGAAAGAGGTCTTGTCCACATAATAATAATCATCACGACGAATAACCGCAAAGTTCATCATGCCATAAGGCAACAATTTGCTATCTGATACGTACTCCATAATTTACGCCTTTAAAGAATAAATATTCTATATGCAGATACAAAGATAAACTTTCCGCGACAGCTTGACAAGGCAACTACGTATTTTATAGCAAATTATTGTTTTAGTTCCATTTTCCGGATGGGATGCAGAGGAGAGAAGTTTATATTTTCAAGCAGATTGAGAATCCGGATATGAGAACAGCCGGATAAAAAGATATCCGGCTGAACGGAACATCATTTTAAAGACCTTATCCATTCAAGAGGAATACTAAGAAAGTGATCATAAACAACAATATGATTATTCGATGCCACCACAACAAATATAAATAACATGGCGGCAGCAAGGATAATCCATATCGCTATCTTAAGCATCCTATCCTCAGGTTCTCCTTCATTTTTTTTCTCCTTTTTAAGATGGGTATTTTTGGTTGTCCACCTTTTCTTTCTTCTTTTCATACATTAGTGTTGTCTGAATTCTGGTAATACTCTTCTATTGGTTCCTGCTGTTTGAAATGCTTCAGGATTCGTAAGAAGAAACAGCCGGATATATTTATCCGGCTGAATAAGAACAGAAAACGAAGTTAATCTCCTAATCAAATAAAGAACGAGACCACTCAAGAGGACGACCTATAAAATTATCATAACCTACAACATGATTATTCGATGCCACCACTAATATCCCTAATATAACAACAGCAAGGAAAATCCATATCGCTATCTTAAGCATCCTATCCTCAGGTTCTCCTTCCTTTTTTTTCTCCTTTTTAAGATGGGTATTCTTGGTTGTCCACCTTTTCTTTCTTCTTTTCATACATTATATTTAGTGTTGTCTAAATTCTGGTAATACCCTTCTATTGGTTCCTACCGTTTGAAACGCTTCAGGATTCGTAAGAAACTCATTCCACAAAATATCCTTGGGAGACAAGCCGAGTCTTTCCTGTATTATATCTTTGCGTTCTGCAGATATCTCTAGAATTTCTGCCAATGACTTCCCTGTAAAATCCAATTCGCCCAACTCTTCATCTATTTCCCTTGCTTGAGCTTCATAATCAAGTTGTTGCTGAGCTAATTCTGGATCATTAATAATCATCTCAAGACTTTTTTGAACTATTCCATTCTCACCATATTTCACTGTAGCGGCAAGGCTAACTAAGCGATTTCTAAAATCTATATGTCTATCAGTAAAATCTAAAACTCCAGATAAACCTTGCCCCCATTTATTCCCACTACTCATTTGCACCTCATTCCCTCCAGGTGTATTTGTCACCTGCAAATAACGTTGTTCTTCCAAAGGCATCTGGCGGCGCAAACCCGTACCTCGATAAGAAAAGTTTGTAGTTTCCCTATAAGATTGAGGTCTAATCCCTCCCGGATAAAAAGCATAAGGATTAGGGCGACCTCCATTTATAGGACCTCTTCGCATAGTACGGGCAGGACGACCTTGAGAACCATCAGGATCAATATACTTGATAGGATTATCAAAGCAATAATTATATGGAGTTATGCCATAAAATTTCTCCGCCAACGGATCCACCGTATGCCACCTTCCCAACGTCGGGTCATACATTCTCGCCCCATAATCATACCAGTTCAACCCTTTCTTCGCATCCAGTTCCTTACCGTTATACTTATAAGGTTGTACATTACCGGTACTTGCAAATACACCTCCGAAAGGATAATAATGGTTCGTTTCTTCTACCTTGCCGGATGAATCTACTACCACGCGATTGTTTCCCTGATAATCCTGCAAAAAATAATGATACTTCTTGTCGTTCAAAGAAACATAACCGTAGCCCGTCAGAAGCAGCTTGGCAACACCATTTTCATAGACCACATTGCCCAAATAATCGATAGTTGTGGTTGCGCTACCTATCTTATGCACAGTCCTGAGTTTCGTACCGTCAGCACCATAAGTATAGGTAATAGTACTGCCATCGGAAAAACTTACTATACTTGGCAAATTTAGCATATTATATTGAATAGAAATAATATTTTTATTCAAATCTTTCGTTAAATTCCCATTCGTATCATAAGTATATTCAGTAGCCACTTTAGCACCATCCTTAAACTCGAAACCGTTGTTGTAGACAGAAGTCGTAACTGCATCATTCACAGCTTTTAGCTGGTTGCCGTTCAAAGTCAAGGCAAGATTATCAATCAAACCATAAGACGAAGCACCTGTCCGCCCATAACGCTTCAAACCCAGGATATTTCCATTTTTGTCATAACCGGTCACTTGCTCCGTGAAACGGTTCGGGTTGGCATTAATGAGATCGCCTTCTCCATAGGTAGCATCTGTCATGCGATTTCTCGCATCGTAAGTAAACTTATATCCTCGCATCACTTCATCATTTCCTTTCCACGTCATGCTACTGATATTACCATTGTAGTAAGGCGTGCCCTTTCCATTGATATAGTGTAGTTTTTGTGAAAACAGAGGACTTTCAATAGCTTCAATCCAACTTCGTATATTATACCGATTGGTGGTCACTAAAGAATCAAGTCCATGAATGCGCGTCTGCCGTATAATTCTGCCTTGAAGGTCATGATCATAGATAAACTTCGTGCTATCTTTTCCTAATGTATGCACTTCCTGAACCATTCTTCCCATGTGGTCGTAGCGATAGCTTTTCTGAGCAGATATTTCCGTACCATATTCTTCAATAACCTTCACCGGCTGCCCACTGAAATTAAAGGATGACTTATTGACTACGATTTTGCCATTCAGTGTAGTATACCGTTCCTGTATCAAGTTTCTGTCATAATCGTAATAATAAGTACTATAGAGTTTCTGATTTCCCCCTAATACCATAGTCATTCTACCTGTCAGCAAATCTTTGCAATGCACATTCGGTTCACCGGTATATCGTTTCCCAATACCGGTATCTTCCACATAACTGAGATTTCCGCTGAAACCGGATAAAATACCGGCAAACGAGTATGTATCATAATAATTAGCCTGCAACACTTTCAACTTTTCAAGCGAGATACCTGCCGGACAATTAATCCGGTAACCTTCACGCGCACCTGTACTGGCAGGCGAAAAGACAGCAGAAATGTCCGAATCATCACAAACAGTACGGTCCGGCAGTGTACCCTGATACACTCCGCTTAGCACCTCCCGACCCAGCAAGTCGGAAATACTAAAACTGCATTCACCACGCTTCTGCTGCTCACCATCACTGGTAAATACCAATCGATCATTATGGTCGTATACCATTTCCATCCAACCACAATCCGGCAACTTCTTGCCAATACAGCGTTTTCGATAATCATATCGGTATTGATAAGCATATTTGTTCAGAATAGTTTGCGGTGAATTGCTTAAATTAGCTACCGCCATAGGAGGCAGTACAAAGCACAAATTACCAAGTTCGTTATAAACGTAGTAAGTATCCAATGTTTCCTGCGCAGTAAGATTCCTATTCAGTATGACGTGACCTTCCCTATCCTCAAAACTGAGTACGGTATGCCCGTCTTCATCTTTGGTCTCGACTACAGTCAGTTCAGAAACCGGATATTTTCCTTTTTGCAGGAGCTGGGGAGCAGCAGGTGTGCCCGACACGCCGAGATACAAACAAGCATCTGCCGACGTGTTGGTGCGGTAGTCGGTCTTTTCGCCGTGTCCCTTACTTTGCCATGCCTTTCCGGGACCATAATTCTCTATGATGCGGTTCAGCGATGAAGCTTCATACACAGGATAACTGAATGCAGCCTGATCAGAATACAAATCTTGAGCATTCTTTTCAACGATATTTTCAGGAATGAAGGTACCAGGGGATTGGGGGGCTAAGCACATCACCGGGAGCCATTGCTTGCTACTCCGTCCTAAAGCATCATACGCATGAGAAACAGCCACATCCTTTTTGTTGGGCGAAGATTTGTATGCCACTTCCTGCGCCAATCTGCCCAAATGATCAAAATAACGTATGTGATGTTTAGCCTTACTCAGGTAATAAAGGGCGTTCGCCTCATCCGTACCCACTGTCGGAGTTATGGTACGTATGTAATTCACATCTTGAGAAGGAATATAATTTTCCGGTGTTTCCGGACCATCGTCTTCATCCACATACAAGGCTGTGCCTTCAAACGTCAGAGATATATCTACATCAGCACCACGTACATTCAGTAATACATAATAGATTCCGGGATTGAAAGAGGAGGGTAGCATATTCCCCGGATTTTCGATGAAACCACCTTGTTCATCTAATATATCGATCATTATCGGCACACTTGAATAATGTTTCAGTTTGACAATCATCGGTCTGTCAATATACATTTTATAATAAAGAAATAGTTGGGAGAAAAAGCCTATATTATAGCGACCGCTTTTAGTACAGGAGAAATGGTCTCCCTGAAATCTAACTTCAATAGCCTCTTCCATGCTTTGTCCAGTAGTTGGACCAGTTATCGCGTAAACCTGTGAACTGAAAAGCAGACAGGTCAGCAAAACAGCCATATATCTAGTTAATTTAATGTTCATAATATTTGGTTTTATTCGTTAACAAAATGATAAGCATTTGTCTGAATCACTTCTGTCCGTCCTTTTTCGCTATGCCGATAGATTTGTGACAATCTCCCACTTGTATAATAGTTATAATAAATATTTCTACCATTTACAGCAGTACAAACTGTTATGTCCTTTCCATAACCAGCCCAATATGAATAGACTCTGGCTTGCGGCAGTTGCAAACGAACATTGTTGAGTGCAGAAATATCTGTTGCCGAGGCAGACAGAAGTTCCGGATTTTGCCCTAAAGCCGCACTTACTTCCTGATACGAAGCATTTTCTATGCGTGCCCTCAAGTTCTGTCCATAATGACTCCACAAAAAGACAATATGCCGTGAACCATTTTCCACAGCTTCCACCGGGTTTCCGTATTTGTCATAGTGTGTATACTCTATCTTGCCAGCCAGCTTCCCATTGCCATCAAACAGAGATTCTTTCGACACCACTTTCCATTCTTGCGCACCTATACTTCCAGGCAAGCGATACTCCGTCTTCCGGCAATCAAGCAATTGCCTTTTACCGGAAGCGCCACTATAGTGCCACTCAGCGGTTGGCAACATCTGAAATTTATTCTTCGTTGAGTATTCGGCATACTGATAGACTGTTATCAAAGAATCAATCTTATTTTTGGGTTGAGAAGACTCTATCAGATAACCTGACCCGTCATATTTCATATATTCCCATTGCTCCCTTTGCTGTTCGCCTTGTGCGCCATAATAGTCTGTAGTTCGCGTAGAAACCGGTAGAAGCATGCGGAAATACTCTTTTCCGATATGCGCAAACAGATTAAACATCTGTCTACCGCTAATATTCGGACTAAACAGACATAAGTTATAATTATCTTCATTGTGGTAAGCATAGCGATAATCTATTTTCTTCCGCATTACATCGTTTTCGTCATAATATGTTTCCCGGGATATCTTGGCGTAATACAAGGAGGCGTCATCCGTGGAGTGAGCAACCAGATGCTTCAGATGTCTTTTGTAATCTTCCGCAAACAGAGTATAGATGTGACTGTCTCCCGTAGTAGATAGTATCTGAAAATATTCATTGGTATTATAATAGGAAGATGAAATACCTTGATTGGTCTGAAATTCTGTTTTTTTATAAGAATGCTTCTGTTCCAAACCTCCTTTGGACGAATCAATATAATGCTCCGTCACTTCCGGGTAACGTATATGGATGCCAGGATAAGATATGTCTGTGAAACCTTCGCTATTGAAAGCCGCACCTTTTATAGTAATTCGGGCACTGTTATTATCTGCTTCTACCAGCAAATGCCTATAGAATGGCATATACATCACTTTTCCTTCTTTAGAAGGACTACCATAAGTGTACACAGTTTCCTTTTGCACTTTTCCTGTGGCATCCATATAGCGGATGGAACGGACACGCGCACCTCCTGCCAGTCCGGATAGTGACGGAGAAAGACTGTAGTCGGTGGGATAAAAAGTAGCGCTCCCAGCTTGCACGATAGTGGAGTACTTATGAGGTTCGTAATTGAATTCCACACGCCCGCCTGTAGGATACGTCATCTGTCTGAGAAGACTTACATCATATCTCTTTCCCGTTGCATTGCGATGATCGGTCGTTATTTTATAATCCAGAGAATATTGCGAAAAGGGATAGGACATACCGGGGATAAGAGCTACATTGGCATTCTCTCCACGCCAGAATCCCCAATGGTCGATATTGCTGGTCAAAGGGTTGGGAGTTTCAGACAATAAGGGAGTATTGTATTCCATGCGGAAAGTTCCTTCTTTATTGGTCTTGACTCTTTTCAGGAACATCCGGTTACCCACTGCATAATCGTACGTCAGTTGCGCCAGCTGCGTACTCCCATTATACTCCATTCTTATTCCGTCAAGCTTAGCCCCGCAATTGGTGAAGAACTGTTTGGCAGTGTTAGTAACCGGCAAAGGTTGTTTGCTGCGCGTAGAATAGGTGAAGCTGATGGTACAGCCATCTGTCTCTATATGGTCTATCAAGGCAACCTTATTGAGTGAATAACTCCGATACACATTATTCTGAGCATAAATTGGACTACTAATCCCTGTACTTGCATTCATTGCCCCCACTCCATAAGGTGTAGATATCGTAGTCTTTCCGCAAAGTTGGTACTGCATCAACAAGTCAGTCCGATTCTCATAGTTTCCCTGCTGATTCAACACTACAAGGTCCGAATGAGGAGTAGTGTGGTACTTCCTGTCAATATCACGATAATAAATATCCAGCGCCCTTCCATTAGGGGCTGTTATCCTCGTCAGATGGAAAGCCGTTATTTCGTGATGTCCCTTACTGGGATTAGGCGTGAAATTATAATCGCTTTGCCACGAAAGAGCGCTATATTCCAATGCTGCATATCCGCCACCACCAAACGTATATGTATATCCGTCATCCGTTTTTATACGAATACAGGTTTCTTGCGGAGCAGTGTTACTAAACAACTTCATCTCTGTCAGGTCTACTTGATATTTGCCACCGTTATACCCAACCACACTAACACTTCCGTCATAATTAATCATGAATTTACCGGAATGCTTCCCAAAAGAAAAATAGAAAATATCCGGTGAAGCTTCCACCGGTTTATTATTGTCTGTAGAAGGAAGTGTCAACATAGAAGAAGCAAGGCTCTTCAAATGAGCATATTTATATGGATTTTGTGCCACTTCCTGTTTCATGGCGCTTGTGTTATACGTATTCTTTCCCAACATTTTCAGAAAACCCGTGTAAGCGTATAGTTGGTCAGGATTTTCCATATAAGCTTCCAAGTCATCCGGCATCCCGTTGACTTGCCGGTATACTATTCCACCGGCATTCAGCAACCAGTCTCTTCCCACATAGTTATCTGCATTGCGCGGACGAAAACCCGAGGAATTGTAGGTAATAGAAACGGGAAAGTCAAAGTCCTGATCCTGAAAATGGACGAGATTGATAGACGGAGCTATACATCCGGTATTTAGATCAATAGCAGCATGATTGTCATATCTCATCAGTTCCATCACTTGAGGAGAATAAACCGCTGGTTCATGGACTGACAGCTTCAGCGGAGAACTGATATCACCGGTCGAGGAGCCCATTACAGGTAAAGTCAAAACTGCCAATATTGAAGCAGTAAACAGATATTTATTTATATATTTCTTCATTTTTCACTTATTGTTTTTTTAGATTGATTGATAAATCTGATAAATACAAGGGGAGACTATATAAAAGAAAAGCGGAGACGGTCACACACTTCCTATTCACATGAATTAACCGTCCCCGCAAAACTCTTACCCGGGAAACTTTTACGGTGTCATCGCATTAACGCCCAGCACCCCCGCTATCGTCGTTATCACCGCGACAGCCACTTTCAGAATCATACTCCAAACGGATTTCTTGATTGCCATTATTCCAACACCTCCTTTCCATCGGCCATTATCTTGTATCTCATGTCTCATTACTTTCAAAGCTCCTTCCTCACCTCAAAGCACGGACATTCCTTCACCCACTCTTCCGGCTCTATCAGCCCGTCCCCGTTCAGATCCGGACTGAGGTCGCGATGCCCGCAGATGCAAATATTATTTTTAAACCGCTTTAGCAATTGCGCCACCAGCAAGTGCATGGCACTACGCTGTTCCGGTGTACGGGTATCTTTCGCACGTCCCTTGGCATCCAGACCGCCTTCATAGCAGATACCTATCGAATGAGCATTGTGTCCCTTGGCATGCGCCCCGACAAGTTCCAAAGCACGGGTATTGATTACCGTGCCATCCTTACGGATGTAGTAGTGATAGCCGATACCGCGGAAGCCACGGCAACGGTGATTCTCTTCCAGTTCGGCCACAGTCAGCGAACGGTCTTCGCGTGTGGCGGAACAGTGAATAATGATGTGATCAATTGTTCTCATGTAACTTAGTGATGAGTGTTTAGTGATGAGTGATTTTTCAGAACCCAGAACCTATCCCAGCGGATTTTCATCCAGTCCTCCGCCGCCGGAACCACCTTGGTTACCACCGCCTTCCTCTTCATCCGAGCCTTGCATATTCAGCCTCTTGAGCTGTGTTTCAAGGTCGACAAAGTCGATGCGGTCTTCCGCACGGGTGGTAGCGGCATCCAGATTAGGACGGATGGCACTCGAAGCGCGGAAATTGATGCGGACAGCCTTAATCTTCTCCGGCAGACACTCTTTCTTGAGTGCGGAGCCCACCGTAGAAGCCGAAAGGCTGAAGACTCCGAAGCCGTCGACATTGACGGAACGACCGTTGTAGAGTTCACTACGCAGAGCCTTCACGAAGTTGGTGAGTACACTCTGAATATCACCCAGGGTGAGCGAACTGCTTTCTTTCATCTGAACGGCAATGCTGTTCAGGGTGGCAGATTTGCCCCAGACCAAAAGTTGAGGGTAGTACTTGCCCGAACCGTCCTTCAGGAACGGATTTTTACGAAACTGTTTTTTGTACGTTACTGACATATTTATTATTTTTTTCTGAAGATTGATAAAAACGGTCACACAACCGGAATCTATCTCTGTATCGAGCGAAGAAGTGGCAGAGTCGACGTCATACCCCGGAAACAGCTTCGCAGGATCCCCGCTTTGAGGACATGACAAAGGTACGGGAAGGCGGCGGCAGGAAGGGACGTACAGGGTCATACCGGTACATACCGGGCTATACTTTGCCGGACTTTGATCCAGTGCCGGCAGAAATTACCTGTTCTATCTTTTTCAAATCCACTTTTTTTTCGTTCCTTTGCATAAAACAATAAATGCCAAACGCTTATGTGTAGTGAAGGATTACGCGAGAGGTATGTGAACCCCTATACCGATTTTGCATTCAAGTTGTTGTTCGGAACCGACCTGAACAAGGAGATTCTTATCGGATTCCTCAATGCCCTGTTCAACGGCGAACAGGTCATAGAAGATGTCACCTACCTGAACACCGAACACTTGGGCAGCAGGGAAG
>PPYE01358372.1_pt1 | contig 11943 bp, 7 predicted proteins | sample 1559881 | NCBI WGS metagenome assembly PPYE01 (sample SAMN08240022, study PRJNA423297) | Human gut metagenome, whole genome shotgun sequencing project.
TGCGTATCATACCTATCTTCACTATATCGGGCTGCATATCGTTCATGATAGCCTCTATCTGCCCCGAAACAATCTCGGCAGGAATATCGAAGAACTCCTGGATACCCAGAGTATTCTGCACGGTGATGCTGGTTATCGCCGATACGGCATAACCTCCCAATTCGAATATCGTCTTGATATCCGCCTGCACACCAGAACCACCCGTACTGTCAGAACCCGTAATGGTCAATATCGGTTGTATCGTCTTCATACCCTAATTACTATTGAATTCTTCACTCTTCGTTCTTCACTCTTCACTTAATTCTTCACTTAACTCTTCATATACTCCGTCGGCGTCATACCAAAAGCCTTGGAGAAGCACTTAGAGAAATAACTGTTGTTGGAGAAGCCCACCGTGTACATCACTTCAGAAACGCTGAACTTACCTTCTTTCAACATCACGGCAGCCTTGTTCATTCGGAGTTCACGGATATACTCTACAGGAGTTTTTCCTGTCATCGCCTTCAACTTACGATACAATTGCTTGCCTCCAATACCTAATATCTCCTGCAAGGTGGTCACATTGAAGTCTGAGTCTATCATGTGGGTCTCTATCGTCTCGGTAATCTCCTTCAGAAGCCGTTGGTCTGCAGCATTTAAAGCAGGTACTTCTGCCTCCTTTTTCTCTATCTTCACACCTAAATAACGGTTGGTAAGTTCCAGAATCTCATCAAATGAGCGATGAGTCACGGCGGTCTTCAAATCCTCTGACAGACGATTGAAGAAACTGATACGTGCCTCTACCTGCTCCAGGATTTCAGCCTTCTGCCTGCGTTCCTCCACCAGGCGCTCACGCACCAGATAGAATTTCATGATTCCCCAAGCCAATACAATAGCCAACAAAAGATAAACTAACTTTGCCCAAATGGAAAGATACCACGGTGGCAATATCGTAATATCAAGAGAATACACTTCGGCTCCTATATTACCCTCACCATCCACGACATGCACCTTCAGATGATAATTACCATATGGCAAACCATTATAGCTGATATCCAACCTTTTCTTATTCAGATAATGCCAGTCGTAATCACTACCTTCCAACCGATAAGCATAGACAGCAGAAGGATGGTCGGAGAACGGAAGATCTGTCAGCTGAAGGGTAAAGCTATTCTCATCACTTGCAAGTTCCAACTCCTTCATATTGCGAGGAGCTGCATCTTGCCATTGATTTCCATTGACCACAATACCTGCCAACATCAGTTTGGTCTGCAACCCTTTCTCCATCGGCATATCGGCACGCAGACAGATATAGCCATCGTTGCCACCCATCATTACCATGTGCTGAGCCTTAGAATAGAAAATGGCTAAAGGAGCAATAGAAGAAGGAATCTTGAAACGGGAACTCTTGCCATCCAAATCGATGACACAACATTCCTTACCGCATACCACCCAGGTCTTGCCATCCACATCACACATAGTAATCACTTTTCCGCCTATCTTCCATGTCTTCGTCTTCAGCTGCGAGTGGTTGGCAGAAGGATTTATCACAAAGCATTTCACCTCTGTGTTTCCACCTGCCCAGACATTTCCCTTAGAATCAGCCATCAAATAGTTGATATCATCCTTGTGCTCAACAGGAACCGCCTTCATGGTTTGCGGATTGATACGGTCCAAGCTACTGAAACTGGAAGCCCAAACCACACCTTGTGCATCTATCACCATCTGTCCTACATGTAAACCAGAGAGTGCATTCTTACCTTGGTCGGAGAAATGATAATCAGCCACGATAGTAATAGAACCTGAAGCCTGAGCCATCAAAGACAGAAGTCTCTGCTTGCTGATGACAAAGATGCCTCCCATATAGGAAGCCATCCACATTCTGCCCTGCTTATCTTCCAGCACATCGTATGCCCAGGCTGTAGAATATTTGCCAGTCTTGTCGCAGACGATAAAGTTATGCATCTGTTTGGTTTGGCGATTGTAGTAGTTGACTCCATGATCCGTACATACCCATACGTCCCCCTTGCGATCTTCATAGATTTTACGAACACGATTATGACTCAGGGGATAAGACGAACTGTTCTGCTTATACCAGGCAACATTGCCATCCGATGCATTTTGACTGGCATTCATTCCAAAACGAATCAAGCCATTGGTTCCTCCCAACCACCATTCTCCATCTCTGGTCTGACAAATTTCATGCAGACAGTTACCTTCCCCCGAAAGAGTTATCTTATCAAGCGAGGTATATTGGAAATAAGTATGCGTGGAAAGACGGGATAGACCATTATCCGTTCCTATCCACACATTCTGCCACTTATCCACAAAACAAGACCAGACGATATTATTAGGAATGGAAGAAGCATCACGGGAGTCGTGCTCGAAATGCAGAATGGAATTGTCCAAAGACAGGCGATAGAGTCCATTATCTGTTCCAATATACAGATTGCCATTGGATTCTTCTGCCAAACACTTGACGGAATTACCATTCAACTGAGAAATCCTGGTAAAATTCTTCAGTTGTAAGTCTGCACAATACAGGGCACCTTCTGTACCTATCCAGTAGCAACGGCGCTTGGCATCGTAAGCCAAGGCATTGACAAGAGGTTGCTGACTGTCGGGAAGCAGGATACGTTGCTTGTTCAATTTCGCCCAAGAATTCTTTCCGTTTAAAGCCTGCTTTTTTACTGAATACAAACCCGATAGAGTTCCCACGAGCAATCCCTTAGGTGTATCCAGCAAAGCATATACTTCGCTGCCAAAAACTATCTGTCTGTATTTCAGGAGAATCGCTCTCTGTTCCAAAGTGCTTTTTCTTCCACTATCCTTTGTTGCATCAGCAGACGGCTGTACATAAGAATTAGATTGCAGATTGAAGCACATCATACCCTTGTCTGTAGCGAGAAATAACTGCTCTCTATCTACAGCCATTGCATAAACGCGGGTATTAGAAAAAGTATGCTCTGTATATTGCTTATAACTATGATAACCATCATAGCAGTAAAGTCCATTCTCTGTACCAAGCCACATCATGCCCTGACCGTCTTGCTGGATAGAACAAACCGTCTGTGCCCCATCTAAAGACACATTAACAAAACGCTGTGCATTAAGAGCACAACTCAAAAAAAGCATGATAAAAAACATGCCAATATGCTTAAGAGTCAACTTCATAAGTGCAAAAATACACATTATTAAGCATACTCGCAAACATATTGGCATAAAAAGAATTAAATACACTTCAAGACCACCGTCTTTTCTATATTTCTCTGGGTATCTTTCACCTTGAGCGTGATATCACCCTTCTGTTTTTTACTTTGTACAACAACTACCAGTTTACCACTGAAAAGTTTCATCTGTGGCTGTGTAAAAGACTCAAGCGAAGTAGCATCGCCATTACATGCAGCCTTGAAGATTCCAGCACCAGTTACCTCGAAAGTCAGTTCGTCATCGGCGAGCGGACACTCATTGCCATCCTTATCCAAGAGACTCACGGTGACAAATGCAAGATCGTTGCCATCGGCATTCAGCAGCACGTTATGCTCATCGGTGCAGCCTTCTACCATGCAGGCGATAGGCTCATGGGCTGGAGTCTCCACGCTGAACTTCATCTGCGCTGGTTCTCCGGCTGTACGCTTCACGTCCTCGCCTACATTTTCACCATACTGATTGTAGGTAACCACGCGAATCTCACCTGGTTCGTACTTCACATTATTCCAGCGGAGGCGATAGCGGTCCAATCGACTTGACTTGTCCTTGCGCACTCTGCCCTGGCTCTTGCCATTCACGAAAAGTTCACCTTCCACACCATCTGTATAGCAATAAACCGGAGTTACCTGTCCTTCACGACCTGCCCAATTCCAATGAGGAAGAAGATGGGTGGTATGCTGAGTTTCATTCCAGCGGGAACGATACATGTAATATCTATCCTTTGGAAGGCCAGCGAGGTCGCAGATGCCAAAGTAGCTGCTGCGGCTTGGCCAGTAGGTATCGTAAGGAGTAGGCTCGCCCAGATAGTCGTAACCCGTCCAGACAAATTCACCGATCACCCAACTGTAATCATCCTGCATCTTCCAATCATCATCTGGAAGATTACTCCAAGAACAATACTCTGTATCATAGCTGGAGCACTGACCATCCGGGTATGGGTTGTTGTCGCTGGCACGCACTTCAACCGGGAACTTATACACGCCACGAGAGCTGACTGTAGATGCCGTCTCGGAACCCAAAAGGAATCCCTGAGGCAACTGCCCTATATTCTTATAATATTTATGTACGCGATAGTTGAAACCGGGAACATCCATCACCTGTGCAAAGCCTGATTTTAAAGCAGCCTCAGCCTTATCCATACCCTGAGTGACAGGACGAGATGGATCATACTGATGGCAGAGGTTCTGCAGATGCTTGGCTATCTCCATACCTTCCTTGCTCCACTGCTCAGGAATCTCGTTGCCGATGCTCCACATGATGATGCTTGGATGATTACGATGATGCTTCACCAAGTTGGTGATGTCCTTATCGCTCCATTCCTTGAAGAACTTGGCATAACCATTCTTACATTTAGGATAAATCCACATATCGAAGCTCTCTGCCATCACCATCATACCGAGGGAGTCGCAGATTTCCATCTGCATGGTAGAAGGCATGTTGTGGGCTGTACGGATGGCGTCGCAACCCATCTCCTTCATCATCTTGATCTGGCGGATGAGGGCAGCCTTGTTCTCTGCAGCTCCCAACGGACCGAGGTCGTGGTGCAGGCAAACACCCTTGATCTTGCGGGTAATGCCATTGAGCTGGAAACCATTATTCTTGGATACCGAGATGGTACGGATACCGGTCCTCAAGGTCTGGACATCAGCCACCTTCTTTCCTTCATACCGGGTCAACTTCACCTGATAGAGATAAGGAGATTCCGGAGACCAGAGCTGAGGATTTGTTACCTTCAGGGTAGTCTTGATTTGCGGGGTTGCACCCGATACGGTCTGCTCGGCAACCTTTGTACCAGCCTCATCCAGCAAGGCGATGACAGTCTTGCCCGATTTTCCTATCTTTCCTTCCAAGAGAGCATTCACTTCTACTTCAGCCTCCTGCTTGTCTGCTTTCAAAGTACGCACGAAAGTATCCCAGGTAGAGAAGTTTTCATTGCCATACAGTTCAATAGATACCGGACGGTAAAGGCCACCGCCTGGATACCATCGGCTACTCTCCTCTACATTATTAAGATGTACCTCTATCAGATTATTCTTGCCAAACTGGATAAAAGAAGTAATGTCGATACGGAAAGCATTGTAACCATATGCCCACTTGCCAGCTTCCTTTCCATTTACTGTAACTACAGGCTGGCTCATGGCACCATCGAAAACCAAGACGGCACGCTTGTAACCCTTTGGAGCCGTCCAGTTCATCTTATACATCCCCTCACCTATCCAAGGCAGCGCACCCGAGCGGCCTGACTTCTCAGACTTCTCTTTCTCACCATTCTGCTCAATAGCCACCATCTGCAGGTCCCATTTCTTATCGAAAGGACCCGAGATAGCCCAATCGTGAGGCACGGCTACCTGAGACCACACTTTGCCATCGCGGGAGAAATCCCACGATGGTAAATTGATAACCTTTCTGCTCTGCGCCTGGCACATGGTAGAGAACGCCAGGGCGAGAGACATGAAAGTAATGCTTTTCTTGATCATATCTTTTATTTAATATTCTTATTTATATGCATCGAATACAGCAGTTGGTTTACCGGAGTTATCAAAAGCTCCCTTGGTATAAGCAACCCAACCCAAAGTACTATAGTTGGCAGGCTTCCAGTTGTTGTAAACCTCAGGTTCCCAATAGAAGATACCTTCGCAGGTAGGAATAGCCTTGCAGCCATCCACCATCTTCTCCATCATTGGCGCAGCCTGATCAGAACCCCACCACATACCTATCTCTGAAACAATGACATTGCAATTGTACATCTCTGATAAAGTCTTGATATTATTCAGGCAACTGGTGGTTAATTCCTGCCAATTGTTATCTTCTGGATAAAGTGACATACCGATGACATCCCATTTTCCACCCTTCTTCTTCAATTCGCCAAAGAGCCAGGTATAACGGCCGAGATTATTACCCTCATCCACGTGCACAATGACTTTAGCCTGTGGATAAACTTCCTTCACGGCATCATAGCCAGCATTGACATAAGCAGCAAAGTTGGCAGCATTCTTTGACGCTTTACCAGTTACAGCCTCATCGCTGCTGAAGAGCATTCCATCACGGGTTTCATTACCCACCTGTACCCATTCTACGTTGGTGACACCTCTCTCTTTCAAGGCAGATAATACATCCTTGGTATGATTAGCTACCGCCTGTTTCATCTGCTCGAAAGTATAACCCTGCCAAGCAGCAGGTACTTTCTGGTTTCCCGGATCTGCCCAAGTATCAGAATAATGGAAATCAATCATCAAGCGATAGCCGAGCGCCTGTGCACGACTTGCCTTGGCGATGACATCATCCTTACCGCACCAACCACCTTCCGGATTTACCCACACGCGAAGGCGGATTGCATTTGTACCAAGGTCGCGAAGAAGCCACATGCATTCCTCTGCCTTGCCATTCTGATTATAGAATTTCACACCGTCCTGCTCCATTTCTGTGAGCCAACTGACATCGGCTCCCTTAGCGAAACCGCTCATATCGTATGTTTTCTCCTTTTCAGGAACTGGAGAATCGTCGCTGCTGCAACTTGTTCCTGTGATAGAGAACAAGAGCGCTGTAGCCAGCAACATGGCTTTTCCAAATATATTCTTCATTTTTTTTGCAAAGATAATAAAAAAATTGATATGTTATTCATATTTCCATGTCATCGTGTTGAGATCAACCGTAATCGTTGCTGATTCCATGCTTTTAGCATCATCATTAAACCAGATGTCCCAACCTTGGCGATTGCTATCATCTCCTTCCTTGTTGTCCTTCAACCAAGGCTCCTCTGTCAAGGTCCATCCCAAAGCTACAGATGGGAAGGTACCCCAACGGGTATTCTTTGAGAAGCGGGAAGAAGCATCCTTCAACACGGTCATGCTCTCAATATCAGCTGGGTTGATCATGCTGAGGAAGTTGCTGGAATTACCAGAAATGCCACCTTGTTCCAATGGTACACCATCGAGTACGATAAGAGGGTCATTACTTGCATTGAGCGAAGCACCTCCACGTACACGAATGGTACTACCAGCAGAAGCCGAACCGCTGTTCGACATGATTTGCACACCAGAAACCTTACCATTAATCAACTGTTCTGGTGATGATACTAATCCTTTATTGAAGTCTTTGGAGCTTACTGTTGCTACAGAACCCGTCAGGTCACTCTTACGAGCTGTACCATAACCGATGACAACTACATCCGTGAGAATCTGACTATCGGATTCAAGTTTCACTTTCATTCTATCGGATATCTCTACTATTTTATCAACATATCCAATATAAGAGATTTCGACTTTCTTTGCAGAAGAAGTCACTTGCAGTTTAAAGTTACCATCAAAATCAGTAACCGTACCGCTTTTCTCACCTTCCACCATCACCGTAGCACCGATGAGTGGTTCACCATTTTGAGCATCTGTCACCTCACCTTGGATCATACGTGATTGAGCCAAAAGCTGCAAACACCCTATGAGGAACAATGCCACGAGAGAAATACTTCTCTTAGATTTACTCAAGATTACATTCATTGTTAGTTTATTCTTTTAGGTTTGTTGTTTTATTAAATTGTTTCGCTTGCAAAAGTACTAAATCGCATAAAAACAACAAGACATATATCAGACATAGATAAATAAAAAACGGACAAAAGCCTGTTTTTATCGAGCTTTTGTCCGTTTTGTAGTTAATCTGGCAAGAAACTTTTATCCGTTTCTATCCATATCTCTATGAAAAAAATCACTTATTAGAAACAACTTTCTCGTTAGAAAATAACTTTCTTTACGCTTGCAATACCATCAAAGTTGATCTTCTTTACAATATTGATTCCTTTTTGAGGTGCAGAAAGATGGGAACCCGCCAAATCATAATATTCTATACGAGAGAATATATGGGTCAGTTGCCTGGAGATAGGCCTGCAGTTGAGAGAAGTTATCAGCCTTTACCACCTTGCCACCAGCGCCACCAGTAGTACCACCTGCACGATACCAGTTAGAGCCTGCCACACCTTCGTAGGCAGCAAAGCCATCCATTGAGAAGTCACGACCATCCTGAATCTGTGCATTTGCCATCATTGAGAAGCCACAAAATAAAGCAGCAGCCAAGATGGTTTTACGGCAAGTTACCTTGAATGGTACTGAAAGAATCGGGTTTATATGTTTCATTGCAAAGTTTAGTTTTGTTTGTTGTTTTGAGAAAAAAGGGCTGTCCTCATCAAGAAAAGACAGCCCTTAGTTGATTTCATTTCATATATTTTTCCCTCATTGGGGAAAACATGTGTTTATTATTCTGTTACAGGTACAAGTTTAATGAGAGCGATTGTAGTTGCCTCACCCTTTGTGATCTTATGAGCACCAGCCTCAAGCACAACTGTTGTAGGAGCTCCTGCCTGCTTTACGCCATCTACCTTTACATTAGTTTTTGTACCAGAAACGCCATAATATACATACAGAGTCATCTTCTGAGATGTGGTGAAAGAAACTTCAGTTTTACTTTCCATCTTAAGACTTGCTGTATAAGTTGTACCTTCAATAACTGTTTCTTCCTTTTTAACATTCTTAGCTTCACCTGTCAAAGCAAATGAAGTGTTAGAAAGAGTACCATCAGTTGCAAAACTGCAAGTTACTGTACCCTCAATAGGAGTTACTGTGCTGCCACCTTCTGAACCACCAGTAGAGCCACCAGTGCTACCACCTTCGCCTGAACCAGAACCACCAGTGCTGCCACCTTCTGTAGAACCACCTTCGCCAGTTGCATTGCTCTCACCGAATACCTTAACAACACCAGAAGTATAAGCGTCAAGAATGCTTGCCAAAGCAGGCCATGGCTGCTGATGACCATTTGTTACGACAGTCTCATCAGGAATAACGAAATCAATATCGCCATGATTCAAACGACCTGCGCCATAGAAGCCTTCTACAATAGCAGGAACATCTTCTGCCTTATCTGCAGCGTATGCATACATGAGGCTTGAGTTGGTATCGAAGTTGTTGTAAGAAGTACCACCTACCAAAGTCTTTACGCTTGAAGGAACCTGCTCACTTGGGGCAGAAACCTCGTAAGCATCAAAACTTGTATTATTGTTTGCGTATGTGATATAGCTGAAGTTATCAGGTTTGTTGGCAAATACATTGCCGTATGCCTTAATCAAGCCACCTTTCTCACCAGAGAAAGTACCATCACCCATAGCATCAGTACCCTGCAAAGAGCTCATGATAGGACGCTTAACAGCATCAAAGTAATTAGACTCCATGAATACACTTGAACCACTGGTTGCACCAATACCATAAACATCACAATGCTGATAGTAGTTGTTGTACATGTGAACACTCATGGTACGAACGCGAGCCATACGAGAGTCTGAATGGTCGAACCAGTTGTGATGATAAGTAATCCAGTTTTCACCAGTCTCACTCTTCATACCACACATAGAAGCCTTACCATTATCCCAGAAGCGGTTGTAAGCTACAGTAACATACTTAGAATCGCCCTTGATATCTACAGTACCGTCACCCTTAGCCTGGTCGGCAGCACCACCCTTTTTACCATAGAAGAGATCCATATTGTGAACCCAAACATGAGAGTTATTGGTATCAAGAGACATGGCATCATCCAAGCAACGCATAATAGCAAAGTTACGGAACTCTACACTCTCAGCCTCTCTAAGCAAGAAGCCGAAGCCATATACGGTAGCATCATCACCGACACCTTCGAATGTCATATTCATAGTAGCTCCCTTAATCTGCAAACCTTCTGCAGAACTTGAAATGTGATCCAAATCAGAAAGACTAACCTTACCAATGATACGGAATGCGATAGGAGTTTTATCCTTACCTTTAGAATAAGCATCAATAATAGACTGAAGACCTGTAATCGTCTCAAGCTTACCAGTATTAACGGTTGTAGAAACGGTCTTAGCTGTCTTGGCTGTAATATACAGAACCTTAGCACCAGCCTTCAAAGTACCATCATTATTATAAGCACCTACACCATCATACTTGAAATGAGCAAAGCCCTCACGATTGTAGCTCTTTACTACCAAGTTAGAAGCAGTATTGGCACCAGCAATCTCTGTACCTTCAGCATTGACAGGAACAACCTTTACAGAATAAGTACCAGCCTTCAAACCGAGAACATCAGCACGATAGTAAGAAGCATACTGACGAATCAACTGAGCATCAATCTTCTTGTCATCTACATATACATTATAAGAAGAAGCGCCCTCGAATGGAGCCCACTTCAAGTAGGCAGACTCCTGCCAGCCCTTTGCCTCAGTAATCTGAATCACACCTGCAGGATTTTCAACATCACCACTTTCGCCCTGATCGGCCTTCTTAGCAAAACTGATGGCTTGAACAGAAGCATCATACTCATCATTCTCTGCACCAGACTTAGGAGTAATAATAGTCTTGTCACCTTCGAACTTAACACTTGTCAAGTCGGCAGTATTATAATACTTCACATCACCAGCATTGGTGGTAACATACATCTGATTGACCTTGCTGTTACGAGCAACGGCATTGGTAATTTTGTCGGTAGAACCAGGAGTAACGGTAGATCCGCCACCTACAGTCTCAACCTTGATGCTATAAATGTTCATACCACCACCATTGGTTTTCAACACGACATCACCATCAGCAGTTACAGTTCCAACGTTGGTAACCTGATCTTTTGTAGGAGTACCAAAAGAACCAGAAACCGAAGTCAAGTTAGCAGCATCTAAACAACGAGCAGTAGAAGTACTACCAGTCTTGCAGCTAACTGTTACTTTCTGACCAGCCTTCAGACTTGGAATAATCAAAGAAACACCATTTCCATTCAATTCCAAGCGAGAAGAGCCATAATTCAAGCGGACTTTTGCTTTTCCTTCGGATTTATCAGCAGGAGCACCAGCAGTAAACTTCAAGCCCTTAGTATAAGCCAATTCTGAGTTATTTGCAACAAGAGCTTCATTCTCCAAAACTAAGGTATAGCAGTAGCGATCAGTTCCCAATACCCAATTGGCATCAGCTGCACATAAAGCCTTATCAGCCTCGCTCATTGCACCAAATGTCCATGTCTGTGCCATGGCTGCACTCAAGCTCATCAAGAGGAGTGCCAAAGTAAATACCATTTTCTTCATTTTACGTTCCTCCTTTTTTACTTGATAATTACTTTCTTACCATTCACGATGTAGATACCCTTAGACAATCCCTCAAGAGAATTACCTACGAGTTGACCATTTAGGTTAAAAACCTTACCCTGCAATGACTTCTTAACCTCTTCTATCTTGTTGATTCCTGTAGTAGAATCATAAGAAAAAGAAAGAGACACAAGCGACATATCCTTCGTTTCAGAAGAATTGTCCGCATAATTGAGCGTTACGTTATCACCATCGAAGGTAATCTCGGTGACGGTTTTGTCTGAGACATTACCATCAATTTTAACGGTCTGCTTGTTGTTCGCAAAAACAACGGAAGCAAACATACCCGCTAAAAGCAGTAAATAAGTTTTTTTCATTTTAAACTAAAATGTTTAGTAGATATATATTATTTTGGTTTTTATGATTTACTTTTACGCTGCAAAGGTAGCCAAAATTCTGATACAGCAAACGTTTTCGTTTCACTTTTTACACGCAAACGTTTTCATAAGTGTCAATGTGCCATTAAAACGAAATCTATAAAAACATTAGGGAAATTAAAAAAGCCGAATCTTGTTACGAAGATTCGGCTTCTAATAAGAAGTGGTACCACCAGGAATCGAACCGGGGACACAAGGATTTTCAGTCCTTTGCTCTACCAACTGAGCTATGGCACC
>PPYE01644133.1_pt1 | contig 11943 bp, 7 predicted proteins | sample 1559881 | NCBI WGS metagenome assembly PPYE01 (sample SAMN08240022, study PRJNA423297) | Human gut metagenome, whole genome shotgun sequencing project.
AAGAGCGTAATTTAAATCCAGATGCTATTGAGCATATGGAATATAAGAGACCTGTAAAGTCTTTCACAGAAATTCATATCGAACAAGGTAAGGTATTAGAGCACGAAGCGAAACCTATCGGCGTTGTAACTGGTATTGCCGCACCAGAACGGTTTTATGTAACCATTCGTGGTAATGCCGACCATAGTGGTGCTACACCGATGAACTTGCGCCATGATGCGCTCTGTGGGGCGTCTAAAATTATCCTTGGTATCGAGGAAATCGCCGCTATGCAAGAGGAGCCTTCAGTAGTAGGCACTGTTGGTATTGTAGAGGTTACACCAGGGGCGATGAACGTCATTCCTGGAGCGGTGAAACTAGGTGTAGATATTCGTAGTATTTCTAAGGTAGCCCGTGATTCTGTAGTTACCCTCATTAAAGAATTTATTGATGTAACTGCAGAGAAACGAGGCTTAGCCTATACGATTGAGCCTATTGCACAGGATAATCCAGTGGCGATGCATCCTGTGATGATTCGAGAAATTGAAGCGGCTGTTAAGTCTGTAGGTGTAGACTATATGACTATGCCAAGCGGTGCTGGTCACGATGCCATGCACTGGGCTGATGATGTGCCAACGGGAATGATTTTTATCCCATGCCGCGAAGGTATTAGTCATAATCCAGCGGAATTTGCTGACATGGATCATATTGTAACAGGTGCGAAAGTACTAGATACAGTACTTAGAAAGCTTAGTTTAGAATCTACAAAGCTTGTATAGTGTGTGCATGATTTTGTGAAATATTTCGTGTATAAACAGTAGAAATGAGTTAGTTTGTTTCTACTGTTTATACATATAGGAGAGAATAGAATATGGTTATTGCAGGTATTGTTATCGTAGTAGCGACCTTTATCGCTATTATTAAAAAGTTTGAAACGCGGCTCGTGTTATTACTATCGGGCCTATTGATGTGTTTTATTGGTGGTAATCTAGGGGCAGGTACGACGGCTTTTGTAAAAGAACTGACAAACCCAGGTCTTGTGCCGACGATTTGTACTGTTCTTGGTTTTAGTTATGTTATGGAATACACAAAATGTACGGAGCATATGGTATATTTCATCTCTGCTGGCCTTAAAAAGATGACTAAGATCATCATCCCTGGCGCCGTTATTATTACGTTCTTAATCAACATTGCGTTGCCTACAGCGGCAGGCTGTGCGGCGGCGGTAGGTGCTCTATTAATCCCCGCGCTTATTCGCTCTGGTGTACATCCAGCAATGGCAGGTTCTGCTATTTTCTTAGGTACTTGGGGTAGCTCCTTGAGCCCAGGCCTTATGTTTAACCCTCAAGTAGCACAGCTAGCCGGTGTAGATGTAATGACAGTTATTGCAAGCTTCTCTATGCAAGCCATGATTGGTATCGTAGTAGCCGCAATCTTGCTAAACATCGTAGCTATCGTTAAAAAAGAGCATACAGGGTATGTGATGAAAAATGATACTACTGAGGACAGTAAAGAGTTTAAAGTAAATTATTTCTACGCTATTATTCCTATTATTCCGCTTGTATTGCTTGTATTAGGCAGTAAACAAGTAGCCGTAATTCCTGAGGTTTCCGTTCCTGTATCTATGCTCATTGGTACAGCGATTGGTATTGTAGCGGTTCGCCCTAATGTAACAGAAGCGGTGAAGAAATTCTTCCGCGGTACTGGCGATGGTATGTGTGATGTAGTAGGTCTTATGGCTGCTGCAGCATGTTTCACAGCTGGTATGCAACTTATCGGTCTTACTAATGCTCTTATTGATGGCATGAAGAACTCTCAACAAATCGCTCAAATCGGTGCGGCCTTTGGACCATTCTTATTGGCTGTTATCTCTGGCTCTGGTAATGCAGCAGCCCTTGCCTTTAACGGTGCTGTAACACCACATGCAGCAGACTTTGGGTATGGCATTATGGAACTTGGCTCCATGGCGCAAATCGGTGCAGGCATTGGTCGCAGCATGAGTCCTGTAGCAGGTGCAGGTATTATCGTTGCTGGTATTGCAGGAATCAATCCTATGGAAATGGCAAAACGCAATGCTGTACCATGTATCATTGCTACAGTTGTGATTATGCTATTATTACTCTAATCCAAGATATGTGATTGTGTCATAGTAGAGAAATTATTTTTATAAAAGCTATTATATAAAAGAAAACCCGTCATGATTCTTGTCATGACGGGTTTTTTACATATACTGAGGTACAAGGTATAAGTAAAATTTATGGATACTAAAGAAAAGAGCAATTTGTTTTTATTGCATTTTCATAATATATTATATGTATTAAAGGAATATATACTATACCTTTGTGTCTGCCCAGGTTTTCATAAATGAGTAAAAAGCCTGTACTGGCTTGGACTCAAGGGCACTATGACGGGTGTACATCCACGTATCACGAGTCATGATATGACCATCAAGAGCCTTCAAGGTTTCCTTAAATAGGTTAGGGTAATCATTGCCACAGCTTTGGGTGAGGATGGTGAAACCAAGTCCTTGGTTGACGAGCTTCATGCAGGTATCGATGTCGTTTACCTCAATGGTGCGCATCGGCGGTTGTGAGTAGTGAGAATACCACCAATCATCAATGGTTTGCTGTAAATTCGGATCTGTTTGATAGTGAATATATGGCAGACGTGGTAAATTCTCTACGGCACAAGGTGTTTTGTTAAAGAAGCAGAATGGTTCTGACCAAATATGTTCTTTCGACTCTGTCCAAGTGTGAGCACCGCGGATGATGGCTGCATGTAGGCGACCTTCAAGGAAGTCGTGGTATAGCTTATAGCTAAGGCCCGTATACATGATGATATCAATGTGGGGATAAGCCTCTTTAAAGGTCGATAAAATATGGGGAATGTGATACTTTGCGAATACATTTGAGCATCCTAGGTTTAATGTACCGCGCGGTTCAGTGCCCATAGCTAGTAGCTCTTGGCGCACCGAAGTATAGGAATTGAGCAAATCTTCGGCGTACCGTACCAGGCGCTGACCTTGATAGGTAAACTCTACGCCACGAGCTTGTCGGTTGATGATGGGACAGTTAAATTCCTTTTCTAATTTTTTTATTCGTTCACTCAATGCAGGTTGTGTCATAAATAGACGGCGCGCCGCATAAGTAATATTATTTTCCTCTGCTAAGGTTTTTAAAATTGTACAATCTTTCGTGTCCATAAACTCTCCTTTACATATGTATTATTGTACTCTATCCCATGGAGTTGGTACAGATGAGGGACGCTAGATTTATACAGATTATTAAAGACTAGGTACTAGTAAGAGGAATGGAACTTTCACCAATATACATGGTGAAAGTATAGTGTTTGTAAAGGTTTACACATGCCTGAAAGTAATAAAGGAGCAAGTCATGGTTGAGTTAATTTCAAATGGTGTATTTTTATATCACGGTACGGATATCGTTCCTGCAGATTCTAGTGCAGCCCTTGATCAGCAAGAAGTTTTTAATAAAGAGCGCGCCTATAAGGAAACGATGGCGTACCGTATTTTAATGGACCACCAACAACATGAAGGTGATCAAGATTTACGCATCAAATTTGATGCTTTAACATCTCACGATATCACCTATGTTGGTATTATTCAAACAGCTATTGCTAGTGGTCTAGATAAATTCCCAATCCCTTACATTTTGACAAACTGTCATAATAGTTTAGCTGCTGTAGGGGGCACAATTAACGAAGACGACCATGTATTTGGTTTGTCCGCAGTACAACGCTTCGGCGGTGTCTATGTACCTCCTCATCTTGCAGTCATTCACCAATATATGCGTGAAACAATGGCAGGTTGCGGCAAAATGATCCTCGGCTCCGACAGCCATACTCGTTACGGTGCTCTTGGTACTATGGCGATTGGTGAAGGCGGTCCAGAGCTTGTAAAACAATTACTTGGTCGTACCTACGATGTACAACGTCCCGAGGTTATCGCTATCTACCTCGATGGTAAACCTAAACACGGCGTAGGTCCACAAGACGTGGCGTTAGCTATTGAAAAAGCAGTATTTAAAAATGGCTTTGTAAAAAATAAAGTCATGGAATTCGTAGGCCCAGGCATTGAGCACTTGTCCATGGACTTCCGTAATGGCATCGATGTAATGACTACAGAAACTACATGCCTTACAACAATCTGGAGAACAGACAGTACTACAAAAGAATTCTTAACACTTCATGGTCGCGGTGATGCGTACAAAGAGCTTAACCCTGGCGATGTAGCTTACTATGATGGCCTTGTAAAGGTTAATCTTGACGAAGTGGAAAGCATGATTGCTATGCCATTCCATCCAAGCAATGTATATACCATTAAAGAAATCAACGAAGGCGGTCGCGATTTACTAGCAGAAATCGAACGTCAAGCAGTGGAGCAATTAGATAATAAATCCTTGTCTTTGCAATTGCCTGAAAAACACTTCGACGGTAAATTACACTTAGATCAAGGTATCATCGTAGGTTGTTCTGGCGGTTTGTATGAAAATATTATGCAAGCCGCAAATATCGTACGTGGTAAAAGCGTAGGCTCCGGTCGTTTCGCATTCAGCGTATATCCTTCTAGCCAGCCAATTTACTTAGAACTTATGAAAAATGGTGCTCTTGTAGACCTTATGAGCGCTGGTGCCATCGTACGTACAGCCTTCTGTGGCCCTTGCTTCGGCGCAGGCGATACACCTAATAATACGGGCCTCAGCGGTCGTCATGCGACACGTAACTTCCCGAACCGTGAAGGTTCTAAACCAGGGAATGGTCAAATTTCTTCCGTTGCACTTCTTGACTCCCGTTCCGTAGCAGCTACGGCTATTAACGGTGGTGCATTGACGGCGGCTACTGATATCGAATATGATGATGTGGTGCCAGCTTACCACTATGATGATAAACCTTATGAAAGCAAGGTATATAGTGGCTTTAACGAACCTAATAAAGATACTGAACTCGTGTATGGCCCATCCATTAAACCATGGCCTTCTATCGAAGAATTAACGCCAAATGTATTGCTCAAAGTAGCGGCTTATATCGACGATCCTGTAACAACTACAGATGAGTTGATTCCGTCTGGCGAAACATCTTCCTACCGCTCTGACCCATATGCATTGTCTGAATTTGCCTTGAGTCGCAAGGTTCCTGAATATGTAGGTCGTGCTAAAGCCGTTCGCGATTGGGAAAAATCTCGTCAAGAAGGTGAAAGTGCAGCAGATTTAGTAACAGCATATGAAGAGGTAAAACAAGCGCTTGGCCTTACAGAATCCGTAGAAGATATGGCTAAGTCTACAGCCGTTTCAAGCATGGTATATGCTAATCGCCCTGGCGATGGCTCCGCTCGTGAGCAAGCAGCATCCTGCCAACGCGTATTGGGTGGCGGTGCTAATATTGCTATTGAATATGCTACAAAACGTTATCGCAGCAATGTTATTAACTGGGGCATGCTACCGTTCGTAACTAGCGAAGAAGACTCCAAAACTATGGCAGTAGGCGATTATGTATATGTGCCAAATGTGCGTGACCAATTATTCTCTGACTCCGATGATTACAAAGCATATGTTATCAGCGGTGGCGTGAAGAAAGCAGAAATCACATTGCACTTAGGTCACCTCAGCGATGAAGAAAAAGATATTATCGCAGCCGGTTGTCTCATCAACTACTATGCAAATGGCAAAGCATAAGTGGTGAGCATAAAGGAGTACATTATGAACGGGTATAATGAAATTCCTGTTACCTATATGCGTGGCGGTACTAGTAAAGGGGCGTATCTGTTAAAAGATACGCTTCCAACTGACCCAACTGCACGAGACCGTATGATTTTAGACTTATATGGCTCTCCCGATGCGCGTCAAATCAATGGTATCGGTGGTGCCGATCCATTGACGAGCAAGGTAGCTATCGTAAATCCTTCTGACCGCGATGATGCGGATATCGACTACACCTTTGGTTATGTCGGTATCGCTGATGCGGTGGTAGATTACGAAGGTAACTGTGGCAATATTTCTGCTGGTGCAGGGGTATTTGCTATTATGGAAGGCTTTGTAAAAGCCGTAGAACCAGAAACAGTGGTTCGTATCTTTAACACAAATACAAATAAGGTTATTGAAGCGCACGTGCCAGTCCAAGATGGCAAACCTGTTATTGACGGTGATTTTGCTATCGATGGCGTACCTGGTACAGGTGCTCGTATTACATTATATTTCTTGGAGCCTGGCGGTTCTAAGACAGGTAAGCTACTACCAACAGGCAATGTACAAGACACAATTACATTGGCTGATGGACGCACAATCCAAGTCAGTCTAGTAGATGCAGCTAATCCAGCTGTATTTGTAAAGGCTACAGACCTTGGTTATGAAGGCACGGAATTACCGGCTTTCACAGAAACGGATGGCGGTGTATTACTCAATACACTTGAAGATATTCGCACTACTGCAGCTGTAATGATGGGACTTGCTCCATCGAAAGAGGCTGCTAGTCCTGCAGTTCCAAAGGTATGCATGGTGTCCGCACCACAAACCTACGTGGCAAGCGATGGTCGAACTATCAAGGGGAATAGTATAGACATTGTAGCCCGTACAAAGGCACTAGCTGTAATGCATAAAGCGTATGCTGTTACAGGTGGTATTTGTACAGCTACGGCAGCGCTGATTACGGGGACTGTGGCGAACGAAGTAGTGAGCGAACGTGCTAAAGAAACGAATCAAGTTACTTTAGCGCATCCATCAGGGAAATTTGATTTCGAAATATGCCTAACCAAAGATAAGGGTTGGCATGTGGAGAAGGCGGGCGTCGCTAGAACAGCACGACCGATCATGAAAGGCATAGCTTATGTAAAAGGAGAGTAAGAATGAGTAAGCTACTTAAAATTGCAATTATGTTTGCCATTCCTCTGGCAATGTGGTTCATTACACCGCCAGAAGGTTTGAGCGTTGGAGCTTGGCGACTGCTAGGTTTCTATTTAATGGCTATCGTTGGTCTTGTTGTTAAACCTTGGCCAGCACCAATTATCTTGTTATTATCTATTGCAGGTTCTGCAATTTTCTTGAATGCTACGAAAAACGTATTGTCTGGTTATGCATCTACCACAGTATGGTTAGTATTCTCTGCGTTCTCCCTCAGTGTGGCGTTCGTAAAAACAGGCCTTGGCCGTCGTATTGCGTACCTATTGATTAAATCCTTAGGTCACACTACATTGCGTCTTGGCTATGTAACTGCTTTATTAGATCTTATTATTTCCCCAGTAACACCTTCCAACACAGCACGTTGTGGTGGTATCGTGTTCCCAATCATGAACTCTGTAGCAAAAGCGTTAGGTTCTGAGCCTGGTGAAAGCGCTAAAAAAGCTGGTTCTTATCTCATGGTTAACACATACATGGTAACTAAGGTAACAAGCTTGATGTTTGCTACAGCAATGGCACCAAACTTGTTGGCTGCTGACTACATGAACAAAATCCTCGGCGTTAGATATCAACTGGGGCCTTTGGGCATTAGCACTCGTAGTACCAGGTCTTGTAATGCTTCTCATTACACCTGCTTTGGTATACTACTTAGACAAACCATCTATTCAACATATCGATTCTCATGCGATTGCTGATGAAGGTTTGAAAGAACTTGGACCTATGTCTGGTCGCGAGAAATCTCTTATTGCTATCTTTATCCTTGCCTTAGTTGGCTGGGCGTTGCCTTCCATCTTGACGCAAGGCTTTGGCATTAAATTCTCCCTTGATGCAACAGCAGTAGCTATCGTAGCCATGGTAGCAGCGCTTGTAACAGGCGTAATCAAATGGGAAGATATGCTTGAGTCCAAAGGTGCTTGGAACACATTGATCTGGTTTGGTGGTATCATCGGTATGTCCAGTGCGTTGTCCAAGGTTAAATTCTTTGAATGGCTAGCTGACTTTATGGGTACACACTTCAACTTCGGCGACAACCCGATGATGGCTCTCATTATCATCGGCGCTATCAGTATCGCTGTTCGTTACTTGTTCGCCTCTGGTAGTGCTTACGTTGTAGCCATGCTTCCAGTATTCCTTACTGTAGGTAAAGTAGCGGGTGTAAACCCAATGGCGTTGTCCTTGTTACTAGCTGCTACAAACTCCTACGGTGGTGCGTTGACTCACTACGGCGGTGCAGCGGCTCCAATCGTATTCGGTGCAGGTTACAACACAGTTAAGAGCTGGTGGATTATCGGCGGTATCTTCGCTATCATGTGCTTCATCGTAAACCTTACAGTGGGCTACGCATGGTGGGAAATCCTCGGTATCCTATAATACCTAACTAGAGACAATAGTTATTCTATACATATAGAATGATCATCCCCTAGGTAGTGAAAGTTTTTAAACTTTTACAAAACAACATAATGAAAGAGCTGTCCCAGAATCAGTAATATCTGAGTTCTGAGAACAGCTCTTTTTATTTGTTTATATAGTTTCTTTAATGCATTTGCACTATTTTCGTTGTATTACGGCGTTACTTTAGTTTTAACGCAACCCATAGGGCAGCGCCGATAAAGGTAAGGCTACATGCCCAGAAAAGGGTTGTGAAGCCAAATTGAGCGGCTACGATGGAACCACCAAAGGAGCCTAGAAAGTAACCCATAGACAAACAAGACTGATTGTACGAGAATACTTGTCCCGTATATTCCTTAGGTGTTTTTGATGCTAAATAGGTATTGAGCGCAGGTAACATACCACCTAGCCCAAAACCTTGCAAGAAACGGATAAACCCAAGTACATACACAGAGTCCACATAGGCTTGCGGTATATTGAGTAGACCTACATAGATCATCGAGTAGATGAGCACCTTTCTAGGGCCTATACGGTCTACTAATTTCCCGAGTGGAGAGCTACTAAAGAATTGGGCGATACCCATGGCAGAGAACACAGCACCAGATATGAAGGCTATATTTTCCGTATTGCTTGGTAGCATTCCTTTAATGTAAACCGTCATAATGGGGGAGATGGCGGTAACCGAAATGGCATACAGGAAGGAGGTTGCAGATAAAGCGACTAAACTAGAAAACTCAGGTAAGTGAGTTTTTAGATTTCTAAAGGTTTGCTTCTCCACAAGTGGCTTTGGAACATAGTTTTCATGTACCAGCATTGCCGTCAAGCCAAAGGAGATAAGCATAAGGGCCCCGATGATAAAGAAGTCATTTCGAATACCTACTACATCACTGAGATACCCTCCTACAAGCGGACCGGCTAGTGAGCCTGCAAGGCTAAAGGATCCTATAATCCCTAGAGCCCAACCTGTATGGTTTTGCGGTGTTTCTGACGCGATAAGTGTTACCGATGCGGGGTAAAAACCGCTTACTAACCCTTGCAATGTACGAACGAGGAACACACCTTCTGGTGTAGTCTGAAAGCCCAATAATATACTACATATAGCCATACCAAGACTAGAGCGTATGAGGGTAATCTTACGTCCCTTACGGTCTGCTAATCGGCCCCAGAAGGGAGCTGCTAAGCAGACAATGAGGAAGGTGATGCCCATGGAGGCACCGGACCATTGTGCTATCGATCCTGTATCGCTTAAGCCCATTTCATGGAAGTATAGAGGGAGAATAGGGCTTACCTGACTAATCCCGAGGGACATGAAGAATATGCAGAATGCGCAAATGTACACCGTTCGTTTCCACGTTTCCAAAGTATCCCTCCTTTAGTCTTTCTTTTTAACTTCTTCCCAATCGCTTAAGTCCGGAAGTTTATTGCTTGTTATAGATTCTTGGATCCAGTAATTAATGGAGGTTAAGTTGCTAGAATCCCGTTCAAAGCCATATACAATCTCGTCTCCTATATCGTCTTCTGTAGTGATATAGAGGCGAATGTGTAAGTTTTTACCTTTTCCGCGCTCGATGAAGTAGCTAATACCCGGATCGTCGAGGTTAGATGGGCGAACCGCAATGATATCGTACTTGCCATTGGCTACGCCTTCTAAGGCATCTTTAATCATTTGATTGGAAAGTTCATATTGATTGAGGTAGAAGATATCGTTGTCGCAAGTTAATACATATTCTCGAGGAGGCGTAGTATTTTTGTACTGTCTTTCCCATCTTTCATCAATAACAGGCAATGTAGCATGATCATAGAAGTTTTTAATTAAAGCGAGACCTTCAGGAATGGACATTTCTTTAAAGTATCTTATTTCATATACCGTAGGCTCCACGTTTTCATCCTGTCTGCTAGTATCCTCAATGTAGCCGTATAGATAGATAGTACAAGAGTTTTTATCTTCATTGTGGAACATAACGATACTGTACACATCGTAAATTACGTTTTCTATGGATTGGCGATTATCGTAGATGATAAAGCTGAGATATTTTTGTGTATCCCATTCGCGCTCGATAAATGCCCAGTCGTATTTATTGGTGCGCCAACCAGTAGTAGAGTCCTCGAAGATTTCTAATACATCAACGGAGTTTTGAGGCCATGCAGGTGGCATAGGATTACATGTTGTAGAAGATTGTTGTATGCCTTCTTTGTACTGATAATGTCCATCAACGAGTTCAAAGGCTTCTAATCGCTCAGAGGCTTCATCAGGAATTGCCAACGGCTCACCAGTGCCTAACCAATTATCATTTCTTGTGTTAAGACGATTGATGCTTTCACGAGCATGCTCGTAAAACGTAACGGCTTGGTCTAAATCAGGTTCTTTTGTAATGGCACCAATTTCGTAGCAATAGCCGGCTGCCAGTTGCCATAGATGGTCCGCATAGTCATAACTACCGTATCTATCGAAACATTTGCTAGCCTGATTGACGCACTCTATGGCGGTTCTTATAGCAGGGCTATTACCTTTTTTGAAAGTAAATACATAAGCGAGATATGGCCAGATAGCATCGAGAGTGTAAATAGCTGGTTGTTGCAATAAGTGAGCGATGCGAGACCAGTCTTGAGACTGACCATCGATATTCAATGTGCGAAGAATGATGGCTTGCATGGTAACATAAGCATGGTCATTAAAGTCTAAATAATTTGGGCTTATAGCAGCACGCTCGTAATATCTGAGGGCCTTTTGAATATTCTGAGGGATTCTTTTGTTAGACTCACATGGTTTTGCATAGTACTCGGCAGCTTCACGCAAACACATGCCATTATTCATGGCGGCACCGCGCTCAAAATATTCGAGTGCTCGTTCATGCTCCCCGCGAGACTTACAAATATCGCCAGCTAAATACATCATGAGTGGCAAACCTGCTGCAGCCCCTTCAAAAATGACTTGCTCTTCCATCTTCCTATTATCTTGCTCTATATAGGTAATGCGCAAGTTGCGGTATGCAATAACAAGGCCTGCTTCAGCGGATTTACGCAACCATTGCTGAGCAATGGCAGTTATTTTATTTGCGAATCTACGTTGATCTGCTTGGGCAAACAAGCCTTTTAAGAAACGGACAAAGGAAGATGGTTCACCTTCATTAGCCACCTTTTGAGCCGATGGCAAGATGTGGTAATCCCCCCATTGGAATACATTGGCAATGGCATAGGCACAGTAGGAACAACCCTTTTGGGCGCCCTCATAGACGCGCTGGAAGGCTTGGTCCTTTGTCATAGGCAACTCTTTTTCAATCGTTGGTGTAAGGGCACCAGAGGTACGCATAGCTTGTAAAATAGCGATGGCACTGCCTTTGCGAATAGCTGTATGTAAATAACTATACGCCTTTGTGTCATCCTCAGGAAAGCCTGCTTCAATCCAGGTGAACTGAGGGCCAGAATAGACGCGTGCCAAAATAGCGTACACATCGCCAATACCAGGAATCTTTTGACCTTCCTCGTCAAGTTTCACAAGGGCGTCAAGCTCAGCCTTACCCTCCCAAGCGATATCTTTATTACATTGATGGAATATTTTATTGAAAGACTGCTGTATTTGATCAGTAAAATAAAAATTCATGCTCTCTCCTCCGCATAATAATCAGTAGAAGCTGATAACATATGTAATTTCAGTATACTATTAGTA
>PPYE01277350.1_pt1 | contig 11942 bp, 11 predicted proteins | sample 1559881 | NCBI WGS metagenome assembly PPYE01 (sample SAMN08240022, study PRJNA423297) | Human gut metagenome, whole genome shotgun sequencing project.
TACTTTTAAGATTTATAGTAGTCTCAATGTCGATGCGAAGTGGCAACGGCAGGCACACACTTGAAGGAGAGCGACAATGAGCATTCACGTAGTGGTGATGGGCGTTGCTGGCTGCGGCAAATCCACCGTTGCGGAGGCAATTCACGAACGACTCGGCTATGCGTACGCCGAAGGCGACGACTTCCACCCGCAGGCCAATATCGATAAGATGTCCGCCGGCATTCCCCTGACCGACGAGGACCGCTGGCCCTGGCTGCAGGTCATCAACAAATGGATGGTGGCACGCGAGGCACTCGGCGAGAACACCGTGGTCTCCAGCTCCGCACTGAAGCGCAGCTACCGCGAAGCACTGTCCGAGAACGTACCGACCTTCTTCATTCACCTCAGCGGCACGCAGGAACTCATCCGGCAGCGCCTGAACGAGCGCAAGGGGCACTTCATGCCACCGGCGCTTCTGCCGAGCCAGTTCGCCATCCTCGAGCCGCTCTCCCCCGACGAGAACGGCGTGGAGGTTTCCATTTCTGGCCGGCTCGTTCGCCATGGCCGTATGCGCGGGAGTGGAATACGACAAGGCATTCGACAGCTTCACATCCGGCGTCGGATCGACGATCTCCAATGTGGGCCTGCTCATCGCGTTCGGCTCGATCATCGGCACGATCCTGTTCAAGTCCGGCGGTGCGGACACCATCGTCGACACCATCATGGATAAGACGCCGCTGCAACGCCTGCCTTGGGCCATGGCCCTGATCGCATTCATCGTCGGCATCCCGATGTTCTTCGAAGTCGGCGTGGTCATTCTCATCCCGGTGGTGCTCTTCGCCGCCCGCCGCGCCAAGACCCCGGTCATCCTGCTGGGCATTCCGGCCCTTGCCGGCCTATCCACCCTGCATGCCTTCGTGCCGCCGCACCCCGGACCGCTCACCGCCATCGGCGCACTGAACGCGAATCTCGGCATCACGTTGGCGCTTGGCCTGCTCGTAGCCATTCCGACCGTGATCATCTCCGGCCCGCTGTTCGGCAAGCTCGCCGCCAAGTGGGTGCCGATCTCCGCCCCCGAGAACAAGGCCGAAGCCGAAGCCCCGAAATCCGCAGAGAACCGCCCGTCATTCGCTTCGGCCATCACCGTGATCATGTTACCGGTCGTGCTCATGCTCGCCGCCAGCGTGGTTGATCTGACCGGTCAGAGCGAAACCGTATGGGGCCGCGTACTGGCATTCCTCGGCACCCCGCTCGTCGCACTGCTGCTCACCACGATCTTCGCGATGGTCGTGCTCGGTTACCTGCAGAAGTTCACCCGCGACGCGGTCAACGGCATGGTCGGCCAGTCGTTCGGTTCGGTGGCCGGCATCATACTGATCGTCGCCGCCGGCGGCGGTTTCAAGCAGACCTTGGTCGATTCCGGCATCGGCGATGTGATTGCCAGCTCGATCACCGAATCCGCCATGAACCCGCTGATCGCAGGCTGGCTGGTAGCCGTGCTCATTCGTCTCGCCACCGGTTCCGCGACCGTCGCCACCGTCACCGCATCCGGCATCATGGTGCCGCTCGCAACCGGCATGAGCCCGACGCATCTCGCACTGCTCGTACTCGCCATCGGTGCCGGATCCGTATTCTTCTCGCACCTCAACGACGCCGGCTTCTGGCTGGTCAAGGAATACTTCGGCATGACCGTCGGCCAGACGCTGAAGACCTGGTCGCTGATGGAGACCGTACTCTCGGTCGTCGGCCTTGGCGGAGTGATGCTGCTCTCGCTGGTCCTGTGACAATACTTGCCGTCCGTCCCGTCTTCCGCAACCTTCTTTCCTGCGTTGCGGAAGGCCAGGGAAGACGGAACGGGCGGCAACCTTTCCCAACAATCACCAATCGGATCCATATGCAATCCCCAACCCCTATCCCAACAGTAGAAAGAAGATCATCATGCAGCTCGGAATGATTGGCCTCGGCCGAATGGGTGGCAATATGGCGAAGCGCATCGCCGCGGCGGGCATCGACGTCGTCGGCTACGACCGTTCGCCCGAATCGGACCGCACCGTCGACAGCTTGGAAGCGCTGGTCGCCGCGCTCGACGCCCCCCGCATCGTATGGATCATGGTGCCGGCCGGCGAAGCGACCGACGGTACCGTCAACGAACTGGCCGAGCTGCTTGAGCCCGGCGACATGATCATCGACGGCGGCAACTCACGTTATACCGACGACACCCGTCATGCGGCACAGCTCGACGGCAAGGGCATTCGGTTCATGGACTGCGGCGTTTCCGGCGGCGTGTGGGGCATCGACCGCGGATATGCGCTGATGGTGGGCGGCAGCAAGGAGAATTTCGAATCGGCCCGCCCGATTTTCGAGGCATTGAAGCCGAAGGGCGACTCCGGTCTGGTGCTGGCCGGACCGGTCGGCGGCGGTCATTTCGCCAAAATGGTGCATAACGGCATCGAATACGGCATGATGCAGGCGTTCGGAGAGGGTTTCGCCACCATGGTGAAGTCCGAGCTGGTCGAAGACCCTGCAGCCGTAATGTCTTCCTGGCGTGATGGATCGGTGGTGCAGTCGTGGCTGCTGGATCTGCTGGCGATCGCCTTCAGGACCGACCCGACGCTTGCCTCCATGCCGCCCGTCGCCAATGAATCCGGCGAAGCGAAGTGGATGATCGAGGCGGCGCTCGAGCTGGGCGTGCCTACGCCGGCGACCGCGGCCGCACTGTATTCCCGCCAGACCTCACGAGGCGGCGCGGACGACATTCTGCGCGTGGTGTCCACCATGCGCGCCCAGTTCGGCGGCCATGTCACCAAGATCGACGAAATCGCCACTCACTGAACGGCGTACGATCAACGGTACATGAGTGCTCCCTCATCAGAGGGAGCACTCGCCCGTCAACGCCCGTACACCTCGTGCACGAACCTTTCCAGTGCGGCGATGGAACGCTCCACCTTTTCCGTATCGATGCAGTAGGCCATACGGAAGTAGCCCGGCACGCCGAAGCTGTCGGACGGTACGAGAATCAGGTCGTAATCCTTGGCCTTCATGCAGAAGGCGTTGGCGTCGTCCTCCAACGCCTTCGGGAAGATGTAGAACGTGCCGCCGGGGCGCACCACTTCGAATCCGAGGCGGGTGAGCGCGTCGTACAGCAGGTTCATGTTCGTTTCATACACGGAAAGATCGCTGGTCTCGTCGACCACCTTGGCCACGCCCAGCTGGATGCTGGAACTCGGGCAGTTATGCCCGGTTCCGCGGCTGATCTGGCCGCACATCGGCACGATCAGCTCGGCATCGGTGGCACGTGGATTCACCGCCACATAGCCGATGCGCTCGCCCGGCAGGCTCAGCGACTTGGAGTACGAGTAGCACGAGAGCGTATTGTCGTAGAACGTGCTCGGGTACGGCTGGGTGCCGCCGTCGAATACGATTTCGCGATACGGCTCGTCGGAGATCAGGAAGATGTCGTGACCGTACTCAACCTGCTTCGCGCGCAGGAATTCAGCCAGTCGCGTCAACGTCTCGGCGGAATACACGGCACCGGACGGATTGTTCGGCGTATTGATGAGCACCGCGGCCACACCCGGGTTCATCGCGCCCTCGAACGCCTCGAAATTGATCTGGAAGTTCTGCGTATCGGCCGGCACCACGGTCAGACGCGCGCCGGTACCATCCACATACGGCTGGTATTCCGGGAAATACGGAGCGAAGGTGATCACCTCATCGCCCGGCTTGGTCACCACACGCAGCGCATGCGCCAGCGCGCCCGCCGCACCCGTGGTCGGGAAGATGTGGTCGGCCGTATAGTCCATCCCGAAGCGACGGTTCAGGCTTTCGGCGATCGCCGTACGCACCGACGGAATGCCCAACGACGGCGAATAGCCGTGCAGCGCCACCGGCTCGGCGGTGGCATACATGTCGGCCATCACATCGGTGAAGCTCTGCGGACATGGTACGCTCGGGTTGCCCAACGAGTAGTCGAACACGTTCTCGTAGCCGATTTCGGCCCCGCGTGCCGTCGCATACTCGCTGAGTTCACGGATCACGGATTTTCCGCCAAGCATGGCCTTGTAGGCTTCATTGATCATGGGCAACCTCCCTGTCGAGCTTTCGCGTAAACGGACGTAAACGTCTTCTTCGTTTCTACCACCGAAAAGTCACAACGGGCCGTCACGGTGTCATCTGACAGAATCACTGCCGGGGATTCGCACCGGGCACGAATCCGTTGCTGAAGATCCTGCGCCAATAGTCGAGCATGTTCGAGCGGGACATCGACATGAACATGCCTGCCGCGAGTACGGCGAGATCCTCGTTGAATACGGTGTCGATCGGCAGTTGCTCATGCAGTTTCGGCCAGCGCTGCAGCACCGCAAGCATGCCACCCACGGTGAAGTCGAGCATCAGATCGGTTTTGAGGTCCAGATGCTCGGCGTCGAGTCCGAGCACGCTGATCATGGTCAGGCGTCCGAAATCACGTAGCGATTCGATGAGTTCCGGCGAACTGTGCGGGCCGGCGAGCAGGGCCAGACGGTCCAGACGCTGACGTTGGTCGGGATCGCGCAGCAATGCGGTGATGTGCTTGCGCCATTCATCGTCAGGATTGAAGTTCGCACCCGGACGGCTTGGGATCGGCGTGTTTTCCACTGCATGCAGGATGGCGGAATCGGCCAGTTCCGGCAGTCCGGAGAAATGATAGTAGAAGGAATTGCGATTCACGTCCGCAACGCGCACGATGTCGGTGACGGTGATCTTATGATAGTTGCGTTCGGCCAACAGTTCCCAAAACGCGTTTTCGAGACGTTCCTTGGCCGGCAGTATTTCGGAATCTCGACGTGGACGCGGCATAATGCCCCCTAAACCTAGCTAATTAGTCACGTTGCCTATACCTTCACTTTATTGTACAGACTGTCTACAACACTTCTCCGATGCGTGTCGTATTTCCCGCATTCCTCCCCTGCAGCAAGCGCGCCGCTACTTGCGTTGTACCTTGGGATTGCGCGACAGCGCGGCCTGCAGCAGAATCATCAGCGCCTGATTGATATTGCGCCGATCCTCGCCGCTGAGTCCCACATATGTTCCGAGCATATCGGGAATCACCTTCGGCCCGGCCGCCACCATACCGGAGATGTTATCGGCCCCGGAGGCCGCCAATACCGAGAACAACGCCTTGGTGATCCGCTCATGCACGCTCGCATACTCGAAACTGCGCACCACCGCCTCGGGGAAGCCGGGCCCGTCAAGCGAGTAGATGTGCTCAATGCGGTCCTTCACCTTGTCTTCCGCATTCATGGCGGCGTACACGGCAAGGTTGCCGCCCTTGGAATGGCCCGTCAGGATGATCGGCCCTCGCCATAGCTGCGCCACCTTGCCCAGATAGTCCGCCGCGGAGACCTGCGCCGGCACCGGATACCGGAAGGCCATGTTGAAGTCCTCTTTCCAGCCGACCAGCGAATCATCGGTACCGCGAAACGTCACGACCAACGTATTGTTCGGCAGCCGGTAGGTCACCGCCGCGAACTGCGTCTGTTCATCGCCGTCGAACTGTTCGCAGAACGCGCTCATCTCCACGTCCGCGAAACGTGGATTGGCCGCCACCGCACGGTAGAAGTCATGCGTGATCTGAGGATCGATCAGTCCCACGCTCTCGACATCATGGTCCGGCACGGCACGGTCATGATGCAACTCGTCGTCGGCATGCGCGATGGTCACTCCGTGAAAAGGCGCGAACCGCAACGTTCTGAGCGATGCGATAGGCCTGCGGAACGAGAACGACTGTACTCGGCGGGCGAACGTACTGTACCTCGCATACAGTTCGTCAAGCGTCGGCACGCATTCGGGTACGTCGTCATACGAGAGCTGCGCCAGCACGAGCGCGTCGGCCGCACGGAACGGCAATGTTTCGAAACTACGCGTTTCGGTACGCGCATAGTCGATGATGTTGCCCATCTCCCGCTCCTTTCCGACGTTTGAGACGTTACCAAATCAGGCCGGTCCGCGATAGAGGCCCTTATCGATGGAGTCTTTTGCGATGACCGTCCCGATGATCGCACTTCTTTCATTATGCGTCGATTTTCCCCTCCACCACCCGATATTCAGCGTTTTCCCAGCAATCTTCCGCGTAGAACCGAACCGACACTCGCTCACTGCAGGGTTTTCATCTTTCGGCGAGACAATCGCCCCATTCGACCGAACCATCGCGAAGGGTATAACCTGCGAATATGCGATTCGCGATTGAAAAGATTTTCCTGTGGTGGCTGTTCTACAGCGTGGTCGGTTGGGTATGGGAAACCGGCTTGAATCTGGTCTTACGCAAAAAATGGGTTGATCGTGGCATTCTGAACGGCCCGCTCTGCCCGATATACGGCTTCGGGGCGGCCTCGGTGATCGTTCTGCTGCATGATGTCGACAATCCGATCGCATTGTTCCTCAGTTCCGGCATGCTGGCCTGCACGCTGGAATATTTCTCATCGTGGGCCATCGAAAAGCTGTTCCACATAAGACTGTGGGATTACACCGGCAAACCGTTCAATATCAACGGACGCATCTATCTGAACGGATTCCTGGCTTTCGGCATCGGCGCGGCCGTAGTCAAGGAATACGTGCAGCCGTGGGTTTCCGACGTACTTGATTCCTGGCAACCGCTTACCTTGGATATTCTGACGATCATCTTCACGCTCATACTCGTCACCGACATCTCACTTACGCTGTCCGGCCTGTTGAGTTTCGACAACCGCATCACCCAGCTGCAACGCGAACTTGCGCAATATGAGGCCCGCGGCCGCGAGCGCTTCGACGAGAAATTCGCCGCCACCGAGGCTCGCGCACGCAAGGTGCTGAGCTGGCAGCAGCAGCGTCTGATTCAGGCGTTCCCGACCATGACATCCGTACGGGACTCCCGCATCATGCAACGTGTGCGCGAATCCATGTCCCGCCACGATTCCCGCACACGCTAGCGCGGATCGAGGGCTTTGGCCGCACTGGCGGGAACGGCTTTGAGTACGTCGCGGATGAGCGCGCGGGTCTCTCGGTCCGTGCCTTTGGCCGCGGCGAGAATCTTAGGCAACGAATCCGTCCAGTTCGCGGTCAGATCGGCGATATTCGCATACCCCGCCGCCGCGAAGATTTCGTATAGTTGGTCGATTGCCCGTCCGCGCCGTTCCCGCCCTACCGTGTCCAGCCACGTGTCGATGGTCTTCTTCACGACCTGCGCGCCGCCCGACAGTCCGCTCGCCCGTTCGAACGCACCGTCGGCCACCTGCCAGCTCGCGCCGAGATGCTGCATGATGCCGATGGCGTCGGCCTTGACCACGGTATAGTGTGCGGACGTTTGCAGCAGCATGCCCACAATCGACGATTCCGGTACCGTCTTGTCGATTCGCCCGCTGATGGCACGGTAGGCCTGACCATCCACCATGGCCTGCGGCAACCCGGGACCGTCATGCGAATAGATTCTTGGGATTCTGCCGTTACGGCCTGCCACCGTACCGCCCAACGCCGGCATCAATCCCAGATTCCTTGCCTGTTCGCAGGATTCCTCGATATCATGCTGCGCGACCAGCATGGCCGCATATGCGGCCATATTGCCACCCTTGGAATGCCCGCCGATCATGATGTCAGGTGCCGAAGAGACGGATAGGAATCCTGCGGAACGCTCCATGATCGAATCCACGTATCGGTATGCGGATTCCTGTGACGGCACCGGGCAACGCACCGCCATGTTGAAATCCTCCTTCCATCCGACGAGCGTACCGTCCGTGCCACGAAAGGCGACATACAGCAATCCCGCCGCACCGGCCGACGAATCGGCCGAATCATCGGAGTCCGGCGAAGCCACGGCATGCGAGCAATCACCCAGATCGAATGTCATCGCGGCGAACTGCTGTTCCCTGCACGTATCAAGACGCTCGGCATACTCGCCGACGCGCAGTCCGCGGAATCGTGGCGATTCGCATACGGCACGCAGCAATGCAAGCCGATAATCGTTCATATCGCCGGAGTTCGAAGCGAACATGGCCGGGTAGTCCTCGGCGCGCAGCAACCGCGCAATCGGCACGGTCGCCACTGATTTGGCCGCCTCGAACGCAGGCACCAGTCCGGAAAGACACATGTATGACAGTTCGGAAAGCACCAGCGAATCGACATTGCTGAATTCCAGCTCACCGAATGTGCGGAATTCCGAACGCACATAATCCACGACATTGCCCATACCACAACTCTAGTCCGTCAACGCCCATGCGGCGTGCGTTAGACTAAGCCACATGGATCCGCTTGAAATCATATGGAAATGGCTACAGTCCAACTATGGGAAGCTCGTATTCCTTGCCATCGTCGTGCTGATCGCCATCATCATCGACAAGGCGCTTACGCGCGTGGTACGCAAGATTCTCGACCGTTCGCAGGTGCCGAACGCCTCGATCTTCGTGAATATCCTGCGCGTGGTCGTATGGGTGCTGGCGGTGGCGACCGTGCTGCAGCCGGTATTCGGCGTGAATCCGACCACCCTGTTCACCGCCCTCGGCATCGGCGGTCTCGCCGTCTCCCTTGGCTTGAAAGATACGATCGCCAACGTGATCGGCGGCTTCGGCCTGATGCTCGGCCATGTGATCCAGCCCGGCGACTACGTAAGCGTTTCCGGCACGAAAGGCGTCGTCAAAGACATCAACTGGCGTCAGACCATCGTCAGGGAACGCAACGGCAATGAAATGGTGATCCCGAATTCGATTCTGAACACCGCTTCGCTCGAAAAGCTCGATCCGATCAACGAATGCCTAGTGCAGGTGCCGTTCACCGCGAAGGCCGGCATCGATCCCGATCAGATGGAACAAGACATCATCGCCGCCGTCGAGAAGGAGACGAAGGGCCTCGCGAATACGCAATACCCCACAAAGGTGAAGCTCACCGGATTCTCGCCGTATGGCATCGAAGGCATGGTCTATGCCTTCGCAAAAAGCGATCTGCTGCTTTCGACCATGGCCGACGCCGTGGCTCGCGCCATCGCCAACGCCGAGTATTTGGAGCATGGCGCCATCGCCACAGACGAGCAGTAACGCTCCTCTAGCTCAGGTGCATATCTTCCAATCGTCTATTCATACCATGGAGACGATGAGCGTCAACGCGGTCAACGCCACCGTCAGTATGATGAACGCCACCATGCCTGAATTGCCCAGCGCCGTGCCGCAAGCATGAACGCATACAGCGCCTGGTACAGGTTCATATGAAACAGTGCGAACGCCAATGCCGAGAACAGGATCGCGGTCTTCTCACCGTATCTGCGCAGTCTGCTGATGAGCTGTTTGCGGAACATCCATTCCTCAAAGATCGGTGCGCAGATTACCAGGAACACCACATTCCAGATGTCGATCTGCGAGACGACGTCCGCAAGGTTGTTGTTCGCCCTTCCTCCTGACAAGAGCATCGCAAGTATGACGCTGACGATATTGGCCACATAGACGAGCGGCAGTATCATGACGAACAACATGAAGAAACGCTTCGGCCCAAGTCTGAATTCACGTGTCGGCAACGCCGGCACAGTGCGCATGAGCAGCCAGGCCAGCGGCATGGCAACGCAGTATAGAGGCATGCTGGAACACAGATAGATGGCCCAGTTCGGCATGCTGCTGGCATGCTGCAGTACGGTGGAGCGCAGCAGCGCCGAAACGATGACCGCGAGCCCTTCCCACGCGACGACCATTGCGCACATGCCCCAGCCGATCCGTGAAAAGTTGCGTTTGGCGTCCTTCAGCCATGCATGGAAATCATAAGGCGATGCCGGTTGCGGGTACGGCTGCTGAGGCGGCATCTGTTGAGGATATTGCGACCGTGGCTGTGGATATTGCGGATACTGCGGCTGTTGCGGTGGGTACTGCGGATACTGCGGTGGGTATTGCGGCTGTTGTGGAAAAATCATGGTCATCCTCGGCTTTACGAGAAACAAAATGCGTCGATGCTCAGGACTTTAATACAAAAGTCTGAGCATCGACGCCAATCCCGTCATTTTTACACGGCGAGCGCGGCAATGGGCCGCGGAGCGACCATCACTTCGGAGCCGACGGTCAGACCGGACGGCAGCTCGTTGGCCGGCACCTGCACGGTCACGCGCAATGCCGCACCATCCTCGCCACCGAGTCCGCGGTATTCCGCTGCCATGATGCGCACGTCCACACGGGCCAGCGCCCCCAGGAAGTGCACCATCTCCACGCGTCCCACTTCACCGGCGCCGGAACCTGATCCGGCAACGCCGGCCTCATGCATCGCGATCGTCATATTTTCCGGACGTACCAATACCACGGCGCCTTCCTTGCGGGAACCTTCCAGCAGCGGCACACGCTGTCCGAACACCACTGCCTCCGCACCGTTGGAGATGCCCGGCAGTCGGTTCGTCAAGCCGATGAATGTCGCCACATACTCGGTTTCCGGACGACGGTACAGCGTCTGCGGGTCGGCGATCTGCTCGATGCGTCCGTGGTTCATCACGCCGATCCGGTCGGCCACCGCAAGCGCTTCTTCCTGATCGTGCGTCACGAATACGGTGGTGGTGCCCGCCTCGAGCTGGATGCGACGGATCTCGTCGCGCAACTGCACGCGCACCTTGGCATCCAACGCGGATAGCGGTTCGTCAAGCAGTAGCACACGCGGGTTCACGGCCAACGCACGCGCCAACGCGACGCGTTGCTGCTGACCTCCCGACATCTGCTGCGTATACTTTCCGGCCTGGTCCGCGAGACCGACCAGATCAAGTTTCTCCATGGCAAGGTGACGACGCTCCGCACGGGTCACGCCTCGAATTTCCAGCCCGAATTCCACGTTCTGCAGGGCTGTCATATGCGGAAACAGCGAATACGCTTGGAACACCATGGCCATGTCACGCTTGTTGACGGGCACACCGGTCACATCCTGGCCGCCGACGAGAATACGGCCGGCCTGAATGTCCTCCAACCCGGCAAGCGAGCGCAATGCAGTGGACTTGCCGCAACCGGAGCCGCCGAGCAGTACGACCATCTCTCCCGGCTTGATTTCCAAGTTGAAATCATTAAGTGCCTTCACGTTCGAACCGGGGTAGATCTTATCGACGCCCAGCATCTGCACGCCGCCACCGCGCGCCTCGGAATCCTTGAGCACGGCCTTGGCGGCTTCGGTCACCATGTTGGCGTCTGGTTCGACATCGGTGAACGCTTCTGCGGTATGTGCCACCACCGCTTTCTGTTCGGCAAGAGACATTACTTGTCACCTTCCTTGGATCGACGTATCGCGTCGGAAATCAGATCGAGGGCCACCAGCAGGATCACGCCGAACAACAGTGCCAACAGTGACATTGCGGTGGAGATTTGGGAGTTGGATTGGCCAAGCTGATAAAGCGCGACCTGCAGATTCATACGGCCGAGCAGTGAGGCGACGGTGTATTCGCCCAGTACCACGGCGATGGAAATGAACGATGCGGACAGGATCGACTGCCACAGGTTCGGAATGAGCACGCGGAAGAATACGCGTGGCCATGATGAGCCGAGCGAACGCGAAGCCTCGCATAGCGTCTTCACATCGATGGAGTTCAGTCCCACCGCAAGCGCGCGGAAGGCGAACGGCATGACCAGCACCACGTAGGCGAAGCACAGCCAGATCGGATTGGTACTGAATACGTCGGCCGACAGCCATCGGTAGATTGGCCCAAGACCAACCACGAGCACGATGGCCGGGATGGTCAGCGGCAGCGTGGCCACCCACTCGATGATGCGTTCGAGCCGTCGAGAACGAATGTGGACGATCACCATGGTCGGCACGAGCAACGCCAGCATGATCGCCACGGTCACCACGCACAGTGCGAGCGAAGTGCCGAGGCCACTCCACAACGTGGTCAGATCCGCACCGAGCGCACTGCCGTCGCCGGTGAAGATGGCAATCCACGGGTCAAGACTCCACTTGCCCGACAACGGATGCCGAATGGTGAACAGAAACATGGATACGAGCGGCACGAACAG
>PPYE01587516.1_pt1 | contig 11937 bp, 11 predicted proteins | sample 1559881 | NCBI WGS metagenome assembly PPYE01 (sample SAMN08240022, study PRJNA423297) | Human gut metagenome, whole genome shotgun sequencing project.
GAGTGGTGTACTCCCTGGAAACCCTTACAAAGATGGCTGACATCATGCGGGCCAAGGAAAAGGAACTGGGGACAACCATTGTGCTGCTGTCAGACGAACCTTACAGGGAACTGGCTTATGACGGCGTGGATGTGCCCTATGTGACGAATGTTTATGACAACACCGTTATCTGCTACTCCTACAGCAAGTCTTTGTCCCTGCCGGGAGAGCGGATTGGCTATCTTGTGATTCCGGATGCCTTAAAGGACAGCGGCGAAGTGTTTAATGCGGCCACCATTGCAAACCGGGTGCTGGGCTGTGTCAATGCCCCGTCCCTGATGCAGAGAGTCATCCTGCGCTGCCTGGACGCCAAGGTGAATCTGGAGGCATATGACAGGAACAGGAACCTGCTCTACAACGGCCTTAAGGATCTGGGCTTTGAGTGCATCAAGCCCCAGGGAGCATTTTATCTTTTTGTAAAGTCCCCGGAGGCCGATGAAAAGAAATTCTGCGAGAACTGTAAAAAATACAATATCCTGGTGGTTCCGGGAACCTCCTTCGCATGCCCCGGTTATGTGCGGGTATCTTACTGCGTGTCCTATGAGCAGATTGAACGTTCCCTTCCTGCCTTTGCAAAGGTGGCGGCTGACTACGGCCTTACAAAATAAGGAGCTGCGCCAGCTGGAATACAGCTGGATTACAGCAGGTAAGAAGGAAAAAATCTGGAGGAGAGCAGACATGAGACCATGGGAAATGAATATACGCCATGTAGTTCCCTATGTACCGGGGGACCAGCCGGCAGGCGATAAACTGATTAAACTGAATACCAATGAAAACCCGTATCCGCCTGCGCCGGGCGTGGAACGGGCCTTAAGGGAAATGGACGCGGACCGTCTGCGCAAGTATCCAGACCCGTCTTCCGCAGAGCTTGCAACGGCCCTGGCAGAATATTATGGGGTGGGGGAGGACCAGGTGTTTGTGGGCGTTGGATCTGACGATGTTATAGCCATGTCCTTCCTGACATTTTTTAACTCCCAAAAGAAGGTGCTGTTTCCGGACATCACTTATTCCTTTTACAAGGTTTGGGCGGATTTGTACCGGATTCCCTATGAGACGCCGGCACTGGACGAAAATATGGCTATCCGGCCTCTGGATTATAAAAGGGAAAATGGGGGAATTATATTCCCGAACCCCAATGCGCCCACAGGCCTCTATATGCCCCTGGACCAGGTAGAGGAAATTGTAAAGGCCAACCAGGATGTTATTGTAATCGTGGATGAGGCATACATTGACTTTGCAGGCCCCTCCGCCAGGGAGCTGCTGCCCGTGTATGACAACCTGCTGGTGGTCCAGACCTTCAGCAAGTCCCGTTCCATGGCAGGAGTGCGCATTGGCTTTGCGCTGGGAAGCCCTGCGCTGATCAAAGCCCTGAATGATGTTAAATATTCTTATAATTCCTATACAATGAACCTGCCGTCCCAGATCGCGGGCACCCAGGCTGTGAAGGACAGGGCGTATTTTGAGGAGACCAGGGCGAAAATCATGGCTACCAGGGAGCGCTCCAAGAAACGGTTTGCAGAACTTGGGTTTACATTCCCGGATTCCATGACGAATTTTATTCTGGTGACCCATGAGCGCGTTCCGGCCAGGGCCATATTCGACGCGCTGAAGAAAGAGCAGATTTATGTGCGCTATTTCAATGCGCCCAGGCTTGACAACAGCCTTAGGGTCAGCATTGGCACGGATGAGGAGATGGATGTTTTGTTCCGGTTCCTGGAACAGTATCTGAAAGAGTGGAAGCCGGCCGGGGATTCTGAGTAAGGACAGTAAGGAGGGGCCGGACAGCCGGGTGCCGGTAAGATGAACCGCGGTCAGACGTATGGGAAATGAATCAGACGCGCGGGAAATGAATCAGACGTATAGGAAATGAATCAGACGCATGAGAAATGAAAAGGAGAACGGATCCGGGGTAAAGGAAAAATGCACCGGAGAACGGAAAAAGCAGTCAGGAGAGATGGATATGATGGAAGAAACAGGCTGGAAGCATTATCTTCGCCTTATACTTAATATTGTAATCCCATTGACGGGCTGGCTGTTAATCTGCCTGCTGGGACCTAAGCTTTTGAAATTTTTCATGCCCTTTGTCATCGGCTGGGTGATTGCAATGATTGCCAATCCCCTGGTGCGCTTTCTGGAGCGGCGGGTGAAGCTGGTGCGCAGGCACAGCTCCATTGTCATTGTGGCGGCAGCCCTGGCCCTTGTTATCGGACTCTTATATCTGCTGGTGTCAAGGACCTTTGTCCTGCTGCGCCAGTTCATCATAGATCTGCCCGGCCTCTATGCCGGCATTGAGGGAGATGTGGCCCGCAGCATGGAGCAGCTGGAGCATTTGTTTGATTTTATGCCCGACAGCATACAGCAGAGCTGGGCCCAGTTTGGAAACAATCTGGGAAGCTACATGGGGACTGTTGTGGAGAAGATTGCATCCCCCACTGTGGAGGCGGCGGGAACCGTGGCCAAAAGCCTTCCGGCCATGCTGGTCTACACCGTGGTCACTATCTTGTCCGCCTATTTCTTTATTGTGGACAGGGACCGGATTCTGGCAGCCATAAAAGCCCATATGCCCCAATGGGCGGGCCGTTACGGGCTGTATCTGAAGGGGGAGGTGCGCCATCTCATAGGCGGTTATTTCATGGCCCAGTTTAAGATTATGGCAGTGGTGTGGCTTATTCTTACGGTGGGGTTTATCGTGCTGGGCGTGGGTTACGGTCCGTTGTGGGCGTTTCTTATCGCTTTTCTGGATTTTCTGCCGGTCTTTGGAACGGGTACAGCCCTTCTTCCATGGGGGCTTATTAAGCTTCTGGGTGGAGAGTACGCTTTTGCGGCCGGCCTGCTGCTGATTTATGTACTGACCCAGGTGACAAGGCAGATTGTGCAGCCAAAGCTGGTGGGAGACAGTATGGGCCTGCCGCCCCTTCTCACGCTGTTTTTGCTGTATCTGGGATTTAAGGCGGACGGGATTGCGGGAATGATTCTGGCCGTACCCATTGGTCTGCTGTTTGTGAATCTGTATCATTACGGAGCGTTTAAAGACATTACGGACAGTTTGTCTGTCCTTGTGAGGGACATAGACCGGTTCCGCCGAAAAGAGGAATAAGGTCCCTGCCATTGAGGCAAAAGGAATAAAATCGAATCAGGAGAAGACGGAGTTGAAAGTAGAGAATAATCTGGATACAGATAAAGTCAGAGGGCTGGTGTGGAGGCTGGCATTTCCTTCCATGCTGGCTCAATTTGTGACTGACAGGAATGGCTCTTATTATCATGACGGTGTCTTATCTGTTTAAGGATCAGCTCCTGGTATTCTTTGGCGCGGGCCCGGCAATATTTCCCTATGCCAACCAGTACATGAGCTGGTATCTGACAGGCACAGCCTTTGCTTTGATTTCAGCCGGCATGAACCAGTTTATCATATGCCAGGGATTTGCCACAGTGGGTATGAAATCAGTGGTGCTGGGTGCTGTCAGCAATATTGTGCTGGATCCGGTGTTCATTTTTGTTATGAATATGGGAGTCAGGGGTGCTGCCATTGCAACCGTGCTGTCACAGATGGCGTCCTGCATCTACGTGCTGCTGTTTCTGTTCGGGAAACGTCCTCTGGTGCGGATTACCTTTGGCGGTTACAGGTGGAAGACCATGAAGCAGGTGCTTTTGGTGGGTTTGTCCCCCTTTTTAATCATTGCCTCGGACAGCCTGCTTATCATTGTCATGAACATGGTTATAAGCAGCTATGGAGGACCTGAGAGAAGCGATATGCTCCTTACCTGCAACACCATTGTACAGAGCTTCATGTTGATTATCACCATGCCGCTGGGAGGAATTACCGGTGGAACGCAGACTGTCATGGGGTATAATTATGGTGCGGGCCGTCCTGACAGGATACGGAAGGCGGAAAAGCATGTGCTGCTTTTGTCGGTTGCCTTTACCACTGTCATGTTTATAATTGCCCAGGCAGGACCGGGGTATTTTGTCAGGATATTTACAAGGGAAATGTCCTATGTCCAGGTGACGGAGTGGGCTATCCGCATATTTACCCTGTGTATCATCCCGCTGGCTGTGGAATATACGGTGGTGGACGGATTTACAGGCATGGGAATCGCAAAGGTGGCCATCAGCCTGTCCATGTTCAGAAAGTCGGTTTATTTCCTGGGAATGATTCTGCTGCCCCGTTATTTTGGGGTGGAGGCCGTGTTTTATGCTGAGCCGATATCGGATATCATGGCCTGCGCGGCTGCGTCCACAACGTTCATCATGTTGAGCGGAAAGGTGCTGAAGGACAACCGCAGGCTGTTCTGATGGGGCGGTTTGCGGACAGTCAGACAGAAATATACATAAATGGAAGGAAGAGGAATATGAATATACTGGTAAGCGCCTGTTTGCTGGGTGTGGAATGCAGATATGACGGCCGCGGCGTGCTTGTGTCCCAGGCTGAGGAACTTTTAAGCAGACATCACTTGATTCCTGTATGTCCGGAAATCATGGGCGGTCTGGCCACCCCCAGGACACCTGCGGAACGGGTGGGGGCAGAAGTCATTACAAGGGATGGCGAGGATGTCACGGCAGCGTATGAAAAAGGAGCCGGGGAAGTGCTTAAGCTGGCACAGCTTTACGGCTGCCAGGCAGCCATACTAAAGGAGAGAAGCCCTTCCTGCGGAAGCGGGCAGGTCTATGACGGCACATTTACCGGCACCCTTACGCAAGGGGACGGTGTCTGCGCCGCATGTCTGAAGGAACACGGGATTAGAGTATATGGGGAGAGCCAGGTGGGGAGACTGTTGGAAGACTTAGAAAGGTAAAGGTGCATGAGGGAAGAAAGAAACAAGGCAGAATCCGTACCAGCCCGGAGCGAGGAAAGGCGTCCCCGCCGAAGCCGCAGCAGAGAGGCTTTCAGACAGCGCCAGAAGGAACTGGCAGAAAGCAGGGGGCAGGAGAAGCGGGCGCAGGAGAATGGGGGGCAGGAGAAGCGGGTACAGGAGAAGCGGGTACAGGAGAAGCGGGTACAGGAGAAGCGGGTACAGGAGAATAAACTGCAGGAGAATCGGGAACAGGACACCCCGGGGACGGGCGAAGACAGAACGCGCGGCGGCCAGCCGGGATATGACGGCCAGGGAACGTTTAATACACAGGGAAAAGGTCCTTTTGATAAATTCCTGAGCTGGAAAACCGCTGCCCTGGTTCTGATTCTGGCCGTCGCTGTACTGGCTGGAGTCTATGTATACAAAGCCCTGGGTTACCGGAATACATATTTCCCCCATACAGTTATTAACGGGATGGACGTATCAGGGAAAACCGTAGAGGAGGTAAAGGAACTCATAGCCTCCGGCGTAAACGGGTACGGGCTTGTACTTAAGCTGCGGGACGAGGAGCAGGAGACAATCACCGGTGAGAAAATCGGTCTTCATACGGTGTTTGACGGAAGCCTGGAGGAAATCATTCGCCAGCAGAATCCTTTCCGCTGGCCCAGATATCTGCTTAAGGGACCGTCCTACGATATAAAGACCATGATTGCCTATGATGCTGATGCTCTGGCTCAGACCCTTGGCGATCTGTCCTGTTTTGACAGCAGCAGGGCCGTCCTGCCCTCAGACGCTTACCTGTCAGACTATGTGAGCGGTCAGGGATATTCCATTGTGCCTGAGACAGAGGGCACCACCCTTGACATGGATAAGGTCAGGGCCCAGGTGGATGAGGCCATATCCAGTCTTGCCCCGGAATTGGACCTGGACGCCCTGGGATGTTACAAGTCTCCGTCCATCCGCAGCAACAATACCTCTCTGGCAGCGGCCAGGGATGCCAGGAACCGCTATGTGAATATGACTGTGACCTATACCTTCGGCAGCAAGACGGAGGTGCTGGACGGGGATGAGATACATGAGTGGCTTGTGTCTGACGGGGAACAGGTTTCCATTGACCCGGACCAGGCCGCAGCCTATGTAAAGAGCCTGGCATCCAAATATAATACGGCATACAGGAAGCGCTCTTTTGCCACCAGCTACGGACAGAATGTGGAGGTATCCGGATTTTACGGCTGGAGGATCAATCAGTCAGAGGAGACAAGAGAGCTTCTGGGCATTCTGGAGGCAGGAGAGAGTGTCTCCAGGGAACCTGTATATTTGCAGACAGCAGCAAGCCATGACGGGCCGGATTACGGCAGTACATATGCAGAGGTGAACCTGACGGCCCAGCACTTGATTTTTTACAAGGACGGGCAGAAGGTGCTGGAATCTGATTTTGTGTCCGGCAATGTTTCCAGGGGGCATACCACGCCGCCGGGAATTTTTTCCATTACATATAAGCAGAGAGACGCGGTGCTGAAGGGAGAGGGGTATGCCAGCCCGGTGAAGTTCTGGATGCCTTTTAACGGAGGAATCGGCTTCCACGATGCCAGCTGGCGGTCCAGCTTCGGGGGTTCCATCTATAAGAGCGGGGGATCCCATGGCTGCGTGAACATGCCCTATGACAAGGCGAAAGAATTATTTGAAAATGTATATGCGGGCATGCCTGTTATCTGTTATGACCTTCCGGGAACAGAGAGCAAGAAATCCAGCCATTCCTCCGGCAGGGCGCCCCAGGAGACAACGGCACCTGCGCAGCCGGCGCCTGTACCCACACAGGCCCCTCCGGCGGTCCCACCATCCGTTCTGCCGGAGAACGTGCCGTCAGAAACACTGCCGTCAGAGACAGCGCCGCCTGAAACATCACCGCAGCCGTCACAGCCTCAGGTAATCATACAGCCCGCGGACCAGACTACGGCAGCGCCTGCCCAGACACAGCCGTCCCCCAATACTGAAGAAGGGTATGGTCCGGCCTTCCAGACACCCCAGTCCGGCTCAGCAGCCGGACCGGGTGTCAGCTGACGGGACCAGTCCAGGAGGGGCTGAACCACAAGGAATTTTGCAGGAGGCAGTCGATTTTTCAAGTGAATTTATTGACAAATGGAAAAAACCATTTTATAATGCCTTTAATGCATCTAGGGATTACTCGTAAAGCCATTATTCAAAACTAGGGAGGATATGGACTATGGTAGAAAAGAAAGATGTTAAGGCAACTGTAAAGGCAGCAGCGGAGGCAGCTAAGCCTGCAGAGGCTAAGACAGAAGCAAAACCAGCAGTTCCGGAAAAAGTAGAAGCAAAGGCAGAGGCAGCAGTTCCGGTGAAGGCAGAAGCAGCTCCTGTTGAGAAGGAAGCAAAGGCAGCTCGCAGCAGAACCAAAGGCAGCCGTACATTTCCAGTTTGACGGCAAGGACCTTGTGGCAAAGGATGTGCTGGACAGGGCTGTGAAGGCATTTAAGAAATCACACAGAGGCGTTGAGATTAAGACCATTGATCTGTACATTGTCGCAAACGAAGGGGCAGCCTACTATGTGGTGAACGGTGAAGGCGGAGATGATTACAAGATAATACTGTAATTCAGAATAAAGGATTGAAGGATGAAGTGGGTTGCTGTATCATAGATGCAGCAGCTCATTTACTTTATGCCCAGCGGACAGGCATCATGTCAATAAGGACATAAAATCAGTAAAGATATAATATCAATAAGAATAGGAAAAAGGACAGTATGGCAGATTTACCGGTACGATTTGAAGAGCGGATGAAAGCATTATTAGGAGAAGAATATCCGGCTTTTGCGGCCAGCTATGACAAGGAGAGGGTCCAGGGCTTAAGGTTTAACAGCCTCAAATTCCCGGACAGGATACGGATACAGGATGCCGTTGGAAGCAGGGAAAACAGGGAAGCGGGGAAAAACGGAGAGGCCAAGGCGGTCTGTGAGGCCAAAGTAACCTGGGAAGAGGCCGGTGCCGCCGAAGCAGCCAAACAGATCGGGCAGGAGACCGGATTTACACTTGAGCGGATTCCGTGGGTGAAGGAAGGGTATTATTATTCCGGCAGCAGCAGACCAGGAAAGCATCCCTATCATGAGGCGGGGCTTTACTATATCCAGGAGCCAAGCGCCATGGCCGTGGTGGAATTATTAGACCCCAGGCCGGGAGAGCGTGTGCTGGATTTGTGCGCAGCGCCGGGAGGAAAATCCAGCCACATCGCCAGCAGAATGAAGGGAAGCGGCTTTCTCCTGTCCAATGAGATTCATCCGGCCAGGGCAAGAATCCTTTCCCAGAACATGGAGAGGATGGGGGTGCGAAACGCAGTGGTGTCCAACGAGGATGCCCGAAGCCTGGCCGGGACATTTGATCATTTTTTTCATAAGATTGTGGTGGACGCACCCTGTTCAGGAGAAGGAATGTTCCGCAAGGATGAGGAAGCCAGAAGCCAGTGGAGTGAGGAGCATGTGAAGATGTGCGCCGCCCGTCAGGGCGAGATACTGGATCACGCGGCGTCTATGCTGGCACCCGGAGGCAGAATGGTATATTCCACCTGTACCTTTGCCCCGGAGGAGAATGAGGGTACGGTTCTGGCCTTCCTGAGACGCCATCCGGAATTTTGCACGGAACAGGTGCCTGCCTATTCTGGTTTTACGAAAGGAAAGCCTCAGTGGGCCGGGCCGGAGGCGGAAGGCTGGGGCCTGGAGCGGACCTTTCGCATTATGCCCCACATCCTGGAGGGAGAGGGCCATTTCATGGCTGTCTTAAGAAAAGAAGGAGAGCCGGAAACTGCGGTAAAAGCCGGAAACCGGGACCAGCTGTATCTGGATGGCAGAAAGAGAAAAGAAGTGTTCAGGGATTATGAACCCTTTATACGGGATACCCTGTCAGAACCGGATACCTTTCTGGAAAGGAAGGAATACGTGCTGTTCGGGGACCAGCTGTATCTGATGCCGGCCGATATGCCGGATATGAAGGGGCTTAAGATTCTCCGGCCGGGTCTTCATATGGGCACCCTTAAAAAGAACCGTTTTGAGCCTTCCCATGCCCTGGCCCTGTCGCTCAGGAAAGAGGAGACGCAGTGCTTCTGGGAACTGTCCCCCTCCGGAGACAGCATAATCCGGTATCTGAAAGGAGAAGCTCTCAGCGAGGACGCAGGAACACCTGAGGGATGCCTGAAGGGCTGGGTGCTGGTATGTACCGGCGGTTTCAGCCTGGGCTGGGCCAAGTATGCGAAGGGCATGCTCAAAAACCATTATCCCAAGGGGCTGCGGTGGAATTAAAAACAGTCAGATTCCGGACGGAAGAAGCTGTTTCATATCTTCAGGCAGTCCGGCTGTGAACTCCATCTCCTTTCCTGTAATGGGATGCTCAAACCTGAGAAGATAGGAGTGGAGCGGCTGGCGGCTGATATACCGGTAATCCGGACAGTATAAGAAGTCTCCGGGAAGCGGATGCCCTATAGACCTCATGTGGACCCGTATCTGATGTGTCCTGCCTGTTTCCAGGCTGAGACTCACCAGAGACAGGTCCTTTTCTTCATTGTAGAGCAGAGTACGGAAATGGGTGACTGCCCTTTCGCCTGTTTCATGGTCCACCCGGCGCTCGATGGTGGAGCCCTCTGCCCTGGCAATGGGGCTGTCAACCGTGCCTTCCTCAGGTGTATGTCCAAGTACAATGGCCCTGTACTCCCTCCTGATTCTGCGCCCGGCCATTTGTTCCGATAAGATACAGGCGCTGAGCATATGCCTGGCCAGGACCAGCAGACCGGTGGTATCCCTGTCCAACCGGTTAATAACCCGGTAAGTAAAAGCCTCCCCCTTTTCATGGAAATACCAGGAGACGGCGTTGGCCAGGGTATTGTCATAGTGGCCCTGGGAGGGATGGATGGGCACGCCTGCATCCTTATTGATTACCAGTATATCCTCGTCCTCATACACAATGGAAAGAGGAAGCTTTACCGGCACAATGTTCCCGGAATCCTCCTCCTCAGGCAGCGTTACCTCCACTGTCTGCCCGGTCTTAAGCCGGTAACCTGCGTACACCGCAATTCCGTCCACTGCAAGTCCCTGTGCGGCCTTAATGCGCACCGTCAGCCGGTGGGAAAATCCCTTTGCCTTTAAAAACTGTCCCAGGACAATCCCGTCCTCTCTTTCTCCAATGGTATAACTTATAACGCTCCGTCTCATGTCCGTCCCTCTAATCTGTTTTCTGCATATAATCCCGTCAACTGCACGGGTAAGGTGTTAGGTCAAATGTTTTTTCTTGCTGGCAGCGTGGTCCACGATGGAGTCCTTACGCAGGAAGCTGGCCCGTTTTACGCTGTCGATTCCATATTTGCTGCGGATGGCATCCACTGCCTTTTCAAAATCCTTTTTCTTCTGAAGTCCGGGGTCGTCAAAAAGGCTCATCTGTGAGAAACCGTCATCGGATATCTTACCGGCCCGCACACCCATGAGCCGCAGGGGCGTCATATTCCAGGATTCCCTCAGCAGGCGGCAGGAATACTCATAAATCACGGAGGTGGAATCCGTTGGTTCGGGTATGACCATCTGGTGCGACTGGTTCCTGAACTCCCAGTCACGCAGCTCCACGCAGACATTGTTGCACAGCACATGGTCCGCCCTCAGCCTGGCGCCTACGGTTTCACAGAGGGAGAGCAGGACCTGACAGGCGCTTTCGTAGTCAGATATATCCCTGGAAAGGGTGATACTGTTGCCATACGCCTTATTTACAGGTTCCTTTTCAGCCACAGGGTCATCATCAATGCCGTTGGCGTACTGGCGGATGAGGACCGCATACTTTTCGCCCAGGTGGGATTTGAGCACTTCCAGATTACAGCATGCCAGCTGCCCGATGGTATGTAACCCCAGGTTTTCCATCTTCCTCTGGGCAGCGCCTCCCACAAAAAACAGCTCCCGTATAGGCAGGGGCCACATCTTATCGGGCACCTCCCGGGGAAACAGGGTATGGCATTTATCCGGTTTCTCAAAGTCAGAGGCCATCTTCGCCAGAAGTTTATTGGTGGAGATTCCTATATTCACAGTAAATCCCAGTTCCTTCCGGATTCGTTCCCGGATTTCATTGGCCACCTCCATGGGACTGCCAAAGAGATGGATAGTGCTGGTCATGTCCAGGAAAATCTCGTCGATACTGAATTTCTCATGGTCCGGCGTATATTCCTCCAAAAGATCCATCATGCGGCGGGAGCATTTAATGTAAAAATCAAACCGGGACGGGACAACCACCAGATCCGGGCACTTACGCAAGGCTTGAACCAGGGGCTCACCTGTGGTGACTCCATACTTCTTGGCTAAAGGAGACTTGGCCAGCACGATTCCGTGGCGGGACTTGGCGTCCCCTCCAACCGCAGAAGCAATCGTTCTCAAATCCAGGGCCTGCGGGTCTTTAGAAAGCCGGTACACACATTCCCAGCTTAAAAATGCTGAATTCACATCAATATGAAAAATAAGACGCTCCCCATGTCCCATCATAAAACACCGGCCTTTCTGTGTTGTTGTCTGTTTACAGATATCATAGCAGAATATGTGTTCGGGGGCAAGAGGGAGATGGAGATGGGGTGGGGAGAGGTACGCGGATGGGGGAGGTATTGGCGTCCGTGGGAGGAAGGGAGGAGGCAGGTGGGGATACGGCTGCGGGGCAAGTCCGGTCTAAGGGGCTGCGAATCGGCTAAATACAAGAGTAAGACTGCCCAAACTCGCTCCGCTCAAACAGCTGTGCAGTCTTACTCTTAACGCCGATTCACACCCCCTAAGACCGACTAAGCCCCTGTAGATGCATCCCCACCTGCCTCCTCCCTTCCTCCCACCCACTGCGTTTTCTCATCCGCTGTCTTTCCCCGGCCGATAGATTAAGGACGCTGCCCTTCAAGTTTACGCTCCATTGCTCAGATTTTACCATTCCATACACCTGACATTCCAAGCTGACATTCTCATCTGACAATCCCATCTGACATTTCTAACTGGCATGTTTATCTGGCATTTCACCGTGCACTTCTATATCCCGGCGTTGGGGATATGGGCAGGTGGGAGAAAAATACGTAGTGGGTGGGAGAGCGGGGG
>PPYE01662771.1_pt1 | contig 11936 bp, 16 predicted proteins | sample 1559881 | NCBI WGS metagenome assembly PPYE01 (sample SAMN08240022, study PRJNA423297) | Human gut metagenome, whole genome shotgun sequencing project.
CGACAGCGTGGAGGGCTTTTCCGGCCTGGCGTCCATTTTCCTCCAGAGGGATGTGACGGAGGATGTGGAAAAGGTGGACATTTGGAACTATTGACGGTCCCTTTCGGACTTTACGGATTTAATAGTATGTAACTCATATCCATTGGGCCGCAAGGGATTGAGGGTCGTTTTGTTATTAACCCGTTATTAACCCGATACTAACGGCTGATTGTTGTTTATTACGCCAAAAGGCGAATTGCGGCGCGTAGCTGCTCTAGGTCAGTGTGGGTGTAGTGCTCTGTCACGTCCTTGTTGGCGTGCCCCAAGAGCCTCTTCTGTTCCAACTCCTGAGCTCCTGCGGCGTGGAGGCGTGTGGCGAAGGTGTGGCGGCACCAGTGCGGCGTGGCCTGGGGGGCGCCCAGAGCCTCCGCGATTGGCCGGAACAGGCGGGAGCGGTAAACTTTGTCCGAGAGGCGTTTTCCATTCCCGGTGCATATGATGGTCTCCCCGCCACGCTCAAGCCAGCATAGGAGATAGGGCCTGATTTTCGGATGGACCGGCACAATCCGGTTTTTTCCGGCCTCGGTTTTCATCCCGCCGCGCAGGTAGTCGCCATCCCGATCATAGGAGAACGGAGTAAGGCTTAGGAACTCGGAGATGCGGAAACCCGTATAGCAAAGCATTAGGGCCGTATCCGCCCACGGGACGCCCGCAGCGGCCATCTGTTCCAACTTCTTTACCTGGAGCTCGGAGAAAGCGCCCTTCTCGTATTTCGCCTCCGCTGCCGGGAGAGTAACGAATGCTGAGTAATCCTTTGCCACGATATCACGCTCCATGGCGAACTTATAAAGCGCGCGCATGAGGACCTTATCATTGCTCAGGGATGACCTGGACAGCCCAGCGGCCTCCCCGCTGTCAATTACGCCCTGCAAATGGTCGATGGTAATATCGCGCATCTTGAGTCCCGCCAGCGGCTCCAGACGGGCCCAGGAAGCTCTGTAGCTGGCTACGGATGCCTTGCCAGCCTTCTCATACTTCCGGGCGCTCCAGAGATCGTATACACTCTGTACGGTCATGGACAACTTTTCTGCGGCTGGGGCCGCGCCCTCTCGGAGGTTCCGGTTGTATTCCTCCAGTGCTGCCTGTGCCTCGATTTGCTTGGTGTGGTAGCTCAGAGTCTTTTGGCAGACATAGCCCCGCCGGTCACGCGCCGGGACGCGGACGGCATATGGCCTGCGCCGATTCCCGGACAGCTTCACAATAGTCCCAGTTCCATTTGCTCTTTTCATTGACAGATTCCTCCTATTTCGGTAAAATAGAAGGGTGAATGGGCCGTCAAGCTATTCACCCTTGATGAAGCCGTCCCTGGTATTGCGAGTACCGGGGGCGGTTTTTTACTTGCCACCAAGCAAACCCTCTATGGACACGTCCAAGAATGCGGTGAGCGCTTCCAAGTTCGCTATGCAGGGGATCGCCTGGGCGCTGCGCCAGAAGGATACTGCGGTCTTTGAGACCGACACAGCCAAACATATCTCGGCGGGCGTGATCTGCTTGACCTCCATTAGGCGATTCAGATTATCCGCAAAGGTTCGCCTCGCCCTTTCTGTTTCACTCCGCTTCCAGTTCATCCAATCACCCTCTTTATCCTCACAATTTGTTGCACACGGCCAAAGAATGTGATATGCTGTCGGTGGCGCTGCACAAACGGACAGGCGGTTGGCCTACTCCTCCGAAAGGAGGTGGGGCTATGCGTATCACGCTACATATCGGAGCCTTCACGGTAACGATTGTTGTCAAGAAACGCGAAAACCGCCACCCTGGCCGGTGACGGTTTTCTAAGCTTGCTTAGATTATCTTAGTGACTGGGGGCTAACCGCTTGTCGCAGCGCCCTTTCTATGCCCATTATAACCGTCCGGTATTTTGTTGTCAAGTGCGCCTTCGGGCGGCTTTTTTGTATTATGACACTTCCTCTCTGAAGCACACCTCATCCAATGGCAGAATCCCAATCAAGGGAAAAGGCACACTTAGCGCTATAACAGGAGGCCCTTATCCCACGCTTTTGCTGCTGGCGGCGGGAAAGCAATTCGAGTTTCTCGACAGGGACGCCGCAACGATACTGATCTATTTCATAGCTGAGGCTGTCCATCCGAATTTCTACTACTCTGGGAGAGACGTGATAGTATGTAGCCAACAATTCTGGCACCATAAAAGTATCGCAAGTGGGACTGACGAATACTGCATGTACAAATCGGGGAATGAAATCTTGGTACGGCACAATGAGCTGCGCGGAACCTTCGTTTGCTTCCCACTCGAGGAAGCTATTTTGCGCTTCCTCGAAGCATCTAAATATGCCGCCATTTTCTTCACGATGTTTTGACAAATGGATTATTTCGTGCCCACAATCAAAATTCTGTTCAATTTCAGAGCGTGCGCTATTTAAAACTATGGTATTTATTTCGTCGCCGGCAAACGCAGCCCCACAGAACCCGGCGGAGTCAAAGGAGTGATGGATGACCTCAATGCCGGCAATTGTATGAAGACATAAATCCAAAGTATTAACCGGATGATCATATAAGCTAAGCCCTAAACGGCTACGCAGGTGATCTACATGATCGTACAGAGATTTCTTAGCGTTATTGCCCATGCGCGCTTACTCCTGTGAGTTCTTCCTGATATGCGCTTTGTATACATCCAAAAGGAAATCCGCGTCTGCTTCAGAAAGATTATAGGGGGCGAGCCCTTGCTTTAGCCGGAAAAAGGCGGGGCTCAAATCCATTTCGCGCTCACCCTTCGAGGTGGGCGCTTTTTCTGTTTCTAATGTCGTTCCGGCTAGATAGTCTAAAGAACAGTGAAAATAGTCACAAAGGGCAGTCAAGTTTTCCGCTTTTGCGTCTTTGCCATCCAGCCAGTTAGATACAGTGCTGGTATGCACGTGAATTTCTCTTGCGAGTTTGGAATTGCTCACTCCGCGCTCAGTCATGAGGTTTCTCAACCTTTGTGCAATATTCATATTTCCCACCCGTCTAATTTGTTAGATATTTTGAGCACAAAAGTCTTGCGCATTAGATAGTGCTGGCGTATAATGAGCACATGGGGTCTAATGCGATAGATAGCTGTGCGGTTCTGGGGAGAACTATTCACAGTCTAACATATTAGACTAACAATGTAAAGGTACTGGAGGTGAGAAAATGAGCTTTGCCACAAATTTGTGTGAATTGATGCAAAAGACCGGCATCAGTTCGTACAAATTAGCGAAGGACATCGGGGTACATACGTCTACGGTTACGAATTGGAGAGGGGGCAAGTCCCCCAAAGTGGAGCACTTACAAACAGTAGCATCTTACTTTGGCACCACTGCCGATGATCTTCTCGCAGAAGATGCTACCGTAACCGCTTAGAAAGGAGACCAACATGAACGAGCTAGCTACATACGAACAATCGGGCTTACCCGGCACAATTGAAGACTTGAGCCGTTTTGTCCTGGTAGGCCGGGAAAAGCTTACGGCTGTCCGAGCTGCAATCAGGGCAATTGATCGGGTGCAGCTTGCCCAGGAGGTCAGAAACCAAAAGATGGATGAGGCGCGGATGCTTTCAGAGGCGTTGCTTGATGCCGAGGTCAGATTGGGAGAAATGACCAAGCAAATACCAAAGGCGACGAATGGAGGGGCGAATCAATACCGGGCTAAAACGACAGCAGTGTCGCAAGAGCATAAAACCATCGGCACCGCCGCCATTCTTGAAAAATCAAAGGCTGAGACAGTTAAAAGTTTAGGTTTAACCCCTAAACAAGTAGAGCGCTTTGAGACCCTAGCCGACAACAAGGACCTCGTGGAACAAGTCAAGCGGGAGGCCAGAGAAAATGATGACATCCCCACCAGAACGCAAGTACTTAATCTCGCATCCTACAGGAAAAAGCAACAAGAGCAGGAGACAAGGCAAATTGACGACGACGCCAGGAAGCACAAGGCGTTTATTACGATGGTCTCGGGAGTCCTCAACTTCATTGCCAGCGAGGGAGAGCTGGAGATGTTAACCGATGCCCTGGTCCGGTCCTGTAAAGGAGCTTTACTGGAAAGCGATCTTACGGATTTGGACCGCGCCATAGGGCTGTTAACCAATATTAGAAACCGTCTGGCTGAGAAAGGAGCGAATGATGGGAAGGAAAAGTAACTCCCTGGAACGGCGCGCCCGAGAGTACATTCTGGAGCAAATGCACGATAACGGCGAGATGACCCAAGAGGAAATAAAAGACCTCATCCGGCCGCACTTCCACTTTGATTACCAGACCGCGAAAGAACAGGCGATTGGCCGTTGTGCAAATCGGCTTGTCTCGTCCTTGAGGGATGAGCAGGGCGTCCGGACCAGCTTCACCTTACGGAGTGAAAACCTTGTGGTTAATGTTGAGAAGAGCAAAAACCTGCGGAATGTCCGCGCCGTGAAGCAACAATTGCAAAAACAGATTGCCGGGACTTTTGCATCATTTCAGAAAACGGAAAAACGGGAAGCCGAGCTGCTGGGCCAGACCTCCCTCTACGATGCAAAGCCCACGCAAGACGCCTTCGACTTCGGCGCTGTCGCCATGCTGTAAGAAGACCCACTTCCGGAGTAGACCCAAGATACTACATAATAAGTCCGATAGAACGGACTATTACAGAAAGGAGACAGTATGAACGAACTTGAAATCAAACGGGTGCCCTTCCTGGGTACTGAGCTGATGGCCGCCCGCGACAAGGACGGCCAGATTTGGGCCGGGATCCGCTGGATGTGCGACGGCTTGGGACTAAGCGAGGGACAGAGGAAGCGGCAAATTGCTAATATCCAGGCCGATAAGGTGCTCTCTAAAGGGGGATCAAATTTGGTCCTCCCTACCCGTGGTGGGAATCAGGAAGTCCTTTGCCTCAAACTGGACTTTGTACCTCTGTGGCTGGCGAAGATCAGCATCACGCCGACGATGGAAGCGGGAACCCCCGAGTTGGCCGCCAATTTAGAGCAGTACCAGCTTCGCGCTAAGGACGTGTTGGCGGCGGCATTCTTACCAAAGAAAAGTGGCGACCGAGGTGATACCCCCAAGCTCCCCGCCCTGTCCTCGGTCAACGGGGCCATGAAGATGGCTTTGCAGGCCATGGACGAGGCCGGGGTGGACCCAGCGTATAAGCTCCTTGCTCTGCGGGACGCCTATGCGCCGTATGGCCTAAACATCCACACGGGCGGACTTGAGATGCCCGAAAAGCTTTATGACCTGACCGGGATAGCTGAAATCCTCGGCGTGCTGTCCGCCCGCAGCGGGAAGCCGCACGCCAAAGCAATCGGCGCCATTCTGGGTCATATCGGCGTTATGCCCCATGAAATTAAGATTGTGCCTTTCACCAATAACGGCCACTCTGGGACCTGTGAGCAGTACACAGAACCCGTTTTGTCTCGCGCACGAGATTGGCTGGACGCTCGCGGTTGGCCGCTGGTTATTGAGGGACCGGATGGGACGAACTATAAAGTCCGCTATGAATAAGACGGATGCCTGCTGATAGAACGTACTTTTGCGGAAAGGAGGCGGTTGCATTGAGAAAAACTTCATTACCAGCACCGACGGAGGAAGAGATCCTGCGTTATGACAACGTTCCTCCGGCCGTCGCGGCGCGATTCATTGGTTGGTCATCCCCGACTGTCTACCGCGCGCTTCAGGAGGGCAGGGCCCCATTTGGATTTGCCGTGGCGTGCACAGGTTCCTGGGCCTACAACATAAGTCCCGGACTCCTCGTGAAGTACAAACGGGGTGACCTGCCCACCTACCGGCTGAAAGAGGTGGAAGAGCTGGCCGTTGAAGGCATTGAGCGCGTCATCAGCGAGAAAATGGCGGCGATTAGACGGCTCACGGAGGTGATCGCATGATCCGCATCCGGAACAAGCCTGCGGCAATAAGAAAAGCCGCTCACGGGTGGATCAGACCCATGGGCGGCAGGCCGGGAAACGGCCAAAACTTGACACCGCTAGTATAAGCGGTTTTTAGGAGAAATGCAAGTATGAAATATTTTAGTACGGAAGAGGCTTGGACGATTATGCGAAAGTCTAGCCCGTGGATTTGCGCTATTGATGACGATAACCCCAACATTGAGGCGGCCCGTGCTCTGCTGGACTTTACGAAAAACCGGAGTCGGGAGCCGTTCTATTGCGCGGCCGTAGGCTTCGCCTTGGGACGGGCAACTGGTATCCGGGAGGAACGGGCAAGAAGGAAGGGAGCGTTGCTATGAGCCGGCTTGTACACGACTATACAAAGGACAAGCATGTGGTGGAGGCATTCGGTGGACTGAGCGTCCTAGAGTCCGTCGAGGGCCAGGTGGAGACACTGGAACTCCCGTCCTGCCCCTTCTGCGGAGGTGAGGCGATGGTGGGCCTAGGGCAGATTTACGGCCATCCATTCGTTGTGGTTGAATGCTCCTGCTGCCATTGCCGGACGGTATCTACAGCGCCTCACTACAATTACCTTACTGGGGTACAGACGGACATCCATGACGCCATCAGTACCGCCGCCCAGAGATGGAGCAAGAGAACGGAGGTGCCGGCATGAGCGGGGAGGGGATTCCTATCCTGGGCATCCGCGAGATGTCAGACACCCGTTGGAATGATGCCGCCAGGGAAGGCGCTCGGGCCGCGCTGAAGGATATGGGGATAGCGTCGACAAAGGAAAATGTGGACGACTATCTTTCGGCGCTTCGTGAGTATTTGGCGGAAGACCGGCCGGATGCAGAGGAGGTGCGATTCTGTGCGATACCCAGTCGATGTTGAGCGGGAGTTGGACAAGGCCATGGATCGACTGACCGGCGTCCGCATCTCGAGCGATAAATGGGACTATTTCAGAAGGTTGGTGTCAGAAATCAATTCGGCCTTCGCGGCTGGGTGCGAGGGCTCGGACGGATACCCCATTGATGTGGGGATAAACCTGGCCGCCGACACCGAGCGCTACCGCTTTTCAACCGCTGAGCGGCGGGTGGTCATCCGCTGGATGGAGGCGATCAACCGGGCATACAAGGCCGGCCTGCGTGCCCGTCAGGAGCCAATTGAGATGGAGCCGGTCAAGATACTGGACCCACGGACTGGCACGGTCTTGCGAAAAATCCAAAGCGCACGGGAACTTGAGTCCTGCTTATTTGACCTTGTACCAAGGGGTGCCCCGTTTGGGCTATATTTGCCGGGGTGTAAGATCACAGCGGTCGTCACCCCATGCGGGAGGTGAGGGGTTATGCCTGAGCTGGCGGCTCGGCGGCCCGGAACAAAATTTTGATTGACTCGCACGCCCCGAAATTCCTTGTCAGTATACCGGGGGCGCCGAGCCGCCTGTTTTGGGCGGGAGTCCATTCATTTTTATCAATTATTTCTTTATTTGTAGCAGATTGTATAAACACACTTTAACGTCCGGCATTCAGCCGATAAGGAGGATAACATGACAGAAACCCAAAAGAAGGCGCTCGACCTTTTGGACCTTTTATGCGTCGAGCAGCGTATCACCGTGGAGGAGCACGCGATCCTTACGACCGGCATTCGAGCCATACCGCTCTTCGGGGAGCCCGCCGAGTCTTATGATATGTTCCTGGTCGATGGATCGTTTACAGACGCTGATGATACCTGCGTAGACTGCATCAGATTCGATCAAGTGGATCATCTGGACCTAGGCGCACTTTTACGCCTTTCCATGCGGCAAGATTTCGATATGGTGATTCGATTGGACAAGCGGGCGTAAATCGGAATGCGGGTGAGACTATGGACAAAACGATGTTGGAATACGCGCTGGAGCTTGCGGGGATGGGCTTGCCGGTCCATCCCCTGCACACCCCTGTAGGGGGCGGTAGGTGCTCCTGCGGGCGAAAGAGCTGCGGAAGCGTGGGAAAGCACCCACGGACGATGAGCGGCGTCAAGGATGCCTCTACGGACCCAGGGCAGATCAAAAAGTGGTGGTCAATGTGGCCGGACGCGAACATCGGCTTTGCCACAGGCGGCAGCTCCAGAATCGTCGTCCTGGATGTGGACTGCAACCATGCGGCGGGGAAGTATGGGGACGAAAGCCTGAACGCTCTTGAAGAAAGGCATGGGCCGCTTCCCGACACCTGGCTCTGCCTAACCGGCGGGGGTGGTCTGCACTACTATTTCTTTTACGACGGCGACGGCGTCAAAAACGATGTGGAGTTCCTACCCGGTCTGGACGTCCGGACCACCGGCGGTTATGTCGTGGCGCCGCCATCCCTGCACGCTTCGGGGCGTCGGTATGAGTGGGAGGGGGCTCATGAGCCGTGGGACACACCAATTGCCCCTTTGCCCGATTGGCTTCGAGATATCATCATCCGCGGGAAGGAAGGGAGCACCGGGCATGGTGAACGCCTGGAGATCCCAGATACCGTCGCAGAGGGCGGGCGGAATCGCACCATGTTTCGTCTCGCGGCCTCCCTCCGAGCAAGGGGGCTCACTGAGCCTGCGATCCTGGCAGCTATATGGGAAGAAAACCAGAAGCGGTGTGCGCCGCCGCTAGACCGGAAAGAGATCGAGACGATCTGCGGCAGTGTGGGCAGATATAAAAGGGGCTCTGGGGTGGACAGACTCCAGGCTGCCGCAATAGCCGAGGAGAAGGTCGAGCGCGCTAGCGAGGGAGACTTTGAGACATTGACCGACCCGGAGGTGCTTACAGCCGCATTGCGCCTCCCAGACCCTATAGAGCGAGAAATGAAGCTGGCGGAACTGCGCGGCCGTGCCAAGGAGCTCAAGCGCGCACGGGACTTTGAGCGGGTCCTAAAGGCGCATCAGGAAGCTTTGCAGAAGGAACGAGCCCGGACATCGACACCGGAGGGGAACGGGTGAAGCTGGCCTTCTACCGGGATAAGCGGTGGAAGGATATCATCGTGGATAAGTCCACCATTGCCAGCCGGCAGAAAGTCATTGAGCTGGCTGACGCTGGGCTCCAGGTCAACAGCGAGAATGCCCGGTTCCTCATCCAGTACCTGCACGACCTGGAGGCTCAGAATGCCTATCGTATTTCTCGGAAACGTTGTGTGTCGCGGCTGGGCTGGGCTGACAATGGTCGCGGCGGGATGGAGTTCGTACCTTACGTGGTGGATGTGCAGTATGACGGAGACCCGAAGTATGCCGCCTTTTTCGGAGCAGTCCGGCCGTCTGGAGACTACAGACGGTGGAAGGAACGCATCCTGGAGGCGAGGGAGCAGAGTACAGTGTTGCGGGCGGCCCTAGCGGCCAGCTTTGCAAGCCCACTCATGTGGCCCTTGGGGGCGCAGGTGTTCTTCCTACACCTCTGGGGCGGGACAGAGGTGGGCAAGGCTCAGCCTCTTGACACAAAGATCGTGACGCCGGATGGGTGGAAACCGATGGGCGACCTCCGCGTTGGCGACATGGTCATCGGCGGCGATGGTCGGCCGCACGAAGTGGTGGGTGTTTACCCTCAAGGAGAAAAAGAAGTGTTTGAGCTCACGTTTTCCGACGGTCGAAAGACGCGGTGCTGCAAGGAGCACCTGTGGAACGTCACGACCCGGACGAGGCGGGAGCACGGGTGCGGCTACGTGACGATTTCACTGGAGGAGATGTTAGAGCGGCCTATCAAGGACAAGAAGGGGTATACCTATCGGGTGCCGCTGTGCAGGCCTGTGGAATATTCCTCCGACGGGGAGCTTCCCATCGCGCCCTACCTGCTGGGCGCACTCGTTGGTGACGGATGTTTAACTCTGAAGCAAAACCCGGCTAACAGGCACACGGCCCTGTATTTTAACAATTCGGAGTACGACGTGATCGGGCGGGTCATGAATGAGCTGAACAAAATCGGCGCAGTCATGCGGTTTAATCCCGCCACTACCAACCAGTTTAGCATCACCCACTGTGGCGCTCTGAAGGAGGCCATTGTCTCTCTCGGCCTAAATGTAAAGAGCACGGACAGGGCTATACCGGAGGCATATCTGAGGGCCACCGTCGCCGACCGACGTGCGCTGCTGGCCGGCCTGCTCGATACAGACGGACATGTGACCGAGAAAGGGAGCTTGAACTATTCCACGAGCAGTCGCCAGCTTGCCGCGGATGTCTGTGAGTTGGCCCGTGGACTGGGCTATAAGGCCACCCTTTCGGCTGGAAGGGGAGCGGAGCGCATTGTCCGCATCTCCTCCGACGGGGACGTATTTCTATCCCGTAAGCACGAAGCGCGCATGGAGCGGGCAAAGCAGGGCCGCAATCGTGCGGAGGACCTGGAGTCTGTCGCGCTGGTATCTGTGGAGCCTGTTGGCGTGGAGCCTTGCCAGTGCATCATGGTGGACAGCGCGGACCACACCTATCTCTGCGATGATTTTATTGTGACACACAACACGGTGGCCCAGATGGCGGCCATGTCGGTCTGGGGGGACCCGGATCTGGGGGCATTGCTGCGCAGTTACAATGCTACTTATGTCGGTATGGAGCGCATGGCGGCATTCTGTCACTCGATCCCCCTAGCACTGGATGAACAGCAGACCGTCCGCAACAACCGCTATTTCAACATGGACACTCTGATCTATAACCTCTGCGAGGGACAGGGCAAAGGACGGGGCACGAAGTCCGGCAGCATCGAGAACATGGCCACTTGGAGGTTGTGCGTCCTGAGCAGCGGCGAGGGTCCCTTGACAGATGAGAGGTCCGGCGGCGGAGGGAAAAACAGGGTCATTGAGCTCTACTGCAAGGATAAGCTCTTCGAGGACGCCGCCAGCATGGCGGACTTCGTGAAGGGGCACTATGGCTATGCGGGCCGTGAGTTCATAAAGGCCATGTCGGAGCCCGGCGTAATAGAGGAGGCTAAGAGCATCCGGGATGCCTGCCGGAAGCTGTTCCTCGGAATCGGGCATGGGACGGAGAAGCAAGCCGCCAGCGCCGCTATGCTGGCTGTGGGAGACTATTTTTCTTCGGTCTGTGTTTTCAGAGTAGATCCCGGTACGGCGATCCAGGGTACGCGGGCATTTTGCTACGCGCTGGCGGAATATCTCACGGATACGGCGGAAGTCAGCCAGGTAGAGCGGGCCTACCGATGGGTGTGCGATTGGATTGCGGCGAACCCCGGTCAGTTTGAACGCCAGCAACCCGGTGGGATACCGTATCATGACGATAGAAACAAGCTGTGGGGGAAGCAGACAGATGCGGGATATGCCGTTATCGCTTCAGTAATGGATGAGGCCATGGAACAGGCGGGCTTTATTATGGCGGCCTGTAAGGAAGGCTTCGCGGAAAGAGGATACATTATCCCGGGTAATTCCAGAAAAACCAAGCAGCTTCGGATCGGTAGGGACAGGCCATGGTGCTATGAATTGGTCGTACCGAAACTGGCACCCGGCGAAACAGATGAAAGCGGCGATGACACGGACGACCCATGGAAAAATGAGCAAAAGATGATTCCGTTTCTAAGGGGATGAGAGGACCTGTCACCGGAAGACGGCATTCTGGTGACAGGTGGTGACGAATCTGGTGACGGGTAAAATCCAGTAGCTGCAAGGCTTTGAGCCCTTTATATACTTACTGTCACCATGTCACCAAGATATATATATTTATATAAGGGAAAAAGAGAAAGAGGAAATACAGTGATCTCTTTTCTTTTATCTATATAAGTTGAGTGTGTCGCACAAAATTTGGTCAACGCCTAGGGCCACAATGGATACGCCGTTTTTTGCCCCTGGTGACAGGCAAAAAAGTTGGTGACGGTAGAAAGGAGAGGCAATGTACACAAAATATCGGGATCCGCTCACGGGCACTGTGCAGGTCCGTGATGTGCGGCATTTCAGGATCAGACCTCTGGATTGCGAGGAGGAGGACGGAAGCACCACCCATGGGGCGGTCATTTGCGACGGGTTCGTGGAACGGGCTACGTTCTTTGGGGGCGCGTTGGCCGGAGAGATTGCCGGCCTGCTGCTGGACGGCGACGAGAAGGTTCACCGCCGCAGGACCAGAAAGACGG
>PPYE01338835.1_pt1 | contig 11934 bp, 9 predicted proteins | sample 1559881 | NCBI WGS metagenome assembly PPYE01 (sample SAMN08240022, study PRJNA423297) | Human gut metagenome, whole genome shotgun sequencing project.
ATGATTATCCCGACATCTCCAATCCCTCTTAATGTAAAAAAATCATAAATTCAGGAATGTTACTCCAATTACCGTATTCTTTTCACCTATTTTCTTATATTTGTAAATTATTCCATCACACAAACGTAAAAACAAATGGACCAGACCTTACTAAAATACTGGAAAACTTGTCTTCAAGATGCAGAGCGCAAAGCTATTGCTCTCAAAGGACCACGAATCACCCTAAACATTGGTGACAAGATACTTAAATTCATTCCTCTCAAAAGTATTCCTGTTATTTTCCCTGATTGGAAAGCAGAAGACAGCAATGAAAAACAAAAAGTGATGATTGCTCCTTGTATTCTTTTGCCCGAATTTGAAAACGGCTGGACTTCCCAATCAGAAAGACCGGAATATCCCTTCTTGATTACTGCCACCATGTTGCCTGACGGCAAACTAACCGTATGCGAGAACGAATCAGACAGAATCCCAATATTTATTCGTAAATTTTTGGAGCCTAATGCAGCCAATGACCGCACTATAGCTTCTCTTTCAAAAGTAGATCAACTACTATCCAATTTTAACACTGAAGAAACAAAATGGGAGGCCTATTGGCAAGCATGCGAGCAGCTTTTCAAGAAAGCAACCGGCAAAACTTTCAGCACAATGAATTACTATGATAATCCAGAAATCATTATCATAAAAGCCTCCGAGCGCAATATGGCACAGCCCATAATCACACTATATGACAAACTCTTAAAAGATGACAATACCACTCCACATCCCCTGTTGAATTTATTAATACAAACAAAATCTGCTAACGCTCTTCCTATTCCAACTAACCGGAAAGTATATTGCAACCAAGAACACTGGGCACAAATGAGCAGCGACTTTCCTTTGTCCATATCTCAACGCGAAACACTAGCAATGTACACAACACCGGAATGTGCTGATATTTTTGTCGTCAACGGTCCTCCGGGAACAGGAAAAACCACTTTTCTGCAAACTGTCATCGCAAACAGACTTGCTCATAATATTCTAAACAATCCGGAAGAGCCGGAAATTATAGTTGCAAGTTCAGCTAATAATCAGGCAATCACCAATATCCTGAAGGATTTCAAAGCGGAAACAACCAATGACACAACACATCCCCGGTTGTCCAACCGCTGGCTACCCGAACTGGATACATTAGGCTTATATCTGTCAGGGAAAAAAGAGCTGCAACAACAGTACAAAATGATGTTCAATCCCAAAGGGGATGGATTTCCGGCAGCATACGATACACCTGAACGTCAAGAAGAGTACAAACAATTCTATCTGCAATGCTTCAATCACTTTTTCAAGAAAAACTATCAAGACGAAACAAAATGCCGGCAATTTCTCCGTAAAGAAATGCAAGCCCTCCAAAAAAAGATTATTCTCTGTATCCAAGCTGCCGAAACAACAGAATATGGAAACCGGAAGGAAAACAATATATTACAGAAGTTTATCCGCAAATTCCATGAGCCATTACCCTCCTACGACAAAGTAATAGAACAGTGGACTTTGACAGAAGAATTCAAAGAACGTTACGAAAAAATAAGTTCCAACCCTGAGTATGGCAACTTACCTTATACAGAAGACATGGCAGTAAGGCTGGATATCAGCTATCGGTATCAAATGTTCTGGTATGCCATACATTATCGGGAAGCCGAGTTTATTCACCGGTTAAGCAGGTGCGATGAAGGCAAACAGCGCACACAAGAAGCCTATACCCAAAGATTAAAACGTTTGGCTTGCGTAATGCCTGTTTTCATCTCTACTTTCCATTCTCTACCCAAGTATATGACCTATGCGGAGAACGGAAAATGGGATATTCCTTTATACAATGGAATAGATCTGTTGATTGTAGATGAATCCGGACAAGTTTCACCCGAACTTGCCGTTCCCTCCTTCAGTTTGGCCAAGCAAGCGATTTTAGTAGGTGATATTCAACAAATAGAGCCTGTATGGTCCATTTCTGATGAATATTCATTCATTAATTTAAAGAATCTGGGCATTGTTTCCAACCAGTCCTCGGAAAAATACCGTTTTTTAGAAAACAATGGTTTCCTTTCTTCTTCCGGAAGTATAATGAAACTGGCACGTAAAAGCTGTAATTTTACAGTAAAAGGTGAAAAAGGAGCTTTTCTGACCGAACACAGACGATGCGTAGATTCCATTATTGCCTATTGCAATGATTATGTTTACCACGGCAGGTTACTTCCTAAAAAAGGTAACGAAGTAAAATACAAGTCCCTCCCTTCCAAAGGATATGTACACATCAACAGTTACAGCAGCCCTGGAAAAACAGGAAGTCGCCTCAACCGGGCTGAAGCGGAAGCCATTGTCTGTTGGCTGGAACTGGAAAAAGATAATCTGGAAAAGACCTATAAAAAGCCTATTCATGAAATTGTAGCCGTAGTAACTCCTTTTAAAGCCCAAGAAGCCGAAATACGGCATCAAATACAAAAAATATCAGGAAATGAGAAATATAAAGATATGATCATCGGCACAGTACATTCCCTGCAAGGTGCCCAATGTCCGATTGTTCTTTTTTCAACAGTCAACTCTCCCGAAGACCATTCTCTTTTTATGGAGCGTGATGGAAAATACAATATGCTCAATGTAGCGATATCGCGCGCCCAGCATCATTTCATTGTTTTTGGCAACATGAATATTTTCCATCCGGAAGAAAACACCCCGGTAGGAAATATGGCTAAATGGCTTTTCGATGATCCATCCAACGAGATTTCCAACAACTTTATTTACCAACAGGAAGTTCCGCTGTGCACCTACCACCCCACCCTTCGTCTGTCCACCACAGAAGAGCATATCCAGGTTCTGCACCAAGCTTTTGAAAAAGCAAGACACCGCCTGCTGATTGTATCTCCATTCATATCTATCCACGCCATAGAAAACGACCAGTTGGTTCCGCTGATACGCCACACGGTACAACGAGGAGTGGATGTCACAGTCTACACCGATTCGTCTCTAGATTATGATACGAAAACCAATCAGTTGCTCAGCCGTGCCGAAGAGGGACGGAACATATTAATAGAAAATGGCGCAACCCTCATTGAAGTAAAAGGTATCCACAATAAATCATTGGCCATTGATAACCATACACTTATAGAGGGTTCTTTCAACTGGTTATCCGCCAACCGCCATAAAGAATACTCCCGCCACGAATGTTCCATAGTTGTATCATCTGTTCAAGCCGATGAGTACATCAACAATCTGATAAAGGAACTAGAAAGCAGAGAAAAAACCTTTCAATCCCTATCTAAGCCTACAATCAATCTTGACATTGACCAAAAATATCCGGGGTTCTTTACAAAAGAATCTTTTAATGATTGTACAGAAGAAGATATTTGCCGTATAAAACAAAAAGTCCAAGAGTTAGGCATTCAGAAAACAGTCCTTCCACCTTATATCCATAAACAACGTGAAACTTTCCCACGTGCTTATGAACCTTGGTGCACAGAAGAAAAGGAAATTATATGTGAGTTGATGCAAAAGACCAATCATCTTTCTATTTTTATAGAATGTCTGCAACGTACAGGACAAGCAATTCAAATTCAGATAGAAGGCAAAAACAATTGATTATAATCCTGAACTGATATCCTTTTTATGATATTCGGGAAACTTGGGAAACAAGAATCAGTCCCTATACGGAAGAGAGGAAAAGACAAATTACTTTTTGCCTTTTCCTCTCTTCCGTATAGCATATGCAACTCCTGCCCAGAGTTCCTTATTTTTTGGAATACATCCAGGTCCATTTATGCCAAAGACTCTCTAACGGTCCCTGCTTATGTCCTTTCAACCACCACTTGCAGAACTGTACTTGCAACAAAAAGAGTACAAAACCAACCAACAAACTCAACGTATATCCACAGTACGGAGCCAGATAAAGTCCGAAAGGGAAATAAATAATAGCTCCGGCAATAGATTGGGTGATATAATTAGTCAGACTCATCCTACCATAATAACGAAGATTTGATACAAAATTCTTGAACCTATCCCGTTGATAAAGCAATACAAAAGAAGCAACCAGTACAAATGTAAAAGCGAACTTTTGCCACATATCAAAAGCAGTTCCGGCAGTCTGGCGAATGAGTTCACTGTCACTAGCCATAATCAACTCTTTCAGTTGGAAAAGCGGAGCAAAAGAGATAGCGGAAATGATAAGAGCCTTCACCCAAAAACGAGTATGTTTTTCGGAAGTAACAAACAATTGTTTGCGTCCGATATATAATCCCATCAAAAACAAGCCGGCAGTCTGCCAAAAACGCCCTGCTCCCAGAGCCCAATATAGACTGGCTTTCTGACCAAAGGTCATATTCTTACCCAAAAACTCCCACAAATTCCCCTCTTTGGTATATTCCGCCACTTCTTTATACATCGCGCCCACTCCCCAATCGGGCAAAGTATGAGAAGGATCAAACAGACCTACTATATAATGATACCACTCAACGGGCTGCAATAAAAACAAAATAGCCGTAACTAGTATGGCACAGTCACTCCACTTGCGCACCACGAACAATACGATTCCCACTACCGAGAACAGCAACAACACATCTCCTGCCGGAAAAAAAGCTGCATTCAGCGTAGCAAAAGCTACCAATAACAGCAAACGCCACAGAAAACGATAACCAAAATCTTTTCCTTTACGCTGTTGGTTAGCCGACTGAATATAAAATGTAAATCCAAACAGCAAAGCAAAAATGGCATACGATTTTCCAGCCAATAAAGTAAATGTAACATTGAATACCCCGTCATTCAGTATATTCAACCATGCAGGCTGGTCTACCGGATAAACCGGAAAGATGAAATGCTCCAAACTATGCACTAAAAGAATTGCCATGACTGCAAATCCCCGTAAAGCATCCACCACCTCAACGCGTGGCAGTTTTTCTGATAATTGTTTTTCCATGAACTAGTTATTATTGTTTATTTAAAATTCGTTTTACCCAGCGGTTGGCCGGTTTCTCAAAATAATAATAAGAAAGCAGACTCAGCCCGATAGCGACTGCAAAGATAAGCGGAATACTGATATACAGACTGATATGCCAATCGTATGTTTGCGCCAACTGCACATAAGCAAATAATATCCACTATACTCTCCTCTTCGGTGCTATTCCTGCTCTACATATCCGGGGGAGCGGTGAGCAACATTGGATAATAGACTACAGACAATATCATCAGAGTTTTGACAACTCTTACCAAAAACTGTATATTAAAAAGAGAAACTGATTTCCTACAATATTTCCTTTAAATTCCAAGCCTGTATATGCCTGACCCCTTCATTGGAAGGGAATTGTACCTCATCCATGGAAACGACATATTTTTCATAATTATCACCTATCGTCAGCAAAGGAGCATATTCCCGTTCCATGGTTTGTGCCGTTTCCAACATGTAAGTTGCTTGAAGATAAATCACTCTATCGTCCTTCATAGCAACAAAATCAACTTCTTTATCCCGAAAAGAACCTGTATATACAATATAGCCTAAACGACGAAGTTCCAAATATACTGCATTCTCCAACAAATACCCGACTCCATAAGCAAAGCCCGGATAAAGAAAATTCTTAAAGGACAAGTCATTCAGATAATACTTGCAATTACCTGCCACCACATCCTTTCCTTTTATATTGTAACGTTCTGTTTTATAAGCAAGAAAAGCTTCTTCTATATAACCTAAATAATTAGATAAGGTATCATACTCACCTTCCGGTTCTTGGATTTAAAGAAATTAACAATATGCTGAACGGAAAACAGATTGGACGCATTATTCACCAAATAAATAAAAATATCATCCAATAACCTTACATCACGAACGGGTTTACGCTTCACTATATCACGCAACAAAATCGTATCTTTCACAGAAGCGACGTACTGTTTTTCTGACTCGACAGTGGGCAGGTTGTACAATTCGGGCAAACCGCCTTTCTGTAAATAGGCCAAATAAGAAGCCCGACCGGCAGGTTGCTGCATCAACTGTAAATATTCAGCATAACTATAGGGGAATATATGAAATTCTACATAACGTTACCAGTGAAACTTTAAATACGAAAGAACATGAAAGCAAATCCTGTATTTAGTTTATACATCCCTACCAAATTAGTATTTGGTTGCGGAGAAATCAAGAAATTATCCAGTGAAAAATTACCGGGAAAAAAGGCACTGGTCGTCATCTCATCCGGAACTTCCATGCGGAAATATGGATATTTGGAGAGAGTACTTGCCCAATTAAGACTGAATAATGTAGAAACACTGGTTTACGATAAAATCCTTCCCAACCCCATCAAAGAACACGTCATGGAAGCAGCCGCCATCTGCCGGGAGGAAAAGTGCGACTTTGTAGTAGGACTGGGAGGCGGAAGTTCCATCGACTCAGCCAAAAGTATAGCTGTTATGGCCTGCAACGACGGTGACTACTGGGATTATGTATCAGGGGGTAGTGGCAAAGGACGCCCTGTTACCAAAGCACTTCCCATTATCGCCATCCCTACTACCGCCGGAACCGGAACAGAAATGGATCCATGGACAGTGATTACCCACGAAACAGCTCAAGAAAAGATAGGCTTCGGTTGTCAGCTGACTTTCCCTACCTTATCTATTGTAGACCCGGAACTGATGGTTTCCATTCCTCCGCACCTCACCGCCTATCAAGGGTTCGATGCATTCTTCCATGCCGCAGAGGGTTTTATCGCCAATTGTGCAACACCCATCAGTGATCTTTACGCCTTAGAAGCCATCCGTCTGATCTACAAATATCTGCCAGTAGCCGTAGCCGACGGAAAGAATTTGAAAGCGCGTGCCAAAATTGCTTGGGCCAGCACCTTGGCAGGCATGGTAGAAGCCACTTCAAGCTGCACTTCCGAACATTCATTAGAACATGCCATGAGTGCTTATTATCCACAACTTCCTCATGGAGCAGGACTCATTGCCTTGTCTGAGGCATACTTCGAAACTTTCCGGCATGACTGTACAAAACGTTACATGAAAATGGCTGAAATGATGACCCAGAAAAAGAGCAACCGTCCGTCCGATTTCATTGATGCATTGATTACACTGCAAAAAGAATGTAAAGTACATTCTATCAAACTGAGCGAATTTGGTATCCAATCCGAAGATTTCCCCAAATTCCTGCAAAATGCAAGAGATACGATGGGAGGACTGTTCACTCTCGACCCACGCCCGATTACAGACGAAGAAATCCTGCATATCTTTAAAAATTCTTATAAATAATGGATAAAGAACTAGACCTTGCCGTAACCTGTTACGGCAAGGTAAAACCATTGAAATATGATTTGGTCCTCCTCCCTTGGGGAGCTACCGAACCGCATAATCTGCACCTGCCTTATCTGACAGACTGTATTCTAAGCCACGACATCGCACTAGATGCTGCAAAACTGGCAAAAACACATTACGGTATTCGTTGCATGGTCATGCCTTACGTCACTGCCGGTTCACAGAATCCGGGACAACGCGAGCTGGATTTCTGCATCCATTATCGCTATGAAACGCAAAAAGCGATTTTAAGCGACCTAGTTGCCTCTCTATACGCCCAGGGATACCGCAAAATGGTCATTATCAACGGACATGGCGGCAATACATTCAAAAGTATGATACGTGACTTGTCACTGGACTATCCCGACTTCCTGATAGCCAGCAGCGAATGGTTTGCCTTTATCCCTGCTAAAGAGTACTTTGATGAACCGGGTGACCATGCAGATGAATTGGAAACTTCTGTTATGATGCATTATCATCCGGAATTGGTAAAGAAGAAATACGCCGAAGCAGTCGTCGCAAAATATGCATTACTGTTTGAAGAGTTGGTACATAAAGAACTTTATTAATAGTTTTAGAACTAAATAGGTTTATTTTCTTCATAATAAAAAGCATAAATTTAGCACATTATATAAGTCACATTCAATTATATCACTGCATATAAACCAGTTACCCAACAATATATTCTGAAAAATATTCCAAAATATATTTGATATAATAAAATTCTAATGTACATTTGTGAAGTTAACTATATACTAACCTTTAAAAGCAGATCTTATGAAAAACAAATCACTTTTTTTAGTCCTAGTCATTCTTTGTTTGACTAGCGTAGAGATCTATTCTTCCCGACACAAACCAAAGGTGCGGAAGAGATGAAGGAGCTCCCAATTAATTTAACCGACTAGCAAATCATTCCATAGGGTATTTAAGATCTTTCCTATTCATAATTAGTTGATCCAATCTACAAACTGAAGATAATTAAATACCCTATATTTAATCTATAGTGTATGAAATATTTTTTGTATATCTTCACTTATCTGCTTCTAGGAGCATCGTGTTCATCTCCTTCTCGTCCAATAGACTATGGTACAGAATTAACAGCTACAGACTCCATCTGCCTGTCTATAGATGAACATACACATTATGAAAGCAAATCTATATTCCAATTTGAAGAAAACGGACATGAGTATCTTTCCTTTTTGAATGAAAAAGCAAGCTATAAAGTTCATATCTATGATTTGGATACCAAACAAGTTATTAAAACAATTCATCTACAAAAAGAGGGGAGAAATGCAATGCCATCAACTAATGGCTGTTTTCCACTTAGCTCAAAGCATTTTTTAATTACAACTTGGAATGGAGTTTTTGGAATTATCAATGAAAAAGGAGAAGTGGAAAATAAGAATAGTTTTTGGAAAGACAGCGTAAACTTTCATGCTTTCGACCACATTTGTTGCATGAGTTATACATATCGACCTGCCATAATTAAGGATTCTATTTTATATTTCAGTCAATCATTATTAAAATATCCCCGTAAAAAAGATGAATGGGATAAAATACCCATATTTGCTTATGCAGACCTTCATAAAAAAAAACTAGGGTGGACAGAACTACGATACCCATCTATTTTTAACAAAGATGAGATAGACTACATTCTGTATGACCCTGAAATCAGTTACACATATACAGGTAAAGAAGTTGTTGTTTCACTGGGACAATATGACAGCATATTTGTATCTTCTGATTTCAAACATAAAAAAGCGTATAATGCTAAAAGCCATTATCTGCCCCACGTGCGTCCAGTCTCCCAAAATTTACAAATTGATTTATTCAAAACCATACATGACAGAGGATTACAGCCCCATTACCACCACTTGATGTATGATAAATACCGAAAAGTATTCTATCGGTTTGCCTTAATGCCGGATGATAATATAAAACCATTCTCCAACAATCCGCATCAAAGTTTCTCCATCATCATTCTAAACAAAGACTATGAAATTATTGGTGAAACAAAATTTCCCGGCAACACCTATGCCCATCACTTGTGCTTCGTAGGTAAAAAAGGCCTGTATATTTCAGAGAATAATGAAAACAATCCTCAGTTTGACGAAAACAAACTGGTATTCAGGTGTTTCACACTTCAAGGCCGGAAAAAATGAAGAAAAAGAACTACTCAATCATTCTATGTGGAGGACTGTTCCTGGCAAGCTGTATGTCCAATAATGACAAATGCCTTCAAAAACTGTTTGATGAAGTCGGAGTTGAGAAATCACAAATCCACAATGCCACCCACCTTGTTACCATATTGGGTAATGGTTGCAAAGGATGCATACACAAAGCTCTGTCAGAAATACATAACTCGACCGATACTATTTATATAATTGCATGTAAAAGTAAAAAGACTTTCAATTTAATTGCCAATAAAAATATAGATGACTACTCCAATGTATATCTAGACACTAAATCCATATTAGTGGAATTGGATATGGCTAAAAACACACCTAGAGTCTACCTTTTAAATAATGGTAAATATGTGTCGCACTCTTTTTATGGAAATGAATCTCCCAGCGAAGAAGCGAACACCACCATTACATTCAACACAAATGAGATAGATTTAGGCAAAATCAGCCGCACGGAAAAGGCAAGAATCAAATTCACAATATGGAATACAGGGAAGAACATAGTAAGAATCAGTCATATAGATCTTTCATGCGAATGTTTGAATATTGAAAATGAAATTACTGAAATAAATCCGGGAGACAGCACTTGTCTGAATATCATTTTCCATCCCGATGACATAGGAAAGTTTCAAAGAGAAATTTTATTATATGGTAATTTTGACTCATCTCCCAAACTTTTAACCATTACAGGAGAATACTTTTAATAAAATAATACAATCTTGCTATAAATAATTTTTTAGCTATTTATAGCGAGTATACCATCCATTTCTACCCTTTTGAAAGTTCCTCCAATGTTTTTTCCTCGTACCTGCAAATTGCCTCCTTATAATCCTCGGAAATCAATTTCGGTTCTTTGGTAGCCAGGTCATAACCTACCATCACCGTGCGGCACTCACACTTCACCTCATGGGTATCCGTAGTCACGGCACGCTGCAACAAAGTAAAACTCTTATGCCCCAAATGTACCACAGCCGTTTCTATCACCAGATGATCCGAGAAAAATACCGGCATAAAGAAGTTTGCATTGATATTGGCCACCACAATAGCCAGCTTACTCCAGTCGGCACTGCCAAACACATCTTTTATATAAGTAGTCTTTGCCAAATCATACAAAGAAAAGTAAACCGAATTGTTCATATGACCAAACTGGTCCACATCGCTGAATCGTATCTGCACCGGCATAGTATGCCTGAATTTTATATCCTCTGCCATAGTTAAGCTTATTAAAATCGTTCAAATATAACACTTTTCCCAGTAATTGAACCCTAAATGACAGATTATTCTTAATTTTGCTGCGAAATAAATGAATATGTAATTTTAATAACAATATAAACATGGATAAGAAGTATAGCAGGGAGACCTTATGCGTACAGGCAGGCTGGACTCCGAAAAAAGGCGAACCGCGCGTTTTGCCTATTTATCAAAGTACCACATTCAAGTATGACACCAGCGAACAGATGGCGCGTCTGTTCGATCTGGAAGATTCGGGATATTTCTATACACGCTTGCAAAACCCCACCAATGACGCCGTCGCCGCAAAAATCGCAGCATTGGAAGGTGGTGTGGGTGCTATGCTGACCTCGTCCGGCCAGGCTGCCAACTTCTATGCCATTTTCAATATCTGTCAGGCAGGCGACCACTTCGTATGCTCGTCTACCATCTACGGAGGTACATTCAATCTGTTTGGCGTCACGCTGAAAAAACTGGGCATCGAGTGTACCTTCATTGACGCCAATGCATCCGAAGAGGAAATAGACCAAGCTTTCCGCCCGAATACCAAAGCGTTGTTCGGCGAAACCATCTCCAATCCGAGCATCGATGTGCTGGACATCGAAAAGTTCGCACGCATCGCACACAAGCACGGTGTGCCTTTGATTGTGGACAACACCTTCGCCACTCCCATCAACTGCCGCCCGTTTGAATGGGGAGCGGATATCGTCACCCATTCTACAACCAAATACATGGACGGTCATGCCACCAGTGTAGGAGGCGCCATTGTGGACAGCGGCAACTTTGACTGGGAAGCCCATGCGGACAAATTCCCCGGTCTGACCCAGCCCGACGAGTCTTATCACGGACTGACTTATACCAAAGCGTTCGGCAAAATGGCTTACATGACGAAAGCAACCGCCCAACTGATGCGTGACCTCGGCTCCATCCAGTCTCCGCAAAATGCGTTCCTGCTGAATCTGGGATTGGAAACATTACACCTGCGCGTGCCCCGTCATTGCGAAAACGCACAGAAAGTGGCCGAATGGCTGGAAGCCAACCCGAAAGTGAAATGGGTGAACTATTGCGGACTGAAAAGCAGCAAATACTATGATCTGGCACAGAAATATATGCCAAACGGCTCGTGCGGTGTCATCGCTTTCGGCTTGAACGGAACCCGTGAGGAAGCGATAGAATTTATGGACAGGCTGAAATTCATCTGCATCGTAACCCATGTGGCCGACGCACG
>PPYE01597810.1_pt1 | contig 11934 bp, 14 predicted proteins | sample 1559881 | NCBI WGS metagenome assembly PPYE01 (sample SAMN08240022, study PRJNA423297) | Human gut metagenome, whole genome shotgun sequencing project.
GTGAAGGGCTGTTTGCTCTGGCCGGTCACCTCGTTATAGGTATCCACCAGCGCGCGGATGGCCGGGCTGCCGGGTTCGATATAGAACGGCTTCATGGGTTTCATGGGCTTAAAGCTACCGCCGTATTGGGCGGAAAAGGCGCTGATTTTGGCGAACATCTCTTCATCGGTGATGCTGGTGGGGTAGCGGATGTCGATGTTCTGCACAAGGCAGCCACCCTTCAGGGCAATGGTGCCGCCGATGCACGTCAGTGGGCCAAACACATCGTCGCGGCTGGCAATGCCGGTGCTGGAGCCGTCCGTGGCAGAGAGCAGCACATGTACCATTTCAAGCGCGCAGTTCTCACTTTCGCTGCACAGCCTGTTCTTCAGCAGATAATCCACCACCAGGGCGATGGCGTTCACGGTGCCCTGCGGCATCGAGGCGTGCCCGCCGACGCCGTGCCCTGTGATGCGCACAAGGCCGCTGCCTGCGGGTTCTACCGTCACGTTCTCTGTGCCGCGCAGCGCCGCAATGTCGGCCTTTACCAGCGCGCTGGCCTTGTCGGGCACCACGTTGCCGGCCACGCCGCCCTCAAATTCCATCAAATTGCCTGAAACGGGCGCTGAAATAACGTCGCCGCCATAGCCGCCCTTTTCGCCGTAGCCCACGGGGAATTCGCCGTCCGGCGTGAACAGGAAGGCCGGCGCGTCGTAATGCTCCAGATACCACTCCACGTCCTCCATGCCGGTCTCTTCATCCGTGCCGAACAGAAGGCGCAGGGTGTACGGAAGCTGCACGCCGCGCTCCTTGAAAAATTTGGCAATGTAAAGCGTCAGCACCGCGGGCCCCTTGTCGTCCAGCGTGCCCCGCCCAATAACGCAGCCGTCCTTCACCACCATCTCAAACGGGTTCGATGCCCAGCCGTTGCCCGCGGGAACAACGTCCAGGTGGGCGATGGTGGCAATCTGCTTTTTGCTTTTGCCGGGCAGGTCGGCCCAGCCGATATGGCCCTCACAGTTCACTGTCTCAAGGCCCATGCGGCGGGCAATGGCCAGCGCCTTTTCCAGCGCCGCGTTCACGTCTGTGCCGTAGGGCGCGCCGGGCGCGGCCTCGCCGCGCACGCTGGGCTGGTCGATCAGCGTTTTCAAATCCGCCAGAATGGCGTCTTTATTTTCAGAAAGAAAGGTGTCGATGCTCTGCAAAAGTTCTTTTTCGTTTATCACGTCATCAGCTCCTTATTTTTGCATTTTGCATTTGATTATAGTATAGTGGGGAAGAAGAAAAAGCGCAAGGGGAAGGAGGGCGCGCCTTGAAGAAGAACATTGGGTTCGCGCTGGGCGTGCTGGCGGTGGCGGCGCTGTTTTTCCTTATGCGGCCGGGCAGTACGGGCGCCGAGGCCCGTGTGGACATTGCCGGCGGCAGCACGGTGTGCCTGCCGCTTTCGCAGGACGGCGTCTACCCCATAGAGGGTGCGGCCCTGCCCGTGACGCTGGAGGTGAAGGACGGCGCGGTGCGCTTTGTGGACAGCGTCTGCCCGGACCATATCTGCGAGAACACCGGCTGGCTTCGGCTGGAGGGTGAAGCAGCCGTATGCGCGCCTGCAGGCGTGGCCGTCACCGTGCAGCAGGGCGGCGTATAATTTGTAAAAAGAAAGAAAAGAAAAAGTAAAGAAAAGATATAATTTTTTTATCCGGAGCCTTGCGCGCCCCGCATACGGAATGCTATCATACATTTGACGGCGTTTGACGGCATGCGGCAGAATGTGCACAGGCGCCGGATATTTTTGTAAAAGGGGAGCCGGCGGCAATGACCATTTTCGACGCGATCAACCTGGCGGGCGGCATTGCGCTGTTCCTGTACGGCATGAGCATCATGGGCTCCGGCCTTGAGAAAATAGCCAGCGGCAAAATGCAGACGGTGCTGCAGAAGCTTATCTCCTCCCCCATTCTGGGCGTGCTGCTGGGCACGCTCATCACGGGCGTGCTGCAATCCTCCGCGGCCACCATTGTCATTGTCATCGGGCTTGTAAACTCCGGTATCATGGGGCTTTCACAGGCTGTGGGCGTCATCATGGGCGCAAACATCGGCACCACCGTTACAGGGCAAATTATCCGCATGGCGGATATCTCCGGTGACAGCCTGCTGATGCAGGTTATCAACCCCACCACCTTCGCGCCCATCGTGGCTTTTGCGGGCGCTATCCTGTATGTGTTTTTCAAAGCGCCCGGCCGCCGCAATGCGGGGCAGATTATGCTGGGCTTCGGCATTCTGTTCACCGGCATGTTCATGATGGAGACGGCCGTGGCCCCGCTGAAGGATTCGCAGTTTTTCATCGGCGTGTTCACCGCGCTGGAAAACCCGCTGCTGGGCCTTCTGGCCGGCCTGGCCGCCACAGTGGCCATCCAGTCGTCCTCGGCCAGCGTGGGCATTCTGCAGGCGCTGAGCGACACAGGCGTGGTCACGTTCGGTAACGCCGTGCCCATCGTGCTGGGCACGCATATCGGCACATGCTTTACTCCCATGCTGGCGGCAATCGGCGCCTCCAAAGGCGCCAAGCGCAGCGCCGTCATTCATCTGTATTTCAACCTTATCTCCACTGCATTTTTCATGGTGGTGATATACGGCGCAAAGGCACTGTTCGGCATCCCGTTCTGGAACACGCTGATGACAAAGGGCTCCATCGCCAACCTGCATACGGCCACCAGCATGATTGCCACGCTGCTGCTTCTGCCGTTTTCAAAATGGCTGGTGCGCCTTTCCGAACTCACTATCCCGGACGGTAAGAGCGAAGAGCCGGACGTAGAGGTGCCCATTCTGGACGAGCGCCTGTTTCAGTCGCCCGCCGTGGCGGTGCAGCAGGCTAAGGCTGCAGTAGAAACCATGGCCCGCAACGCGCAGAAAAATTACGGCGCCTGTGTGCCGCTGCTGTTTGATTACAGCGTGGAAACACTACATAAGGTGAACCGCCGCGAGGCAGTGGTGGACAAGCTGGAGGTATCTATTTCGAACTACCTTGTGCAGCTCACCAACAAAAGCCTTTCGGTCACCGAAAACCGGCAGGTGAACGAGCTTATTAACTATGTGGTGGAGTTTGAGCGCATTGGCGACTATGCCATCAATGTGGCCGAGCGCGCGGGCGAAATGCACGATAAAGAAATTGTGTTCTCCCCCAGTGCAAAGCGGGAGCTTCTGTTGGTGAACGAGGCGCTGTGCGAGATACTGGCCACCACCTATGAGGCGTTTGAGGGCGGCGATGTGCGTGCGGCGGAACGGGTAGAGCCTTTGGAGGAGACCATCGACGCCATGATAGAATCACTGCGTGAGCGCCATGTCGAGCGCCTGAAGCGGGGCGTGTGTGCCATTGAAAGTGGCGTCATTTTTCTTGAGATACTCACGAATCTGGAGCGCATTTCAGACCACTGCTCCAACATCGCCGCGCGCCTTGTGGGCTCAGAGGCTGATTACGACCATTTCGACGCCCATGCGCTGCGCCGCAATATGCACGACGGCTTTGTGCCGGATTTCAACGAAATGCTGGCCGCCTACCGCGAGAAATATTACGAGCCGCTGTGCAGCGTGCCGCAGTCCGGCGTGTGATGCACGGTGCTTTATAGAAAAAGTCCCCTTCTGCGCGCCGCCGCGCAGAAGGGGACTTATCTTGTTCACCTTAACAAAAAACAGCCTCCGGCTTTGCCGGGGGCAGGCTTCTCTCTTCAGCCTCCGGCTCAGAACACATCGTCCTCGTCGTCTGAATATATCTCGATGTAATCGTTCGCCTTGGCCTTGTCAAAATAAGCCAGCGCGGCCAGCGCCGCGGCAATGGCGCCCACCCAGGCAAGCAGCTTCAACAAAAATTTCAACATGATAACAGCCTCCCAAACCTTTGTTTTTCAGCCTGCGCCGGCGGCGCAGACGGCAGAAATTATCTTTAATAAGGAACTACCATGAACGGCTCAAAGCTGGCCAGCCAGCCGCCCGGCCCGCGCTCGCACGGGAACGCGGCACCGAAGCCGGGCGCGGCGGTGTCGTACAGAAACACATTGCCGGGCCAGAATTCACCGGCATGCGGCGCCTTGCCGAATGCCTCGCGCAGCACCTGCGCGGGCAGCACGCCCTCGGCACACCAGTATGGGCCCTGCTCGTCCTCGCCCGCGCTGCGCTTTGCCGCCGGGGCAGAAAAGGCCCGCACGGCGGCGTAGCCGCCGCCCGGCTGCGCCAGGCACAGGGCCAGAGCGTCCGAGCCCGGCGCCCTGCCGAAAGAGGCAAACAGAAACTCGCCCTCGCTTTCCGCCGGGCACAGCGCAAAGCCGATGCGTGCCGTGGGCGGCGGGGCCTCGTCAAACACAAGCAGGTTATAGCACAGCGCGCCCTTGTGCACATAGCAGCGGAGATACGCATACACCTCGCCGCGGGCGGGTGCGTCGTAATGATGCGTCAGCTTCAGCGCAGGCAGTGTCTCTGCCGGCAGGGGCACGGCGGAATCCGTCACCAGAAAGGGCATGCTGCGGCCTCCAGAAAACGCGCGGCCAAGGCATACAGGCCGCGGAAATTTATACATACAGTATAGCATACCCTGCCGGGAAAGTGCAAGGTGCGCACGGCGGCCCCGGCAGTGAAATTTTGTGCCCTGTGCATACCGCATAAAACACAAAAACAAACATGATGAAATCATGGAGAAAATGATAAAAATTTGACGAAGTAGGGCAAATCTGTAAACGTTTCCCATTTTTTGCCGTGCAAAGCCGCTTTTTTCGGAAAAAAGCGGTGCAAAAACGAATATTCATCCACTGGAACGATTGACGCACCGGGAAATAGGGTGCTAAAATGAATCCGTATGATTTGAAAGCCCTGGGGCGGGCATGCCCGCCGGGAGGAAGAAGGCAGGGGGTTCTGAAGATGAGTTGGAGCCTTGCGCGAAGCGCAAAGGGCGCGGCGGTGCCGCACAGGAAGAACACGGCGGGCTTTGCCACACAGGTGATGCCGCTGCCGTCTAAAATTGTGCTGCCTATGAGCCAGCACATTGGCGCGCCATGTGAGGTGGCGGTGAAAAAGGGCGATGCCGTGAAGGTGGGCACCGTGGTGGGCCGCGCGAAAGGGTTTGTGGGTGCAGACATCCACTCCGGCGTTTCCGGCACGGTAAGCGAGGTAACGGTGCTGAAAATGCCCGGCGGCGCGGACGTGCCCGCCGTTGTCATTGTGCCGGACGGCGCGCAGGCGCCGGATGAAAGCTGCGTGCCGCCGCAGGTGACGGATGCGCAAAGCCTTGCAGCGGCAGCGCGCGCGGCGGGCCTTGTGGGCCTTGGCGGCGCGGGCTTTCCCACGGCGGTGAAGCTGACGGTAAAGCCTCAGGCGCCCATTGACACGCTGGTGATAAACGGCGCCGAGTGCGAGCCATACCTCACAGCAGATAACCGCGAGTTTCTGGAGTGCTCTGATACCGTGCTGGCGGGCATTGCGGCGGTGAAAAAGCATCTGGGCATCGGGCGCGTCATCATTGCCATTGAGCGCAACAAGCCCGAAGCCATCGATTTGATGCTCAGCCTTGTGAAAAATGATGCGGATTATGAGGTGAAGCCTCTGCCCTCGCGCTATCCGCAGGGGGCGGAAAAGGTGCTGATAGAGCGCACCACCGGGCGCGAGGTGCCGCGCGGCGGCCTGCCCGCGGACGTGGGCGTGCTGGTAATGAACGTCACCACAGTGTCTGCGCTGGGCAAATTTCTTGCCACCGGCATGCCGCTTACCACAAAGCGCCTTACAGTGGACGGCCCCGGCGTGAAAGAGCCGAAAAACGCAGAGGTCATCATCGGCACGCCCATCCGGGAGGTGCTGGATTTCTGCGGCGGCATGGAAGAGGGCGCGGCCAAGGTGCTGATGGGCGGCCCCATGATGGGCACCGCGCTTGCCAGCGTGGATTTCCCGGTGCTCAAGCAGAACAACGGCATCCTTGTATTTCCGGAAAAACAGGCAAAGCTGGCCGCGCCGCAGCCGTGCGTGCGCTGCGGGCGGTGCATCGAGGCGTGCCCGCTGGGCCTTTCGCCTGTGGAGATAGCGGGCGCATACGCGCAGGGCGACGCCGCCCGGCTGGATAAGCTGATGGTGGATTTGTGCATGGGCTGCGGCTGCTGCACCTTCGTGTGCCCGGCCAGGCGCCCCGTGGCGCAGACGATGAGCCTTGCAAAGGCAATGCAGAGAAAGGCAGGCAAATGAGATGGAACGCGAAAAGTTCTTTGTGTCCGCCTCCCCACATATCCATGAGGGAAGCTCCACACAGGGGCTGATGATCCATGTGCTCATCGCGCTCATGCCTGTGGTGGTGGCCTCCGGCATGATATTCGGTGCGCGCGCGTGGCTTGTGGTGGCCGTGTGCGCGGTGAGCTGCGTGGTGTTCGAGGCATTGTTCTGCCTGCTGGCAAAGCGCCCGGCCGCGGTAAAAGACTGCTCGGCGCTTGTCACAGGCGTAATACTGGCGTGCAACCTGCCTGCCAATATTCCGCTGTGGACGGCCGTGGTGGGCTGTTTTGCGGCCATTGTGGTGGCAAAGCAGCTGTTCGGCGGCCTTGGCACCAATTTTGCAAACCCCGCGCTGGTGGGGCGCCTTGCGTTGTTCATCGGCTTTGCGGCGCATATGACCAATTACGCCTACCCCGTGAAGGGCGGCATAGACCTTGTGGCCAGCGCCACCACGGACGCCGTGGCCTCGGCCACGCCGCTGGCTGCGGCCGAAATACCGGCCGGCAGCACGCTGGGCCTGCTGTTGGGGCAGTACGGCGGCATGCTGGGCGAGACGTGCTCGCTTGCGCTTATTCTGGGCGGCGTGTACCTTATCCTCACCGGCACCATCAGCGCCCTCATTCCCTTCAGCTATCTGGGCACGGTGGCGGTGCTCAGCGCCGTCACAGGGCACGACGTAGTGGTGCAGCTTCTTTCGGGCGGCCTGATGCTGGGGGCCTTCTTCATGGCCACCGATTATGTCACCAGCCCCTTCACCCGGCTGGGCAAGCTGGTGTTCGGCATAGGGCTTGGGTGCATCACCTGCCTGATACGCTTCTGCAGCAACATGACGGAGGGCGTCAGCTTTGCCCTGCTTCTTATGAACCTGCTGGTGCCCTATATCAACGAGCTTACGCGGCAAAAGCCGCTGGGAGGGGGCAAGCGCAAATGAAGGAGACATTGAGGCCCGTCGCTGTGCTCACCGGCATTTGCCTCATTGTGGCGGTGCTGCTGGCCGCCACCAACGGCGTCACAGCGCCTATTATCGCAGCCAATGAGGCGGCCGCCGCACAGCAGACGCGCATCCGGCTTCTGCCCGAGGCAGACAGCTTCGACATTGTGCCCGTAGAGGCCGAGGGCGTCACCGAGGCCGCGCGCGCGGCAAACGGCGCGGGCTGGGTAATTACCGCGCAGGCGCAGGGCTACGGCGGCCAGGTGCCCGTGATGGTGGCCTTCGGGCAGGACGGCGCCATCCGCGCCGTGGAATTCCTTGCAAATGACGAGACGCCCGGCCTTGGCCAGAAGGTGCGCAATGAGGCTTTTGGCGCACAGTTTTCAGGCAAGACCAGCGCAAACGCCTATGAGGTGGACGCCATCTCCGGCGCCACGGTGTCCTCCAACGCGGCCATTCTGGCGGTAGAGCATGCGTGTGCCGCATACGATGCGCTGGCCGGGGCAGAGGGCGAAGATACGCACGCTGTGCAGGAAGGGGGCGGGCAGGCATGAAAGAGCGCATCCGCATCGTAACAAACGGCCTTGTGAAGGAGAACCCGTCCCTACGCCTGGTGCTGGGCACCTGCCCCACACTGGCCGTCACTACTGTGGCCATGAACGGCCTTGGCATGGGCCTTGCCGCCACATTTGTGCTCATCTGTTCCAATATTGTTATTTCGGCGCTGCGCAAGGTGATACCCGACAAGGTGCGCCTGCCGGCCTTTATCACGGTGATTGCCACATTTGTCACAGTGCTGCAGATGCTGGTGAAGGCGTACCTGCCCTCGCTGGACACGGCGCTTGGCATCTACCTGCCGCTTATTGTGGTGAACTGCATCATCCTCGGCCGCGCCGAAATGTTCGCTTCGAAGCACACCGTGCTGGATTCCGCGCTGGACGGCCTTGGCATGGGCCTTGGCTTTACCCTGACGCTGGTGCTGATGGGCTGCGTGCGCGAGCTTTTGGGCGCGGGCACGCTGTTCGGCGTGGCCGTGCTGGGCGCCTCGTTCGAGCCCATGACGCTGTTCATTACACCGCCGGGCGGCTTTCTGGTGTTTGGCGTGCTGATGGCGCTTGTGGTGTTCATAGAGACGAAGCTGGGCGCGCGCGTCACACGCAAAGTGGGCTGCGAGGGCTGCCCGGCTGCCGGTGCGTGCGCCGGGGCCTGCGGCGAAGAGCCCGGGAAGGAGGGCGCGTAACGCATGGACGAAATGAGAAACCTTGCCATGATATTTTTCGGCATGATTCTTGTGAACAACTATGTGCTGGTGCAGTTTTTGGGCATCTGCCCGTTCCTTGGCGTGTCGAAAAAGCTGGATTCCGCCTTCGGCATGTCCTGCGCCGTGGTGTTTGTTATGGCAATGGCCACCGCCGTCACCTGGCCCATTTATACCTATGTGCTGGAGCCGAACGGCATGGCTTATCTGCAGACCATCGTGTTCATCCTCATCATTGCCGTGCTGGTGCAGCTTGTGGAAATGGTGCTGAAAAAGGTCATTCCGCCGCTGTATAAAGCGTTGGGCGTGTATCTTCCGCTTATCACCACCAACTGTGCGGTGCTGGGCGTTACCATTTCTGTGATAGAGGACGGCTATAACTTTGCCGAGAGCATGGTGTGCGCCGTGGGCGCCGGGTTCGGCTTTATGCTGGCCATGGTGCTGTTTGCGGGCGTGCGCCGCCGCCTGGCGGACGCAAAGCCCCCCAAATGCTTTGAGGGGCTGCCCATCACGCTGGTAAGCGCCGCCATCGTCAGCCTGTCGTTCATGGGCTTTGGCGGCGTCATCGAACATATTTTCGGCGCGTAAGGGGGGCGGCTGTTATGTGGACAGGAATTCTTTGGGCGGCTGCCGTGTGCGCGGGCCTTGGCCTTGCGGGCAGCGTGGTGCTGGTGCTGGCCTCGCGCTTTCTGGCCGTGCCGCAGGATGAGCGCGTGGGCCGCCTGCAGGAGGTTTTGCCCGGCGCAAACTGCGGCGCCTGCGGCTATGCGGGCTGCGCGGACTATGCCCAGGCCATTGCCGGCGGCGCGCCCGTGAACAAGTGCGTGCCCGGCGGCGAGGCCGTGGCAAAGGCCGCCGCGGCCATTATGGGCGTGGAGGCAGGCGGCGTTTTGAAGCGCACGGCCTATGTGGCCTGCCAGGGCAGCTACGAGCATACGCAGGATAAATACGAATACCAGGGCGTGCAAAGCTGTGCCGCTATGGCGGCGCTGCACGGCGGGTGCGCGGTATGCCCGTTCGGCTGCCTTGGCTGCGGCGACTGCGCCGCAGCGTGCAAATTCGGCGCCATTGAAGTGAAAAACGGCCTTGCGCATATTGATGAAGAAAAATGCACCGGCTGCGGCGCCTGTGCGGAAACGTGCCCCAAGGGCATCATCCGCCTGCACACGCGCCTAGACAGGCCCGTGGTGCTGTGCGCCAATGAAGACCGCGGCGCCCTCACCCGCAAGGCGTGCACTGCCGGGTGCATCGGCTGCATGAAGTGCGCCAAAAACTGCCCTGCCGGCGCCGTGACGGTGGTGAACAACGTGGCCCGCATCGACGAAGAAAAGTGCACCGGCTGCGGCGTGTGCGCAGCGCAGTGCCCGGTGGGCGCTATCTTTATGCCCGGCGCTGCGCGCGCATAAGGCAAAAGGGGGCGCTTTGCATGGACCTTTTCTTTTCCTGTGACATCGAAGGCGTGTGCGGCGCCGCCGCGTGGGACCAGCTTGGCCCCGGCACGCCGGAGCTGCAGGCCCTTTGCGCGCAGATGACGCGCGCGGTGGCTGCGGCCTGCCGCGCCGCCGTGCAGGCGGGCGGCGAGCGCATTCTGGTAAAGGACGCGCACGATACGGGCCGCAACATCGCCCTGGAAGAGCTGCCTGTGCCCGTGCAGGTGAACCGCGGCTGGGCGGGTGACCCCTACGGCATGATGAGCGGCATCCAGCACGGAAGCTGGGATGGCGCGGTGTTTCTGGGCTACCATTCCGGCGCGGGCACCTCTGGCAGCCCCATGGCCCATACCATGGAGCCGCAGAAGGTGGACTATATCGAAATAAACGGCGAGCGCGCCAGCGAATTTACGCTGAACGCCTATATGGCGGGGCTGCACGGCGTGCCAGTGTGCTTTGTTTCCGGCGACGCGGCCTTGTGCGAAGCCGCGCGCCGCATGGTGCCGGGCATTGCCGCGGTGCCTGTGGTGAAGGGCGAAGGCGGCAGCGCCACCAGCCTGCACCCCGCCCTTGCGGCCGAGCGCATTGAAAAGGCGCTGTACGACCAGCTGGATTCCGAGCGGTATAAAACCTGCCTCGTGCCCATGCCCCTGCAGTTTGAGATATTTGTGCGCTACCGCAGCCACCAGCTGGCCTACCATGCCGGTTTTTACCCGGGCGCCAGCCTGTGCGAAGAGCAGACGGTGCGCTTTGCGTGCGAAAATTACGCCGACGCCATGCGCTTTTTCCATTTTGTGCTGTAACGCGCCGGCGCTCAAAAGCCTCGCCCCGGCGGAAGGCCGAAGCATGGCTGAGAAAACGGCCGCTTTTCCTTTACAGGCATCCATACAGCCAGGCCACCGTGGCAGCCGCCAGGCCCGCCGCGGGGGCCTTTTGCTTTGCTTGTGCAGAAGCACAGGACAAAGCCGCGCTGCCGGAGAGGGGCCCGTGCACCGCGGCGGAGGGGGTGCTTTCTGCCGCCCCCTGTATGCGGGCATTTTGTTTTGCAAAAGCGCAGGCCCTCTTTTCAGCGTGCCGGGATGAGCGCCGCCTGTGCGGCAATTGTAGCGGGGCAGGCTTGCCTGGCCCCGGCGGCACGGCGGGCCGCCGGGGAAAAACACAAAAATTTTTTATTTGCGTGCGGGAAAGGGCTGGCGGGCGCGGGCCTTGTCTGTTATAATGTTTACTGGCCGAATTTTAGGAAAACGGAAAGGGGCTTTTTGCGCGATGAAAAAAATATACGAAGGCAAAACCAAAGACGTATTCGAACTGGAAAACGGCAATGTGCTGCTGAAATTCAAGGACGACTGCACCGGCAAGGACGGCGTGTTCGACCCGGGCGAAAACTCGGTGGGCCTCACCATCGAGGGCATCGGCCGCGAAAACCTGAAAACCTCCATCCACTTTTTTGAGCTGCTGAAAAAGGCCGGCGTGAAAACGCACTATGTAAGCGCCAACGTGCAGGACGCCACCATGGAGGTGCTGCCCGCCAAGGTGTTCGGCCACGGCCTGGAGGTGATCTGCCGCCTGGTGGCCACCGGCAGCTTCATCCGCCGCTATGGCGATTATATCAAGGACGGCACACCCCTGCCCGGCGGCTATGTGGAGTGCACGTTCAAAAACGACGCCCTGGGCGACCCCCTTGTTACCGCCGAGGGGCTGGAGGCGCTGGGCGTGATGACCATGGCGCAGTTCGAAGATATGAAAAAGCAGACGCTGGCCATCACCAAGGTGGTGGCGGACGATTTGGCCGCCAAGGGCATGCAGCTTTACGACATCAAGTTCGAGTTTGGCTACAACGGCGATGAAGTTATCCTTATTGACGAGATTGCCTCCGGCAATATGCGCGTGTATAAAGACGGCAAAATTGTAGAGCCCATGCAGCTGACAAAGCTGATTCTGGGTGAATAAAAAGCAGCGCCCGTGCGCTGCGCATATGGGCAGAAAGGGCCGCCGGAACAGCCGGCGGCTCTGTTTTTTTTGCGGCGGCCTGCGCGCCATTTTCGAGGATACCGAGCAGAAGGCGGCCTGAGAGCATGCTGTATTAACTGTGTGCGCAGGCG
>PPYE01740741.1_pt1 | contig 11930 bp, 10 predicted proteins | sample 1559881 | NCBI WGS metagenome assembly PPYE01 (sample SAMN08240022, study PRJNA423297) | Human gut metagenome, whole genome shotgun sequencing project.
CAATATATTCTGTGTAGTGCTGTACCTGCGCTTCATAACTACCCGCCTGTTCATCGCTGTCAGTACTGACTCGGCAGTACGCTGCGACTCTTAATTTCGGCTTATTTTCTTCCTTAGATATTCGATTGCCTGCTCGTATTTTGGCAGGAATCAATGTTACATTCTCATTCATTTGCTACCTCCGTGATTTGACTATATACATATTCTGCCTGCTTGTAAGGATCATCGTATTGTACTGTTACTTTACCAATAGTGAAAGTTCCAATCTCAGCTTTAGGATGAGGTCTGTATGCTCCCATACGATTCTGACTTTTCGCATTGTTTCCTCTGATTTCCTGTGCCTTTGCAAAAATATCCTCATCTATGATCGGAGGATAATATTCAGTGCCAACATAGACCTCATTCTTAAGAAATCTACCAATCATCGAATGTGTCTTATCAATTCCCGCCTTCTTAGCAGCTGCTCTCATGGATTTGCAGTCAACGTATTCTTTGTACAGCGTTCTGATTCTTCCAGCATTTGCCTCATCAATGACCGCTTTACCATTTACGATGATGTACCCATATGGTGTATGTGTCATGCCTCCACCAACCTTTCCGTTAAATTCAGTCCACATTTCAGATTGAAAGTTATTTCGTCTCTGCTATGAACTGTCATCGTATCAACATATTCCAGGAACATCTCGTCTTCGAACTCTGTGATTTCTGCTTTCTTTGAAACAAATCGCAGGAGTTTCTGTGCCTCATCCAGATGAGTTAGGTCACCATTGATATTCTTCGAAATCAGCTGTTTCTCCCTTGCAAGCCTGTCAGCCTCTAATATCAGCTGTTTCTTTTCTGCGTGAAAAATCTCCGGCTCGATATAACCAGAACTCAACAGATTCGTAAGAACCGTAATCTGTTCCACGTTCTTTTCTATCTGTTCTTCCAATGAAAGCACCTGGTGCAATCTTTCCCTATTGTTTGCTCCTCTTAGTCCTTCAACAAAAGGTTTTAGCACTTTTGTATGGGCAGTTTGCAGTTTCCGAATCATTCTGAGAAACGCAGTCTTGATATCCTCATCACGGATATACATCATAGAGCAGGCACCCTTATCTGTAATATGCGTGTTGCAACACCAAGCAACATAATCTCCACTTGGCTTATAATGCTGCCTTCGCTTAAATTTCCCACCGCATTCGCCACAGATAATCTTCCCGGAAAAGGCATATAGCTGTTGGTACTTTCCAATGCCTGCTTCAATACTTTTCTCTTTCGCCCTTTGCTCTATCACAGCTGCCGCATTATCAAAAATTTCATGGCTGATAATCGGCTCATGATGATTCTTGCAAAGGTACATATTTTTCTCTCCGTAATTGTTATGCCGATTGAAATTATCATCAGTATATGTCTTCTGAAAAATTACATCTCCGGTATACTTTTCATTCTGCAGAATTCCTCTTACGGTTGACGGATGCCACTTGGCTCCCTTCTTGCTCGGAACGCTTCTGTCATTTAGTTCTTTGGCGATTACATAGGTTCCCATTCCATTAATTGTCATATCAAAAATATCTCTGACAACTGCTGCCTCTTCCGGTATGATTATCATCTTTCCATTTTCGTTTGCATATCCGTATGGTGGATAGCTGATAGTGAAAGTTCCTTCTTCAAAGCGGTGCTTGATGGACCATTTGCTGTTTTGAGAAATGGATCTTGATTCACTCTCCGCAATGGAACTTAATATGGAAAGCATCAGTTCCGAGCTCATGTGCTCAGTATCAATATTTTCCTTTTCAAAATAAAGGTAAATATTTAACTTTGTCAGGCTACGTACCAACTCCAGGCAGTCTGTAGTATTCCTGGAAAATCGGCTGATTGACTTTGTAATCACCCGGTCAATCTTGCCATCCTCACAGTCCTTAAGGAGTGCAAGCAGTCCATCACGCTTTTCCACCTTCGTACCGCTGATGCCTTCATCGTAATAAAGGCCTGCGTACTCCCATTCAGGATTCCCACTGATGAAATTATCGTAATGTTCCTTCTGTGTTTTCAAACTTAGCAGCTGTTCATCCGACCTGGTTGATACTCTGGCATAGGCAGCAACTCGTATTTTCTTTTTTTCTGTAAAGCCCCCTGTGGCTTCAATTTTTGTTATCCTTGCCATCGTCTCACCTCCTCTTTTGGCAGTACTATATATCACTCTAAAGGCTGTAATTATCAAGTTATATATCCATCAAATCACCATAAAACGGAGAGAACTTTTCAAGATTTAGTGCCGATATTCTGTCATATTCGTCAATGGAGATAAGTCCTTGATCCAGCAAATTTTTTGTCATCTTCTGTGCCATTTCATAGTCAAAATCCTTCTGCATCGATTCCTTTGTCATCCTGCGCGGAGATGCATCAATGCAAATAGGCACATTCTTACTCACCTGCATCTTCTCCACCTCCAAACCGACCGTTAATATAACAATTGTGACTGCAGTATTTACGGCTTTTATTTCCGTAGGAAAGGAATGTCTTTCCACAGTATTCACATACACACTCATAATTTGCCTTTCTATTCACATCTTCCATGTGGGTATTCCACCACTGATTTCTGCATCTATCAGAGCAGAACCTCTTCTGTTTTCTGCCCGGATTTTGAGGCACTGGCTTACCACAGCATTTGCATGCAGTTACCATCACTTCTGCTGCCAAAATACCTGCTGTTCTGACTCCTCCTAAGCCATTTCTCTTGCAAAATGTTTTGATGGTATTGATAGATACCGACAATGCATCAGCAATCTCCTTATAGCTCATGCCCTTTTCACGGTATATTTGTATTAACTTTTTCTGATTTTCTGTCATTATGGCACCTCCACTTCCCGAGGCAATCACCTCTAACAGTGAAAGGACATGAGTCATCGTTTTAAGTACCAAAAGGACAAAAAAAGAATGCCCATCAGAGAAATAAATCTCCAATGGGCGTATCCTTAATATATATTTGGTTATTTCAAGAGTTCGTTTACTCTCTTCTGTACAGCCGAATAATTGTATCCGGCTTTGGTAAGTCTGTTTTTTCTATCAGTACCATTACCCCACTTGCCTTTGATAACTTCTCTGGCAATCTCGTCTAGCGTTTTGGTACTTGAGCTGAAATTTCCACTCACAACTTTGCCATTTGCATCAAACACAGAATATCCGGGATTTGCCTTTGCACATCTCTTTGCATTTTCCAATGACTTAAATGCACCTTTTTGTGATTTAGCATCTGACCATGACTTTCTGACTCTGTAAAGTCCACTGACATTACCACCACCTAAGCTACTGCCTCCAAGCTGTGCAGTAACCTTTGCGGCAAGATCACCAAGTCTTGAATAAAGCCAATCTCCCGGACAAGACTTGTTCGCAAACCATCTGTGGACAGTAAGTACCATCTCATCAGACTTAGGACTGTAATTGAGAGTCTTATTCTTATCACCAAGCCAGATAAGTTTTCTCTTGCCGTTTCTTCTGCAGATATCTACGCAAAGTTTAATAAGCGCTGCATATACTGTACTATTCATCGTATACGGGTGCTTTGTATCAGATGCACACTCAATAGTGACTGCTCTCTGATCATTGGCATTAGAAGAAGAACACCATGAACGATTCTTCTCTTCTACATACATACCGACTCTGCCATCTGTGCCGATACCGTAGTTGCAGCTTGCCTGTCTTGAAGTCGGTGCAAAGATATTTCCCAAAGTTTCTATACTGCACTGACCGACCACACAGTGTGGTGTGATGCGGTCAATGGAGTGCGTTCTTCGTCCTGAATGATTTGGACTAAGTCTTTTATAAGATACTAAACTGCTGTTGCTCATTATTTTTCCTCGCTTTCCGCTCTGTCATGGAGCTGTTCTAAAACTGATTTGATTTTTACCGGGATAGGTAGTCCCAAATGTCCTGCATTTTCAAGAAGGCTCACACCTTCATTTGAAATGTAGAAAAAGATAACTGCCGTTCTAAGAACACTGCCTGTACCAATCACCTGCACATCAAGAATGTTTGCAATTCCGACAAGCAGAAAAATAAGCACCTTTCTGCAGATACCCTTAAAACCAACTGCACTGGATAATTTCTTATCTGAGACAGCACACATTACACCCGTGATATAGTCGATTATCACAAATGCAAGAAGTGCTAGGATAAGACCATCACACCCGCCTAAGAAATAGCCGAGCCAACCTCCGATTCCTGCAAATACAAACTGAATCATGTTCCAAAATTCCTTCATTAATAATTCCTCCGTTTCTCTAAAAATTTGTATAGAAAAAGCGACTGCCCGCATTTGAGCAATCGCCTGATCTAACGATAAATATTAAGCTGTTCGTTTCCACATATAGCAAGTAATATATGGTTGTAAGTTACTATGAGCACTTCCACTTCCGGCAGATGCTGTTGAACCGGAAATTGTATGCGTATGAGCACCTGCACTGGTTGTTGCCTTGTTTGTTACTGCTGTATAACCGGATGTTGCATCAATCAGTACTTTATTTCCACTGCTTGCTCCCCACGTTGTCTTTTGATTCTTAAGGTTATGCGTATGTGAACCTGTACTGTTAGTCGCAAGTGTTCCAACTCCATGTGAGTGAGAAGGCATCTGTGCTGCAGTAAGAGTTACCGTTGCCGCCCCTCCTGTCTTTTCCACTGTGGCAAAATTTGTATCATTTGCATTGACACCTACGGGAACTCTGCCTGTTCCCCAGGCAACCCATGTGCCGCCAAAATAAGCGGATGGATTTGCAGAACTGACACTCATATAGATACTTCCTACCGGATACATCTGCTCCATAATGAATTTTTTCAAGAGCTTCCCATACACCTTCACATCCCACTTTTCGGATACTTCAAAACAGTTGTCTGTTTCAGATACCTTCCCAATCGCTACACCTTTTCCTCCGCTTTTAAAATCCATAACAACCGCTGCCGTAGATACCACATCAACGACAGAAATTGATGCAAAAGCATCCGTAATGGTATAGCGAATTTCATAAGATGTCTCTGTTGAAATATTTCCTCCGCCAAAAGTAAAGGCTGCACCACTGTTAAAAGAGACATTTGCATTCGTCCACGCTGTCGTTCCGGACTTTCTATACTCTGTTTTTCTTGTCACAGTATTCTTGCTGCTGCATGATGCAAAGGAATATGAGATTAGTCCTCTTATATAAGTACCTTCATCATCAATTGTTCCAGAGCTGACTGCTCTTTGCGACTGATAGCTTGCAAAGCTTGGTGCAGAATATGGGACTACGGAAATACTGACTGTAACCGCATCTGAAGTTCTTCCCCTGGAATCTGTCACTTTTGCCGTAAAGGTAATGGTTCCTGACACCGTAAGTAATCCTGTTGTAAAACTGGATGCTGTACTGGAAAAACCGCCTCCGGATATCGAATAAGAACTGATAGTTGATCCATAAACACCTGCCGCACCATTGACAGTAAGCTCCACCTTGGATTTTGACTGCACATAGATTCCCCAGCTTGACGGCACATCTCCATCCACCCGTTCCGCTGCAAGGCTTGATAAAGTCGGTTTTACAGTGGACGGAATGGTCAGTGTCAAAGTGCAGGTTTTCGATCCTACTTTTGTTGAACCGCTGTAGGTATCACAAGTAATCGTACATGTCCCTGAAACAGCACTTGGTATCTGGTTTGCAAGGGATATCGGCGGAGTCCATGAAACAGAGATTGAACTGGTCTTTGTTGCTATCGTTCCGCTTGCACTGCCGAACTTATAAGTCAACGTATGCGTAAACGATGAACTTGCCCTGCTGATGGAGATCGTAGTTGCCGTATTCAAATTCACATTAGCCGCTGAAACAGAAGATGCTCTTGGAATCGTATTCAGCGTATGGGTTCCGCTTGCTGACACACTAACCGCATAAGTATAAACGCCCGCCTCACAGCTTAAGCTAAATGATTTTGTGCCATCCGAGTTATGAGCAATCGTAAGACTTCCGGATGCAACGGTGGTGCCGTTATATAACTTAATTCGAGAATCTGCAGATGATGAATACACCGTTGTACCATTGATAACTGCCTTAAATCCGCCTGCCATAACCCACGAAGTGCTTGTTCCGCCGGAACCTTTCAGTGTCCAGGCAATTGTCGATGTATTCTTTTCTATATTCTGACTGGAAAGTGTCCACGATAATGTAATGGAGCGGCCTTCCTTTTGCCCTGTTGTAATACTTCCACTTGAAGCCATATGATGTCACCTCCCTTATACGGATGGATCTCTCCATTTGATGGAGAGATTTCCATTTGTTCTTGGTATAAAATCAAACCAGCCCCGGCTTTCATTGCCAAGAGACAATTTGTTTCTGATTTCAGCATTTGTGATAACCAGGCTTTGATTGGAGATATAAGCAATGGTTTGTCCGTTTTCCTTGAACGCAAGCTGATCGTTGGAAAGTTCCGCTGTAAATGCATTGCCGACTTTTCCAAGTTCGATGAGCGCCCCTCGAAACCGGATATACTCCTCTAAAAGTTCCTGATTATATGCGATGTTTCCTTTAATTTCATCTGTAATTTGTGTAAAATCCATACGGATTTCACTGCTGTTTTGCGTAATGCTCGACTGAAAATCCTGCTGCAGCTGTTCCAGTTCTGATTTTTCAAGATAGGTATCATGAACAATACTTATAATCTCATCCGAGGTCTTAGCGATTTCTGTATAGCACTCATGAACCTGCTCTTTTACAAGATCCGCTGTTTTAGAAGCATCCTCCGCCTTTGCATCAATGACCTCTATTTTTTCTGTTTGAGCCAGAATATCTTCCCCTAAACTCTCGATTGTCTTATCCTGCTTAACCGTTGATGCCGTAAGCGTTATGCCGCTTGCTCCTATCGTGATTGTATTGCCGGATGGTTTTAAGTAATCTCTTGTTCTGTTAATGCAAAGATATGTCCCATTAATGCCATGCGGTTTAGAGATACATTCCACATACATTCCTGCATGAATATCCCCAATATCTGCTCCTGTATCGGACTCATCAATGATAGTCAGTTCCATGCTTGTTATGCCCTGCACCAGTTCCATAAGTCTGGTTCTGCCTTTTCTTAGAAGATTTCCAGGCAAGGTTACGTCTTCCCAGATTTCTGTTTTCCAAATCCAGCCGATTTCCCTAACTGCATCTTCATCGCAGATATAGTTTTTCTCATCATTAACCGATGTGATATCCACTCTCTCACTGGTTTCTGACTCCGTACCTTCTTCATCCGTCACTGTTTTCTTTGCACCAAGAGGAATTAAAGCGGTGGCTTTTTCCGTATCGTCTCTTTTGATTTTTACATCTGTGATATTCTTTCCATACTCTACCGTCTGCATAGATTTGGTTTTGAAGTCAGACAGATAATCCAGATAATTTCCGTCTTCTTCATAGCGAACTGCCAAGTACCCGCCATACGTATTGATGAGCTTGCTTTTTATTGCATCCAATGTCACAGAATAGTCGGAGTTGCTGTAGGATACATAATCGTTATCGTCTGTGACGGTTACATTACCAATCACGAATTTTTTCCGTTCTTCTACAGAACTGTTATGCACAGAAACAAAATACTCAAGCAGTCCCCGCAGACCCCCTTTATATGAAAATGGCGGCTGCAAGGTATCCTTCAGATAAGCAAGCGCCGACTCACAAGTCCAAGTATGGGTATTATAAAAATCAGAACCATCATCAAGTGCCCTTCCTTCAAATACCACCTCATCATCCTTTTTGCACTGAATAACTGATGCCATTGGTTTAATGGAATCGATGTATGGATGATTGAATGGAGCAGACAATGTAAAGCTGTCGATATTTTCTGCATCTTCACTGACTACTGCCTGCGTGATGGCAAGTTTGGACAGATTGGGATGATAAAAAATCTGTCCGTCCACATATACCTTAAAAAGCTTCATAGACATCCCTCCCTGTAACGAAAGATAGTCGTTCCATCTCCTTCAACTTTGATGCTGTTCTCACCATAGAACAGCTGAAGTTCCGGCAGTTCCCAAGTTCCTGCACTAAGTGTCTTATGGAAAGAATCTGTTTCAATCTTCCACGAAAGTGCTGTATCTGCCGTTGTAACAACAATCGGAACCACGGGCATATAATCATTTGCAAGCACCACTGTTCCACTTCCCGTAAAAACAATCTCCGTCATATCAACATGGTATCTATAGGAATCTGCATCACTGCTTTCCATTACAAGCTGACCTTTTCCGGTAAGCGGATCATAGGAAGGTGAAAGCTGCAATGTCCCCACTGCAAAAAGCTTTGGTTCTTCGCTTGTTCTCACCCTGCAAAGCCTCCCGGCATATTTATTTGATGCAGTAAGCACCAAAGCATCGAACTGGCTCCGTGTTCCAAGCATAGAAAGCGTAATTGTAAAGGCTCTTGGTTTGAAAGAAATCAAGCCAAGAGCCTCACTGAATCTGATCGGAGTATTTCTTCCGGGAACTATCACAGTTTCTGTTTGCGACTGTGGTATCGGAAAATCAATATTTTCTCTTACCCATCCATTTTTAAGTATGGATTCATCATCAATATAAATATCCGGTATCATAGTGCAAGCCTCCTTGTTATCTTCTGCTGTTTTCCAAGTCCATCATCAATGGCAGGCAGCAAATGTCCTACAAGCGTTCCGTCCTCCAGATAGATGCCCTTAGAACTATTATCTGCGATAATGGCCAGATATTTTTCCATCGCTGTCATATTGAGTCTGCTGTCAATCATCGCTTCAAGCTGTTTATAGAATCCGGAAAGCGGAAGTATCGCCTCTGCTCCTGCTTCTCCGCCCATCATAAGAGAAGAACCGTTCATGCCAAATGCTGTAGGTCTTGTCATGATACCGCCTTCCTTATACCAATCAATCGACAGATGCGGCACAGACGGCGGTGCAATAGACAGCTTGCCTGTTACCTTGAAGTGCGGCAGCTTAATCTTAGGGAGTGACAGTTTCATGCCGGAGAAGAATCCCTTAATGGCATCCACCACGCTCTTGACCTTATTCTTTGCCGCTTCAATCGGTGTAATGATTGCAGACTTTATTCCATTCCATACAGAGGTGGCAGTACTCTTGATGCTGTTAAACACAGAGGATACCGTACTCTTCACAGAATTAAATACCGTGCTGACCGTATTTTTGATTGCGTTGACCGGAGTTGTGACAGCAGTCTTTATCGCATTCCATACTGTAGTAGCTGTATTTTTGATTGCATTAAACACCGTAGTCACCACAGTTTTAATAGCATTCACCACCGTTGTCACAACCGACTTTATAGCATTCCATACCGTAGTAAATACCGTTTTGATAGCATTCATTACGGTGCTGATAACAGATGAAACTGCGTTAATTACCGTAGTAATCTTTTCTTTTATCGCATCCCAAACTGCAATGACGATTCCCTTACAGTTCTCCCAAATAAATCGGAACGGCAAAGTGATGATATCAAATGCCGCCTCAAGTATAGATGCAATAAACATAATCGCTGTCCGAACGGTATTCTTGATGCCTTCCCATAAGTTTGTGAAGAAATTTGAAATACCAGTCCAGATGCCAACAAAGAAATCCTTAATGCCTGTCCACACTTCATTCCATGATGTGCCAAACCATCCAAGCACAACATCAGCAATATTGCGAATTACATTCATGCAGTTAGTAAAGGTGTTCTTGATAAACTCCCAAACCGAACCAAAAATGCCTTTGACACCTTCCCATACCTGCGACCAGTTTCCAGTAAAAATACCTATGAAAACATCAAGGATTCCAGTGATAACTCCAAGAACTCCCTCAAGAATATTAGCAATCTGTGTGAACACACCCTCGAATACAGGAGCAAGAAAATTACATAATGCGTTCCAAATAGCAGATACAACTTCCTTGAAATTCTGGAAATCAAAGCCCAATGCATTCAATCTGTCTGTGATACCCTGTGCAAATCCACTGAAGATTTCTTTGATTCGATTCCAGATAGCAATAATGCTGTCCCTAAACTCTTCATTCGTTCTCCATAAATGGATAAAGGCAGCAACCAAGGTTCCTATTATCGCCACCACTGCAACGACTGGTGCAGAGATGCCACCAATCGCAGTACCAACCTTTCCCATCACACCGGACAATCCTCCTGCCTTGGAAATAAGGCTTGTTATCTTCAGTCCGAACTTACTGAATGCCTGCATGGCCACACCGACTTTTGATATGACCGTTCCTAGGATTACAAGTACCGGTCCCAGTGCAGCTACAAATAGACCAATCTTTACAATAACCTGTCTTGTACCTTCATCAAGATTATTCAGCCAGTCTACAAAGGACTGAACCTTTGCCACGATATTTTTTATCATCGGCATAAGTGCTTCACCAATAGAAATGGCAAATCCCTCAACTGCGGATTTCAAGATAGTAAGCTGACCTTTTAAGTTATCAAGCTGAGTATCTGCCATCTGCTGTGCCGCTCCACCGCTGTTTTCAATAGCGGTCTGCAAGTCCGTCCAAGTATCTCCCGTATTAGCGAGCAGTGCATTTACTGATGAAAGGTCTGTCTTATTAAAAATTTTGCTGATGATATTTGCCTTTTCCTCGGAAGTCATGCCATCCATTGAAGAATTCAAATCTCCAAGAATATCATTTAGGCTCCTCATATTTCCTTCGGAATCATAGACAGATACACCTAATGCGTCCATCTGTTTAGCTGCCTTATCGGTCGGATTCTGCAAAGACAGGATGACGTTACGAAGATGCGTACCACCCTCTGCACCCTTAATGCCGTTGTTTGCAAGAATACCAAGTGCAGTGTTTAATTCCGCAGTTCCGCCTTTGACAGATTTTGCTGTAGCACCGATGGTGAGGATACCTTCACCAAGCTGACTGACAGATGTATTGGTGCTTGATGCAGTCTTTGCCATCTGATCAACCATCTTGTCTGCATCTTTAACTTCCATGCCGAGAGCAGACATCGCATCCGTTACCATGTCTGATGCCGATGCAAGGTCAATATTTCCTGCCGCCGCTAGGTTAAGAACCGTTGGAAGCGTGTCGCACATCTGCTGTGTATCGTATCCGGCAAGTGCTAAGTAGTTTAAAGCCTCAGCACACTCACTTGCAGAATATGCTGTTTTGGCACCCATTGTTTTTGCAAGATCAGACAAGGTATCCATTGTGTTGACAGATTGACCATTTACCTTAGACATAGAGTCTTTGGTAATTCCCATCGTTGCCTGTACCTGGCTCATGGAAGATTCAAAGTCAGCAGCTGTCTTTACAGCAGCACCACCCATCGCAGTTACCGCTGCCGATGCAACAGATACTTTCTTACCGACATTCGTAACACCATTACCAAAGGATTCAACCTTGGAACCTACCTCACCGATTTTTGTAAGAGTCTGATTGGTCTTAGATGCTTGTGATTCTAATTTTTTTAGTTCTGCTTCTGTTTCTGCAATCTCACGCTGCAGGGCATCATACTGCGCCTGTGTAATTTCACCCTTTTGCAGCTGTTCATATGCCTGTTCGGCTGCCGTCTTAAGAGTAGCAAGTTTCTCCTTTGTTTCACCGATTGCCTGCGTTAATAGCTTCTGTTTCTGAGCAAGCAGGTTTGTATTTGTCGGATCAAGTTTTAGAAGTCTTTCTACATCCTTTAATGCAGACTGGGTGTTCTTAATCTGTCCATTGACGCCCTTAAGAGCTGTCTGCAGCTTGGTAGTATCACCGCCAATTTCGACAGTGATACCTTTAATTCTGTTTGCCATTGGCGTCTACCTCCTTAAAAATTTGCAAAATAAAAGCCCGGTATCTTCCGAGCATAAGAAAAGCACCAACCATTTCTGATTGATGCCTATGATTGTTATTTATTTGTATCGATAAACTGGAAGTTATATATGTCTTTGCAAATATACCATATCTATTAGTTGTACACCGCCCTCATAAATTGGGTGGTCATA
>PPYE01003486.1_pt1 | contig 11923 bp, 10 predicted proteins | sample 1559881 | NCBI WGS metagenome assembly PPYE01 (sample SAMN08240022, study PRJNA423297) | Human gut metagenome, whole genome shotgun sequencing project.
ATTTCTTGGAGGACTTCGGAACTGTTGCTCCTGCGGAAGCCGCTCAGCAGTCCAGTCTTACCGAGATCACTAAGGAAGTTCTGGATTCTCTGACTCCGAGAGAAGCCAAGGTTCTAAGAATGCGTTTCGGCATTGAAATGAGCACCGACCACACGTTGGAGGAGGTCGGCCGTCAGTTCGATGTTACTCGTGAAAGAATTCGTCAGATTGAGGCCAAAGCCCTTCGTAAGCTTCGTCATCCAAGCCGTTCGGATAAGTTGAAGAGCTTCATGGAAGGCGGAAGCAATAACTAAGATTTAAAAACACGAAGTAGGGGCCGGAATTTTCCGGCCTTTGCTTTATCTGGAGCCGGACTGATTAACAGTTTGTTGTGCTATGTAGGTTCTTTTAGAACTCGGAGATGTTTATCTATGTTCGGCTAACTACGGAATTGATATAGAAGAGTTTTTTCTCGTGTCTCACTGGTTCCTGGTTCAAGTCCAGTTGAGGCCACCACCTTCTTAATTCTATTTATGACAACGCCTCAGTCTTTTGAGAAGGAAAGGTTAAAAACGAATCATTAGAAGTTCTGATAGAATTGCACTTCCGCACAATGGTGATCTCTTCATCATTAGGCCCCATAGCTCAGTTGGTTAGAGCAGTCGACTCATAATCGATTGGTCACTGGTTCAAGTCCAGTTGCATATTTTCCCGATAGGAAATCTTTGCTAGAGTTAGTAAGGTGCTCTATGCCTTGTTTAAGTTGAGTTCCCCGCGTAAGCGGGGATGAACCGTTTCAGAAAACTCTGAGAGTTTGAAAACGATTGAGTTCCCCGCGTAAGCGGGGATGAACCGTTGTTTGTTTTTGAACATCACCGAGACGACAAGAGTTCCCCGCGTAAGCGGGGATGAACCGTTGCGAGTTCTCATGCGTTCGATATAACGCTTGAGTTCCCCGCGTAAGCGGGGATGAACCGAGGCAGGGCATAATGCTATGCCCATTAATATTGAGTTCCCCGCGTAAGCGGGGAGGAGCCTCGCTCGGCGTCGGCCTTATTCCCCTGTAAAGAGAGCTCCCGCGTGAAGGAGATGTACCGGTCTCTCAGATGTGAGCAAAAAGAGCCAAAGATTTTTCTAGTAGGTCCAGTCGTAGGCTTAATAGTGAAGATCGTGGCGGAAGTGATCAAAAAAGCAGTCTATGAAAAAATCCTCTCAAAGGACGGAGTTCCGTTAATAAATAACCGCTTTTCTTGTCTTTTATTGTCAACTTGATATTTAGAAATTGTCGGTTATCTCAACCAGTTGCGAAATCTCGAATTTCTTACCCTGCGGACAGGTTCATAACCAAATAAAAAATTAAAGAGAGGTTAACCATCTCTTTTATGTTGAAATTTTCGACTACTTAATGATCCTAATCCTATCAAAATGAAATAGTCAATTTTCTCAAGGATTTCTTCAGGTTGTGAACACCCCAAAAATTTGGAATTTTTATCTAGGTAAAAAATGATTACCCTTTAAGCCGACAACCTAACTTTCAAAATAAGGAAAGTTTCTTGCATGTTTTGGATGTAATAAAGTGTAATACGATGTCGTAAGAACAATTACCCTTTTGATTTTATGCGCTACTGGGCAAAATATAGAAAAGACCACATCTCGGGAGTTGGGCGGATTCATTTACTCCCTTGCCACCTACTCGATGTGGCAGCCGTCGGTTATTTGATGGTAACCAATAATTTGTTTGGAGCTGCTGATACTCTCAAACAAGTTGGTCTGGAAGGAGAAAGCGGAGCGCAGTTTTTTGCTTGGCTTCTTAGTTCTCATGACATAGGAAAGTTTGCTTGCTCGTTTCAAAGGGAGGTACATCATGGTGTTCCTCCTAAACTGAAAGAAAATCTAAATAATTTCACTTCTCAAAATAAGAAAGACGCATTCCAATATTTAGAAGAGGCATTGAAACTTTTTCCCTTAGCGGAAATCCCAGTTTGTTTTAAACAAAAGGAGGTTAGGCATAGGACTAAGTATTACTCCTGGGTAATCTCCGGATTGGTAGTTCTTTGCGATTGGATCGGCTCTAACGAGAAATTCTTTCAATGGGTTGATGAGGAATTTCCGCTTAAGGTGTATTGGGAAAAGGCTCTGTCAGAAGCTGAACGTGCCTTGGCTATTCTTCCACCTTCACCCAAGGTTTCAGAGTTTCAAAATATCCGATCTCTATTTCCTTATATCCACACACCCTCTCCTCTGCAAGAGGTATCAACGGAAATTCAACTCAACAAAATCGGAGCCCAATTGTTTATTTTGGAAGATTTGACAGGGTCGGGGAAAACAGAGGCTGCATTAACATTGGCTAAGAGACTGATGAGCAGTGGGAGGGCGAATGGGATTTTTTATGCTCTTCCAACCATGGCGACGGCAAATGCTATGTACTCCAGGTTGGTTGATGTTCTGAGTAAATTGTACTTACCCGGCTCAAAACCGAGCCTCATTCTCGCTCATAGCCGCAGCCGGTTAATGGAAGGCTTTACCAGAAAAATATGGGATAACCTGTTAAAAGGTTCCTCAGAGTTTAACAACGAAACTCCTGTTTACGCAGGTTGTGCGAGTTGGTTTGCCGAAAGCAGCAAAAAGGCGCTTTTGGCGGATGTAGGCGTCGGCACGATCGATCAAGCCCTGATGGGTGTCTTGCAGTTTCGGCATAACAACTTAAGGCTTTTGGGGCTGGAGAAAAAGGTATTTATTGTCGACGAGGTTCACGCCTACGACGCGTACATGGGTAAAGAGTTAGAGCAGTTAATTAGTGTCTTGGCTTATTACGGTGCCCCGATAATTCTGCTGTCGGCGACCATGTCTCAGACGCAAAGGACCCAATATTTATCTGCTTTTCAATCTGTCTTGTCAGTCGAACCGTCAAAAGATTCGGATGTTGAGACGTTAAGCTATCCCTTATTTACAAAGGCCGATTCGAACGGTATTGAATCGATACCTGTTCTCTCGAATCGCCCGAGAAATATCGATGTTTCATGGCTCTCCTCAGAGAAACAGTGCATCGAATACATTATCGAGAAGGCATCTTCAGGCAAAAGCGTGGTTTGGATTCGGAATACCATTGATGATGCTCTACGGGCGTTTCGATCATTACTTTCTTCTAAAAAAATTGATCCGGAAAAAATCCTACTTTTCCACAGTAGATTTGCATTTAGCGACAGACAGAGAATCGAAGAGCAGGCGGTGTCAGAACTAGGCAAACGCAGCTCTTCTGAACGAGCGGGGAAAATCGTCATCGCAACTCAGGTCATCGAACAGTCACTGGACATAGATGCTGATGAGTTGATTTCGGACTTGGCTCCGATAGACCTGCTGGTACAAAGGTCAGGCCGTCTGCACCGGCATAATCGAGATGCTTCTGGGAGAGTAAAGGATACTGGAGCGGATGAGAGGGGAACTCCGGTTCTTCATATTTTGGCCCCTAGATGGGCGGAATCTCCCCAACAAGATTGGTATTCGGCAATGTTTCATGCAGGTGCCTACGTTTATCCGAATCATGCGCGACTTTGGTTAACTCAGAAAGTCTTGAGAGAACAAGGAACTATCCAGCTCCCAGATAATGCACGGCTTTTGATTGAATCCGTCTACGGTAATGGCTTAGATATTCCTAGTGGATTACAAGATAGCGCACTCGAAGACCGTGGTAAAGAATACTCCGCTAGGTCAATGGCAAAAAATAATTTAATCGTTTTCTCGGCGGGCTATTCATCGGTGAGCTTCCAGGAAGATCTGAGCTCTGCTGATTGGAATTCAGGCGTTTCGGATGACATTGACGATAGCTATTTCGCGGGTGATGTTTCTACCCGACTGGCATCAGAGTCAGTTAACATATGGCTGGCAAAGAATACGAATGGAAAAATTATCCCCTATTCAGGAGGAGACGGTCCGGAGGCGTGGGAGTCGAGCAGACTATCCGTTCGGAGAGGCTGGTGGGAGAAAAACAAAAATGCCTGCATTGGTCTGTCTGAAGACTGCTTGGAGGACTGGTGCAGAGAACATAAAAAAAATAAGGACTATTCCCTTGTACTCCTCGTCGAGGAGAATTGCGATTTTTATACGGACAGAGAAGGGCTTGTCGGAAACAACAAAAAACAGGAGGAGTAATTGACGCAAATATCACTAATATCAGAGCAATGGATACCGGTCCGAGACAGGAAAGGTGTCGTCAGAAAAATCTCACCTCTTGAAATATTAGACGAAGAGATTGTGGACATTGCGGCTGAGAGGGCCGATTTTCAAACAGCACTGTGGCAGTTTTTAATTGGCCTCATCCAAACAACCCTGGCGCCGGAGGATGAAGACGCGTGGTTTGATATCTGGGAAGAAGGATTAGAAAAAGCGGATCTAGCTAAGGCATTTTCTAAGGTCGGGCCGGCGTTTATTTTTGGTCCCCAGAGCCCTTCATTCATGCAGGATTTTGACCAGCTGGAAGGAGAAGCGGTTCCTCTGGCCGCGCTTCTTCCGGAATCTCCGGGTGAGAACACCATAAAACATAATAAAGACTTTTTTATTAAGCGCGGAGAAAAAAGATTTTGTCCTCATTGTGCAGCAATGGCTCTATTTTCTTTGCAGTTAAATGCTCCCTCTGGAGGACAAGGGTATCGTACCGGCCTTCGCGGAGGCGGTCCGCTTACCACTCTAATTGAACTTCACAGTTACAAAGGCGACCGAAATGTTCCTCTTTGGCGCAAGTTATGGGCCAATGTTATGCCGGAGTTTGAGTCGAATCTGCCCGTACCTAAAGAATTTGATGCGGCGGTTTTTCCTTGGATGGGAAAAACAAGGACCAGCAAAGCTAAAGGGAGCGAGACGACTCCGGAACAAGTTAATCCTCTTCAGGCATACTGGGGAATGCCTCGCCGAGTACGGATCGATTTTGAGGATCTGGAAGAAGGGAGGTGTGATTTTTGCGGAGAGGAAAGTGATCAGCTGCTTTCAAAAATGAAAGTACAAAACTACGGGATCAACTATTCTGGTTGGGTTCATCCCCTGACACCCTACAGATGTAAGTTAAAAACTCCCGGAGAGTTAAATTCCGTAAAGCTTCAGCCGGGCGGCTTGGTTTGGAAGGATTGGCTCGGTTTAAATGAGGAAACAACCCGCAAGGATACAAAAGAAATTCCTGCGCTGGTTGTGGAAACTTTCAAACATCACATTGGTACTGAAACAAAACACGGCCTTTGGGGATTCGGGTACGACTTCGACAACATGAAAGTACGATGCTGGTATGAGCATCATCTTCCCCAATTATTGTCAAAAGAAATGCAGTCTTCCTTACAGGTTGCTCAAGACAAGGCTGCACGGACTCTTCTTGGGCTGAAAAGAGCATTCAGTAAATTAAATCGTGAGTGTTCTTATTTGGACGTTGAGTTTTGGAATCTTACTCAAAATCTGTTTTTAGGTTTGATTAGGGAACTAGACGAGAAAAACTCCGACTCAGAATCACTCAGCGCTTTTATAAAAAACATAAATCGATTTGCACTGAATTTTTTTGATGACAGAACTTTTTCCTCTCAGATGAATCCAAAAGATTACAAAGAGTGTTCGGAAGCAAGAAAAAATTTATTGGCGAGTCTTTATGCCAAATCAAAATCTACTCCTAAGGAGGCGAAATGAGCTTTATTCGAGGAACCGAGTATGCCAATAAGCTGAACAGCTGGCATAACAATTTGGAAGAAGATCGGCAGCAGAGAGCTAGTTTGCGTAGATGCTCTTCGCTGCTGGATGTTTACACATCCTCAGGATTCCGGGATTTGCTATTTAAGTTAAAACCTCTGTGGGAAGGAAAAGCCGCTTGGCGTTTTACGGCTCTGGCTATCATTGCCGGCGTTGTGTCTCATGTATCGGAAAATGATCCCACCCTCTCATTTGCCGAACGGATGGCTCAGAAGAATGGCGGAGCACCCGTAATGAGCGAGCTGCGTTTTCGCCGACTATTAGCAGTCAGAACAGAAGAGGGGTTGTTTAGAGAGTTAAGACGAGCCGTAAAGCTTGCTGATGGCAGACTAAACATAGTTTCGCTGGCAGACGATGTTTTTAGGTGGTGCGCTGACGATACTGGAGCTCCTAAAACTGTGATGTTTGGCGGTGCTACTCGACTTAGAATTTCCTCTCAGAGTCTGAAGCGCGCCTGGCGAACCTCTGAAGTCTTCTCCGAGCAATTGAAAAAACACATCGGAATCAGAACTTGCCGAATTGCCACTGAAGCCGCAAAGATTATGATGGACGGGGGTGTTGATCAGAAAACAGCTGTCAAGTGGGCAGCTGAGATTGCCAACAAACTAGGCAAAGCAAAAAAGGATAAGGATTCCAGTTCACTTGTAAATACAGAAACAGAGCAACTCGTCCATATTAGCCCTGAGGAGATGGAAAAAGTTAGGGTTCTTGCAAAGCGTCTTTCTGAAGAAAAGAGGGAACCAACTGAAGAGGAATTAGCCATCTTCCAAAATAAGAACCATGCTGTGGATATCGCTTTGTTCGGAAGAATGCTGGCAAGCTCGCCTAAATTTAATGTAGAAGCTGCTTGCCAAGTGGCTCATGCGATTGGAGTATCCGCTTCTGTTATTGAAGACGATTTTTTTACAGCGATCGATGATTTGAAGCAAGAGGCTGATGATGCAGGGGCCGGACACTTAGGCGAAACAGCATTTGGATCTGCTGTTTTTTACAACTATATCTGTTTAGATTTCGATTTGCTCGTTAAGAATCTTGACGGAGACGAACCTCTGGCCAAAAAAGCGGTTATTGCCTTGGTAGAAGCGGCGTTAACAACTCCTCCCACCGGCAAGCAGAATAGCTTCGGCAGCAGAGGTTATGCCCTTTGGGCGCTCGCTGAAAAAGGGGAATTCCAGCCTCGTTCCTTGGCTGCTGCTGTTTGCCATCCCATCTCCGGAAATAACATGATCTCAGATGCGATCACAAGGTTGGAGACATTCCGAGAAAATTTGAACTCTGTTTATGGACAGCAAACCGCTTTCAGGAAATTTGATGTCACAAAACCGTCGGGATCTATGTCCGAATTGCTTGAATTCGTTGGTCAGTGAGCGAGTTATGGATCAATTTCTGATATTTCAACTATTCGGGCCAATGGCGTCGTGGGGAGAGTGTGCTCCGGGCGGAGTTAGGCAAACGCTGGGTATTCCCACAAAATCAGCATTGCTGGGAATTCTTGAGGGTGCTGTGGGCATTACGAGAGATCGGGAGAAAATGCATGGGGCCTTTGCAGCAAACTATGAGTTTGTAATTTGCGGAAGTGAAAACCCCGTTTGGGCTCAGGATTTTCATACTGTCCAGGTTCCTAAAGAAAATAAGAAGATTCTTTATTTAACTCGTAAAGAGGAACTCTCTAACCCTGAACAGCTCGAGACGATACTCTCTACTCGAGATTATCTAAGCGACTCTTGGTGGCTTGTAGCTGTTAAAGCCAAGCCACAGGCACCCTATTCGCTAGAGGAACTTAAAGAGTATATGGAGCGTCCGACGTTCACACCGTATTTGGGCCGGAAGAGCAATCCTTCAGGTTTGCCCTTTTGCCCTCAGATTATGAGCGGAGATCTCAAAGGTGTCTTAGGGAGCTGCTCTAAAAAATTTAAGGAGAAATTAAATTCGGTGGGCCTCAATCTTCCGGAACTCCAGGCAGATGGCTATTGGGAGGGAGAGTGTCAAGATCTCAAACCGAAATTTATTATTAGAAGAAGAGACGTACCGCTTAGCCGCACTAAATGGTTGTTTGAGGAGAGAACCATTAATTACGGAGAAGTGTTAAACAGGGAGGATTCGCAATGTACTACTCCAGAATAACCCTTGACCTTGCGAAATTACCTCCGGGACGCCTAAAGGAATTAATAACGAAAGGGAGCTACGCTCTTCACCAGTGGGTATGGCTGCTCTTCACGGATGACGAAACAAGGAAATTCCTTTTCCGAGAAGAAGAGGGGCAGGGCTTCTTAAGATTCTATGTTCTTTCTGAAAATGCTCCTACGAAGAACGATCTATTCCAGATAGAGACAAAAGAATTTAAACCAAAGCTTAGAAAAGGGGATCGCCTTATTTTTTCTTTGAGGGCCAATCCTACGGTTTGTCGAAAAGGCAGAAGATACGACCTATTTATGGACTTAAAGAAGAGGGTACCCCAGCTTGAAAGGCAGGATCTCCTAATACTTCAACAGGCAGAAGCAGCGGAATGGTTAAAAAGGCAAGGGACAGGAGCAGGCTTTTCCCTAATTTCATCAAATGTGGAGAGTTATCAAGGGAAGTGTGTGTATGGGAAAAACGGAGACCGAATCACATTCTCTATCATGGATTTTTCCGGAGTTTTAGAGATTTGTGATCCTGAGAAATTTCTAAGAAAACTCCTGATCGGCTTTGGGAAGGAGAAAGCTTTCGGGTGTGGTCTCATGCTGATTAGAAGGCAGGTGGCCTGGTGATTCCTCCTCTTGGACCGATCATGCTCAAGGACCGTATTTCGATGATTTTTTTGAGATACGGTCATCTAGATGTGATAGACGGACCATTTGTACTGGTTGACCAGAACGGAGTCCGAACGCATATTCCAGTTGGATCTGTGGCTTGCATCATGCTGGAGCCGGGTACGCGCGTTTCCCATGCTGCGGTCAAGTTAGCCTCTGTAGTTGGAACTCTTCTCGTTTGGGTCGGGGAAGCTGGTGTTCGTCTGTATTCATCCGGTCAACCGGGAGGTGCCAGATCTGATAAATTGCTGTATCAAGCGCGCCTGGCTTTGGATAAGGAACTTAGGCTCAGGGTTGTTCAAAGAATGTACGAGTTACGCTTTAAGGAACGGCCTGATAAAAATCTATCCGTCCAACAATTGATGGGCATAGAAGGCTTCAGAGTTAAAGAAACCTATAGGCTCCTGGCACAGAAGTATAGGGTGATTTGGCATGGCCGTCGTTATGATCCTAAAGATTGGGAAAAAGGTGATATCGCGAATCGCTGTATCAGTGCTGCAACCTCCTGTTTGTACGGCATAACAGAAGCTGCAGTTTTGGCGGCAGGCTATGCGCCGGCAATCGGTTTTATTCACAGCGGTAAACCTCTATCGTTTGTGTATGACATCGCAGATATCATCAAGTTTGACGCCATAGTTCCAAAAGCATTTGAGATAGCGGCGCAGAAGCCTCCCGAACCGGACAGAGTTGTTCGACTGGCCTGCAGAGATATCTTTAGAAGGACCAAACTGACTGAACGAATCATTCCCATGATCGAAAATGTTTTGGCTGCGGGAGGAATCGAGCCTCCTAAACCTGATAAAGATATGTGGGCACCGGCGATTCCTGAACCTGATACGCTCGGAGACCCAGGTCATAGAGGAAAAGGCTAATGACAATGGTGGTCGTAGTTACAGAGAACGTTCCTCCAAGGTTAAGAGGCAGATTAGCGATCTGGCTGTTGGAAGTTCGAGCTGGTGTATACGTGGGAGATGTTTCTAGGAGAGTGAGAGAAATGATTTGGAATCAAATGACGCTCCTCTGTGAGGATGGGAACGTCGTCATGGCATGGGCGACGAACAATGAAACTGGATTTGATTTTCTAACCTTTGGTAAAAATAGACGAATCCCGGTTGAGATGGACGGTCTTCGCTTGGTTTCGTTTATACCGTCGTCTTAATTCGTTAGTTAATGCTCTTTAAAAATTTCGATTAAATGCCTAAAGTATGAATAGACGGATTTATACCGTCTTTAAGTGAGTTCCCCGCGTAAGCGGGGATGAACCGCCGCCGAGCAGTTGAACGATGCGGCCCGTTACGAGTTCCCCGCGTAAGCGGGGATGAACCGACTCGGCGAGACATTTGCAGTATCATCAGTGGGAGTTCCCCGCGTAAGCGGGGATGAACCGGGTCAGCTTTGGCAAGAGCACTGAGGTCTATGGAGTTCCCCGCGTAAGCGGGGATGAACCAGCCTCCTCACTAATAACCATCTTGGTATCGTTGAGTTCCCCGCGTAAGCGGGGATGAACCGTTTCAACCTCAAAACTTAGTCGTGTCGGTCATGAGTTCCCCGCGTAAGCGGGGATGAACCGGCTACGTAATCAGGGAACCCTCCGCAGACTTTGAGTTCCCCGCGTAAGCGGGGATGAACCGAACAATTTCTCTTTTTAGCCATAATGTCTTAAGAGTTCCCCGCGTAAGCGGGGATGAACCGGTTTTCAACGGCGATAAGGACGAGTATGAAATGAGTTCCCCGCGTAAGCGGGGATGAACCGGTATGGATGTCGCAGGTCACCTCCCTCATGCAGAGTTCCCCGCGTAAGCGGGGATGAACCGGTCGAATTCTTTTATCCCCGGGCGCAGCGCTCGAGTTCCCCGCGTAAGCGGGGATGAACCGGTATTTCCGGTTCCCTGCGTTAAACACATGCCGAGTTCCCCGCGTAAGCGGGGATGAACCAGAAACAATATCTTTATATTTATCTCCATTTTCGAGTTCCCCGCGTAAGCGGGGATGAACCGTCATGTTTCGGATGGCTACCGACGCCATGAACGAGTTCCCCGCGTAAGCGGGGATGAACCGGGTTATTAAAATGACAAAATTTGTAAACATCTGAGTTCCCCGCGTAAGCGGGGATGAACCGTACGAGATACTTCAAAAGATTCTCATTTATGGAGAGTTCCCCGCGTAAGCGGGGATGAACCGAAAAATCGCGTTAATCAACGCTCACCGTTTTTGAGTTCCCCGCGTAAGCGGGGATGAACCGGCTGTTTTACGACTAGTACCTTGTAACAATAATATTTTCGCTTAAAGCTCCGGATACAAATGTCGGAGCTTTATGCGAGCGTCGCTAGTTACGGTGTTCCGGAGCACGTTTATATCGGCGACTCTGAACGGAATGCATTGTCGCTTCAATATGCTAAAGCCTATCTCCGCTACATTAAGCCAGGAACCGTGCTTGGGCGTGTAGTGCAGTTCCAGCTTATCGCGTAACCGGTGCGCTTCTTCCGGATCGAACGCTTCATAAAGCGACGAAAGTTTATGAGTGTTCAGATTATCCATCACAAGTACAACTTTCTCAGCTGTCGGATAATGGACATCAACTAAATCACGAATGAATTGCGCCCAATCTTTTTTAGCCCGTTTGTTTTCAACTTCGGCTATCATCTTTCCCGTCAAAGGCTCTACCGCTAAAAATAATTCAGCTACGCCTAAACGAACATATTCGTCATCAACTTTCTCGATGCTCCCCGGCTTTGCCGGCAGCGGCTCCCTGACTTCACCTATAAGCTGCTTGGGCGACTCATCCATACAAACAACCGGATAAGATGAATCGTAAGGACGCTGATAAACATCCAGCACATCTTCCATGCAGGTCACGAACTCGGCATCGTGGTGCGGCGGAATTTTCCAATATTCACTCAGGTGAGGCTTAAATTCGTTTTTTTTAAAACCCTTTGGACCGTCATCGGCGAGATCTTCTCCACGATCTCCAGTTCGACGAGTTTGTCCGCAAGAAGCCTGACCGTCCATCGGGTTCGACCTTCGGGAGGCTCGCTGCAGGCAAGCTGGGTTAACTTAGCTTCGAAAGCGCCGTCAAAAATCACTGGTCTCTTACTTTTTCCTGTGGGCCGGGGTCGGATAATGGAATCCAGACCTTGAGAAACGAACTTCTCTTTTAAGTGATTTAGAGTACGTTCGGACAAGCCGACAGCTTTTGAAGTTTGATTGACCGTCCAATGCTCTGCGGTGTGAGAGCCTTTATCTAAAAGTAAGAGAGCTCTTGCAAAAAGCACGATTTTGGCTGATCTAGAGCCTGTGCTGCTGATTTTTTGAAGCTCTTCAACTTCCTCTTTGGTTAAGGTAACTCTGAATTGAGGTGACATAACGAAGCTCCTGTTTGCTTCATTTTATCACCTCATAAAAACGAACTAATTAAAGTTACAAGATACTAG
>PPYE01617897.1_pt1 | contig 11923 bp, 9 predicted proteins | sample 1559881 | NCBI WGS metagenome assembly PPYE01 (sample SAMN08240022, study PRJNA423297) | Human gut metagenome, whole genome shotgun sequencing project.
TGTCTTGGATACAAGACACCGTTAGAAGCATTTAACGAAGAACAAGCTAAGTGTTGCACTTAGCTTGACAATTCGTCTAGTAAAAAAACTACAATTATTATTAAATAAATGAGTTAATATAGGCATATCTATTCTATTTATAATATTGATTAGATTTTCCTTTGCATTTACTCCCTCATTTAAATTACTTGATATTTCTTTATCGCTAAGCCAATCAGCCATTTTTTCTGCATCTGATTTATATACTTCTCGGCTTAGTTTTATACCAATAGTTTCCACTAGTTACACTCCTTAACTTTTATTGTTAATTTTAAAATTTACAAATTATTTTTTGACTAGTCTTGCTATAAATATTACTACTAATGTGAATATAAGTAAAAAGCTATATCTTTAATTATTTAAGTTTAACTTATCTTTTAAGTGTTTATCTTAACTTTTGACTCTTTTTCTTAACAAGTTATATTTTCCACTTTTAGCATTTAATTTCCACTTAAAGTTATTAAAAGGATTTTTATTACATTTTTAAGTATATATACGTTATTAAGAAAACTTTATAAAGAAATCTAAGAACTATGTTTAAAATGCTTTATGCTCTATTGAATTTAACACTTATTGTTTTATGTTGGTATCTAATCACGCCCTTTAAAATTAACTACTTTATAAATCTATCCCTTAATATCCTTTTAATAAATCATCTATTTATCCCATTTTCTCACACAATCTGCATCCAATACAGCTATCATCCACAGTGAAATGCTTAGTTTTTCTCATATTTTCATAATATGGCTTATAAGATGGTGCTACAAATTTAGGTAGCTTATTTCTCATGAAATTTCCAGAAGATTTCTGTTGTATCTTTTGAATTATTTCATCTATCTGCGGTTCAGCATTCTTATTTATTACAGCTACCGTTTCTTTATTAGATAAATCAAATATAGGTGTCCATGTATCCGGCATTTTCACACTAAAAAAAGCATAAAATTTTATACCTGTATTTTGCGATAGATTTTTATCAGCCAAATAGCCATTATTACCTGGTGTTGTTCCATAAGTTGCTATATAGTAAAAATAACTCTTCTTTTTTCCACTAAAAGAAACTTTATTCAAAAAATCTATAATTACAGAAGGACATCCCTATGCATATGTTGGTGAAACTATTCCTACATTTTCATTTTCCTTGATAGATAAAAAGCATTTTTCATCTTTCATAATATCCAGTATAAATATACATTCATCATTTGTTGCTTTTGCAATTCTTTCTGCTACATATTTAGAATTTCCTGTTGCTGAAAAATATAGTATCATAATAACTTTCCTTTCTTTTCTAATGATCCTAATAAATAATCAATACTTATTCTAGCTTCTTCTTTTGAAATTGAATCTTTCCTTAAAAAGCAAAATTCTAAAACCATTTGTAAAGTATTACTGTAATGCATTATTATAATTTCTAATTGCATACTATGCTTTTCAACACATTCGCATGAAGATATTATTTCTCTTATTTTTAAAAGCATGAAGCGTTTCAACAATTCTGCCATTTTACCATCTATTTCATTGTGCATCATAATGCGATTTACAATATCTTTTTCCTTTTCAAAGAATTCATATAATCTTTCAAATAGTACTTGTGTACGTTTATCTGGTTCAATACTCTTGTAATCTTCAATATTAATTGCTGTCATTCCTTTTATATTAACATTTATAATTGAAATGATATCTGATATATTCATATCTTTAAAAGATCCTATCTTTTCATAACCTGCATTATGAATATTATGATTTACAAAATTTAAATTATATTCTTCATTTCCTTAATTTTAAAAAATTTCATAGTGAATTTATTTTAAAAAAAAGTTCACGATACTAATATCGTGAACTTTTTCATTATAAATTCAATACATTCTCTTTAAAATACACCTGCTATTTTACATCTTCGATATTATATACTTCTTCATCAAGCATTCCTTCAGATTTTGCAACTACTACACTTGTTGCAGCATCTCCAACTACATTTAAAGAAGTTACTAACATTTCTATTGGTCTATTTATTGCAAGGATTAATGAATAAGCAAGAATTGCCGCATCATTATTATATCCCATTCCAGTTAATACTGTGAAAAGTATTATTGCTCCTGCACCTGGCGCTGCTGGTGTACCAACTGATGCTATTAATGCAAGTAATGCAATAACTACTATATTTGCTATTGTTACATCATACCCTGCACTTGTTGCTATAAATATTGCAGCTATAACCTGCATTATTGCTGTTCCATTCATATTTATAGTCATTCCAAGAGGTAATACAAACGATGCTATATCTGCGCTAACACCTAACTCCTCAACTGTAGTTTTAGTATTTAAAGGCAATGTTGCTGCAGATGATGAAGTAGAAAATCCAAATAATGCTACTTTACCTATTTTCTTTACAAACTTAATTGGGTTAAGTCTAGCTCCAATTGCTATAAATATTGCATATCCAAATATTAAGAATAATAGTAATGCTATTAGCGTTGTAACAACATATACAAGTGCAGGCTTTAAGTTCTCTACACCATATATTGCAAATGTTCTTGTTATAAGAACAAATATTGCTACTGGTCCAAACTTAGTTATTATAAAGCTTAAAAATACCGTTATGATTGAGTTTACTTCTTCTAATAAAGTTTTTAATACTTTTACTTTATCACCTAAGTAATTAATACAAAGACCTAATACTACAGCAACAAAAACTACTGCCAATATACTGCTATTGGTTGAAAATGCTGATAAAATATTATTTGGTATTGCTTGAACTATTATTAATAATGGATTTCTTGAGCTTACAGCACCTGCTTGTGCTGTTACATTTTCAACATTAGCTGTAAATAATCCTAAGTTCTTTATTATAAATCCTATTGCTCCTGCTAATGCTAATGCAAATACTGAAGTTGATAAAAATCCTAATATAGTCTTGTATGAAATACGCCCAAGCTTTTTAGTATCACTTATCTTACACATAGCTAATGCTATTGATGTAAACACCATTGGTACTATTACTAATTGAAGTGAATTTACAAACAATTGACCAACTATATAAAATATACCAAGAGCACTTGTTGCTCCTTCTTGTGATATATCTTGGAATAAAATATTATTAATACTTGTCCAGATATGACCATTACCATTTCCCATTAAGTTCTCTCTAAGAACTATAAATCCTATGCCAGCTGCTAATCCTAAAATAAGAGCTACTACCATTTTAATTGCTAGCTTATTGCTACTGTTAATTTTTTTGTTCATTTTTTGCCTCTCCTTGCTAGTCACTCCCTAATTCAAATAACTATATAAGGCTTAATATACTTTAATTGAATGACATAAAAAAAAAGTCTTCCAAATAGGAAGACTAATATAATCTCAATATAAACAACTTTTTTTCTTCTATGAATGTACTATTCAATCATTAAACACGCTGCTTAATACTAAGTACATTTATCTCAACATAAAGTCATTTTGTAAGTATATCATAACTTCCTTACTGATTTCTCGAATCAATTTAAAGGGATTTTTTTGTTTATATTACCACGCGATATGTACTTTGTCAATTTTTAAATTATTTTGTTACTATTTTTGCTTATGCTGATTCACTATATTTTTTCATAGTCATAATCTTGCTTCTATTAGCCTTTATCATAAGAACAACTGCCACTACTAAAGCAATAGCTTCAGCTATTGGAAATGAAAGCCACATTATATTTATTCCATTTGAAAACTTAGACAATAACCAAGCAAGAGGTAATACAACAACACATAATCTTAAAAGTGAAATTACTAATGAACTTACTCCACATCCTAAGGCTTGGAAAACACCTTGAATTGCAATATTCCATCCTGCAAATAAAAATCCTACTGAAATAATACGTATTGCTAAAATACAAAGTCTTGCTGTTTCATCTGATAAACCAAATAAACTAACTAAAGGTTGTGCAAAAATTTGGAGTCCTAAAGTTCCAACAATCATTATAATACTAGTATATAAAATACCATATTTAATTCCATCCTTTACTCTCTTGTGATCTTCTAAACCATAATTAAAAGCGACAATTGGAGTAATTGCATCTCTTAAACCAAAGGCTGCAAAGAAAATAAATTGTTGTATCTTATAAAAAATACCATAAGCTGTTACTGCTGCCATAGATACTGCTCCAAATATAATGTTTATCCCATATGTCATAAATGACATTAAAGCTTGCATTATAATAGCAGGAAGCCCTATACTATATATTTCTTTAACTATTTTTTTATCTAATTTTAAATAATTTAATCCATTTAACACTTCTTTGTTTTTCTTATAATGGAAGTACATTGCCATTAACATTGATACTCCTTGTCCAATTACTGTTGCATAAGCAGCACCAGCAATGCCCATTTGCGGACAACCAAACCATCCAAATATTAATATTGGATCTAATATAATATTCGTAATAGCTCCTACAAGTTGTGCCATTGTAGAATATATAGTTTTTCCTGTTGATTGTAGAAGCTTTTCATAAATAGAAAACATAATCATCCCTATTGATAATAATGTACAAATCATTAAATAGGTTCTTCCCATTGATAAAATAATAGCATTAGAAGTCTGACTTCTTAAATAAATGTTAATTCCTAATATTCCAAATATAAAAAAGAATACATAAATAATAATACCTAGTGATACCCCATTTCCAGCAACTCTTGCTACCTTCTTAGGGTTATTTTCTCCAAGTGTTTTTGACAGTAATGCATTAACACCAATCCCTGTTCCTATTCCAAATGCTACAATAAGCATCTGTATAGGAAATGCTAAAGTAAGAGCATTTACAGCATACTCTCCTGCATGAATTAATCCTTCTGAATCATGAATTCTAGCAACAAACATACTATCAACTATATTATAGCAAGCTTGTAATACCATTGATAAAACCATTGGTATTCCCATGCTAAGCATAATCTTTGGAACTGCTACTGTTCCCATTTTGTTCATTTTAATTTCTTTTTCCAAATTTTCTCCTTTCATATGAGATAGCTTTTACGGAAAACTATCACAACCATTTTAGTAAGTTTTTCATTTTTAATAAAAAAAAGAAAGCGCAAATCCATCTGGATTTACGCTTTCTTGCAACTCGATTAACTTTATTTTATATCATATTTTTCAATTTGTCAAAGTTCTTTTTTGTATATTAATTCCAATTAATTATTACTTAAAAAAAGTAATCTCATAGAACTTTTTCTTGCTCATATGAAATGATTGAACTTAGTTAAAAAAAGTGTTAAGCTATCAATATTAAACTAAAAATATCTTTATCAACTGTAAAATTTCAATTGATAAAATAATATATTAAAGAGCTTATTTTTATCTGAAGCTAAGTATTCAGTTTATAGGCTCTTTTTTAATGATAAAGAGAGGTAATACTATGATAAAAGTTGAAAACTTATCCTACTCATTTCCACAGAAAAATCTATATAATAATATTTCCTTCACACTAGAAGAAGGGCAACATTGTGCCTTTATAGGAACAAATGGTAGTGGAAAAAGTACACTTATAGATATAATTATGGATCCTGAAAAATATATGTTTGATGGCAAATTAGAAATTGATCCAAACTGTAGAATTGGTTATGTACGTCAATTCCAAGAAATTGATAAAACAAAAGAAATCACAGTTTTTGAATATTTAGCAGAAGACTTCATTAAATTACAAAATGAAATAACTGCTATATGTACTGAAATGGAAACATCTTCTGATATTGAAACTTTACTTGAAAAATATCAAGAAGCATTAGATGCATTTGACGCAATTAATGGTGATGACTATGAAAACATGATTGATAAAAAATTAAACCTTATAGAATTAATTAAGTCTAAAGACTTAATGATATCTGAACTTAGTGGTGGAGAATTCAAGCTTATTCAGGTAATTAAGTCAATGCTAACTAATCCTGATCTACTTATTATGGATGAGCCTGATGTATTTTTAGATTTTACAAACCTTAATGCTCTTAAAAATCTAATTAATTCACACAAGGGAACAACATTGATTATTACCCATAATAGATACCTATTGAATCATTGTTTCAACAAAATTATTCATCTTGAAAACATGGAAATTCAAGAGTTTGATGGAGGATATGTTGAGTATAATTTCTCATTACTTCAAACTAAAATTGAATTACAAGAATTAGCTGCCGCTGATACTGAAGAAATTGAAAGAAATGATGAAATAATAGATAGATTAAGAGAGCTAGCATCTGAAAATGCAGAACAATTTAGAGGAAAAACTTTAAGAGCTAGAGTTAAATTCCAAGAAAGATTAGAAAAACGTAGAATTAAAGCTCCATTTGTAGAGATTAAAGAACCAAATATAATTTTCGTTACAGCAAATGAAATTGAAGAAAAAACAGCTTTAAAAGTAACTGATTATAATCTTGCTTTTGATGAAGTGCTTTTAGAAGATGTTAATTTTGAAATTAAATCTACTGATAAAGTAGCTCTTGTTGGTTCAAATGGTACTGGTAAAACTACACTTTTCCAAGAGATATTTAAAAATAATAATCCTTCCATTGAAATAGATAAAGATACTAAGATAGGTTATTTATCTCAGCTTCAAGGCCAAACATTAAATTATTCTAATACTATAGCTGAAGAATTCTTTGACCTTGGTTTTAAAACCTATGATGATATTAAAGAATATCTTGCTGGTTATAACTTTGATGAAGAGTTACTTAATCAAAAGATAGGAACTTTATCTGGTGGAGAAAAGAATTTAATTCAATTAGCTAAGCTTTGTGAAGTTGGAGCTGATCTTCTTCTTCTTGATGAACCTACAAGTCATTTAGATACATATTCACAAATAGCATTAGAAAAGGCTATTAAAAACTACAAAGGTGCTATTTTAATGGTATCTCATGATTACTATACTATAGCAAATTGTATGGATTATGTTTTACTTATTGAAGATAAGAAAATTAGAAAAATTAACATAAACCATTTTAAAGATATAATTTATGCTAATCATTTTAATAAAGATTATTTAAAAATTGAACAAAAGAAAAAATCAGTTGAAACAAATATTGAATTAGCTTTAAGAGATAATAATTTTATACTTGCAAAAGAATTATCTGAACAACTAGAAAAGCTTGTTAAATTACTTTAGATTTACGCTATAAATAAAAACTCGACAACACTAAAATGTATTGTCGAGTTTTTATTGCTTAATTATCAAGCCTTATATACAAGTTTATTTTTTTATATCTTATATAAAATATATCTGCTTTACGTATAGGTCTATTATAAAATATAAAATTATCATCTGTAGTAACACAATCTTAATAAAATCTTATTCTTCTACTATAGTTAATCCCCATGGTTCTAAATTAAGTTCTTTTTCACTATTAATTTCTGATTCTAATATTAAATCATATCCTGAATTATTTATATATTTAATAGTTTTAGCTTCTGCTGAATAATTGAAATAGAACGTAACCTTTTTATTGTCTTTATTATATCCATTCTTAATTATTATAGGAAATTCAAATTTTTGTACATCTGTATATAAACCTGTCTGCTTTAATAAATTTATATAGATTTCTCTTAAAACATTTTTACTAGTAAAGCATCCAATGTAAATTGCCTTTCCTTTACCGAAATTGTTTTCAGTTATAGCTGCATAATCTCCCCAATTGCGATGTTCATATTTAGATATGATCTTTGCAGTTGTTGGCTTCAATAACTCCATCCACTCTTTAATTTCTAAATCTTCATTTTTCAAATTATCAAAACCTGAAATAAAAGTATTCTTTGGTACAGTAAACTGATTATAAGTAACTCCACAGCATTCAGTAAGTATATTAGGCTGATCATTATATGATACTTTTACATATTCATTAGCAACTGCACTTTTAAAACTTACTACTATTCTTCCCCCATTCTTTACATACTCCTTCAATCTTATTAAAGTTGAATCTGGAACACTATATAACGCTGGTACTACTATTATCTTATAATCTTCTAAATTAAGTGTATCTGGATTTATAAAATCACATCCTACATTTAATTTATATAATTCATCATACATCCACCTTACTACTGTATTGTAATTAACACTATCTGAAATTTTAAACCATTCTAAACTTGTAAGTGCTTCATTACTTATTAAAACAGCAACATCATTCTTCTTTTTTAAATTTACTAACTTGTCACTTAACCTCTTAAATTCAGCTCCTACTATTTTAGATTCTTCATAGGTTGCATTGCTTTTTAAATCATGACTTAAAAGCCCCTTCCAATATGTTTCAAAAGAATTATGAATAGAATGCCAATGCCAATACATTACTGAATTTGCACCACTTGCAATATGAGAAAATGCAAGTAATCTTAACTGCCCTTTATAAGGAACCCATTGTGGAAATCCTTGCGCTTGTGTTTCTAAAACAAGATAATTATCTTGCTTTAAGGACCTTGTCATATCCCCTCCAAATGATACTTCAGTTCCTGTTAAATCATCTTGGCTTGGATGATATATATCTACTCCTGCCATAGTAAGACATTTAGATGCTTCAAAATGATTTACCCTCGATTGAACACCATATGAATATCCAATCCACTCAAAATCAAAATTGTGAGTTATAAATTGATCTTCTCTCTTATATTCTTTAACTATATCAGACTGCCATGCTAAAAATTTATTTACTAATGTTCTTTGAAATTTTGAAAATTCAGCTCCTAAACTTCCATTTATAGTCCCTAAAACATCCGGAAAGTCATCCCAATTATTAATACGGTTACTCCAATAAGTTAAACCAAATTCTTCATTTAATTCTTTTATATCTGAAAACTTGTCTTTTAAATATTCTATAAATTCCTTTTGAACATTTTCTCCCGCATTGTCATAATGCTTTGTTTCATTATCTAATTGAAATCCAATTACACATTTTCTATGACTTACCCTTTCCATTAACTTTCTAATTACCCTTTCGCCATAGAATAGAAAATCTTTATTGGTAATATCCATATTTTGACGTCTTCCATACTTTTCTTTTCCACCTTTAGTTTCAGCCAATATATCAGGATATTTTTTCGCAAGCCATGTTGGAAATGCATACGTAGGTGTTCCTATTATTACACTAATATCAGCCTCTTCCATAGCATCTAAAACTCTGTCTATATGATAAAAATCAAATACTCCATCTTGTGGTTCTAATGTACTCCATGTGCTTTCTGCTATTCTTACAACATTAATATTAGCATCTTTCATCATTCTAATATCTTCTTGTAATCTATCATAAGGCATATATTCATCGTAATAAGCAACCCCATATAATAATTTATCCATTAATAATTCCTCCTATTTTTTTATATAAATCTCCAATAAATAAAATCAAATTTTAATTTTATTTATTACGGACTTTTAAATCAGCTAAAATTCCTGAATACTCTTTATCTAATTTATAAAAACTTAATAATACTATTTGCACAACTGTTAAAATAATAGGTAAATATATATATCCAAACTTAATTGCTTGTAATGCACCTTCTGATTGAATGCTTACTCCACCTACATATCCGCCCATAGATAATATAACTCCAAAAATAGCTTGGCTTAATCCATTTCCTATCTTTTGCCCGAAGCTTGCTGCACTGTTTATCAAACCTTCTGTTCTTATACCAGTCTTCCATTCCCCATATTCAATTGTGTCACATACCATAGCAAACATACATGCTGAGATACCAGCATTACCTATTCCTCTTAACACACATCCACCTAAAATTACCGTAACATTAGTTGAGCCAATTGCCATTATTATATATCCTATAATCATTATCACTGACCCACAACTTAAAACATTTCTTTTTCCAAACTTCTTAACTAATACTGAAATGCCCAACATACAAGTAATTTGTGTAACTGTTAATGCAATAGATAATTTAGACACAAGTGATGAATCTCCCAATATATCTCTTGCATAATATACTTCAGCTGAACCGCTAACGCCCATTACAACAAATATTAATACTAAAGTTAATGTCATGATAAACCAATATTTATTTTTTATTAATGCTTTAAATCCTTGAATTACTGGAACTTTAACCTGATTGTTACTATTATCTTCTGTAACTCTTTCCTTAGTAAACAAAAACGTTATCATAAAAAATATAATAGAAATACATCCAAACACCATAAATGTATATGTCCAAGCTCTACAATCATTTCCAAAGAAATTTACTACAGGTAAAGTAAATGTCTTTATAAATAAAGTTCCGCATGTTGCTAATATCATTCTGAAAATACTTAATACTGAACGTTCATATTGATCTTGAGTCATTAATGATGTCAATGTCGCATATGGCAAATTAATTCCTGTAAATAAAACTGTAAATGCAATATTATAACTAAAAAATATATAAATCAATTTATAAGTAGTTGTCCAATTTCCTGGAACCGCAAATAATAATACTGTCCCTACTGCATAAGGAACTACTAATCTTAATATCCATACCCTTGCCTTACCAAACTTTGATTTTGTTTTATCTATAATTATACCCATAGCCAAATCACTAACCCCATCAAAAAGTCTTGATATAAGCATAATTGTTCCTACCGCTACAGCGCTTACTCCAACAAAATCTGTATAGTAATAAAGTAAAAATGCTGACATTGCTGTATATAAAATATTACTTGCAAAATCACCACATCCATAAGAGAATCTCTCTGAAAATGATATCTTTCCCCCTTTATCAATATTATTAACCCCTTTATTTTCTATCTTTTCTGAAATCATAATTTTAACCTCCCAATTAAATCTCTTTACATGAATTATAATATCTTATAAACGATTTCATTTATATCAAATTTCTTAGCTTATTATCATAATTCTTACTATATTTAAAATATTTCATAAAAAAACTACAAAGAAATATTTTCCTTGTAGTTTTTTATAAATTTTATATTTTACTATTATATTTACTTCTGTATTGAGCCGGAGTCATACCCTTAATGTCTTTAAATACTTTACCAAAGTGACTTTGAGATCCAAAATTAAAGTAATATGCAATTTGTTCTATTGTATGATTTGAATATCTTAATAGATTTTCACTCAATCCTATTTTTTCCTGTAAAATATATTGAGATATAGTTATATTTTCAGTTTTTCTAAATAGGTGTGAAAGATAATCTTTATTTATATTCAGCTGTAAAGCTATTTCTTCAACTCTTATTTTGCTATGAATATTCTTACAAATAATTTCTTTACACTTATTAACGATAGGATTTTTTTTTCTAGATCCACTGCTTTCCTCTACTAAATCTATAAATCTAAATTCTGCCTTTCTCATTAAATTTTCTATTTCATCAACATTATTCAACTCTTCTATTTCTAAAATATATCCATCTACTGTAGTAAAAGCTATTTCTGGCACTACCCCACCTTCGATAGCTGCTCTAGAAGCTAAAGTAATTACACAAATTGCTACATTTTTTGCCTGTCTTATTTCATTCTTGGCCATTCTACCTACTTTTCCTACATATGTTTCTGCTAAACTCATTTTTAGCTTTTCTCTATCGCCCTGTCTTATGCTGTCTAATTCCCTAATTTCTTGACTATATGGATTATGTGCAATTTCATCTTCTAAATTTTCTACAACAACATCCGTAATCTTTTTCTCTATATTAATTAAACTTTTTTTATCATTTATATTTTGGGTAATAACATCTATATAAGATAAGTTCGAATTATACACTAAATTATGTAAAATTAATAAAGCCGATACAAAACTTTCACTTTCACAAAAAGAAATATTTATATTTTCTTTTTTCATATTATGCTTTTTACTCATATCTTCTTTTATCTTATTAGTAATTTTATCAGTTCTAATTGGTCCTATTATATAAATTTCCTCATTAAGTAACAT
>PPYE01030963.1_pt1 | contig 11922 bp, 10 predicted proteins | sample 1559881 | NCBI WGS metagenome assembly PPYE01 (sample SAMN08240022, study PRJNA423297) | Human gut metagenome, whole genome shotgun sequencing project.
CCTGTCAGTTTTGCAGCCTCACTGATTTTCATTATATCTTCCTCCCTCTTAATCTGTTTTACGGAGACCTTTCTCCTGAAATTGTGGAAATTATAAACCCTGAACCTGGTGCAAAGTCAAGAAATTCTCAATAATATTTTGTAAAATACAAAATCTCCCTCCACAGAACATTTCTGCCCTGAAGAAGGAGATAAGCTTTACTTATTCAGCGGAAAGCATACTGTAATCTTTGTGCCTCTGCCTTCCTGGCTTTCTATCAGAATCCCATAGTTTTCACCATAAATAAGTTTCATGCGGTCGTCCACATTATTGACGCCGATCCCGGTAAAATGTTCCCTGGAGGCATTCTTTTTGTTCAATAAATCCCTTAAAGTTTCACTGCTCATTCCGATCCCGTTATCCTCAATCTCCACCCTCAGAAGTCCATCGCTCTGGCGTACAAAAATAGAGATAGTTCCTTTTTCGCCCTGAGGAAAAGCATGAAAAAATGCGTTTTCCACAAAGGGCTGCAGGATCAGCTTGGGAACTTTCTGTTCCTCACAGTCCGGTGTTACATAAAAATCTACGTTCACCTGATTTCCATACCGTATCTGATTGATCAGCACGTAATTTTTCAGATTTTCAATTTCTTCCTTCAGGGTAATAAATTCATTTTTGTTGCTGATGGTATTCCGCAGAAGCTGTATAAATGCATCTATCACCTGAACGGATTTTTCTTTATCCCCCTGCCAGATCAGCCACTTGACACTTGCCAGAGTATTATAAATATAGTGAGGATTGATCTGCATCTGCAGGGAATGGATTTCTGCCTCACGTTTGGATTTTTCCACCTGCATCAGTTTCTGAATATAATTATCCAGTTCTCCCAGCATGTCATTATAAGTAGCGGAAAGCTCCCGGATCTCCTGAGTTCCCTCCACCTTTACCAGTTTATCCAGTCTTCCGTCCTGCACCTTCCGCATATTCTCTATCAGCTTGGAGAGAGGCTTGGTCTGCTGCCTTACCAATATAAAAATAATCAGAATAGCTGCAGCTGTAATAGCAGCTGTTACTTCTATAATATATCGGAAATCATATACACTTTCAAAGGCCTGATCCGGGTGAATTACTCCCATTGCTTTATAATCCGTATTATGAAAATTCTGCATCAGATAAACGGTTCTCTGCCCATTTTCCTGTCTGGTGATCATAGAACTTATTTTATCCTGCATCTCCTCAAGTGCGTCCCAGACCTTTTCTATTTCACTGGATGAGGTCAGATATTCTGTATAGTTGGAAGAGATAATTTCATTATCCTGATTAAAAATCAGTATATCATTGGAACTTGTAGTAAATACCTCATAATTATTCCGGAAATCCTTCTCTTTAATTGTAAGAAGAATCACCCCATCTATGGTTTTTCCTCCATTATTGGTGATTGCCTTTGCCATCATAATAACAGGATAGCTTTTCATTACGTCTGTATATCCGCCGCTTTTATATCGGCAGATCAGCTTTTTAGGCGTTTCATATGCCTGCTGGATAATCTCTGTTTCCAACAGTTCTTCCCCTGAAAGAATCAGACGTGAGGTACTGTTATAATTATATGTTTTTCCATTGTTTCCAACTAAAATCAGACTCATATCGCTGTATTTCGCAAGAGGCTGCTGCTGAAGAATTTTTTTCACATCCAGAATATTCCGGAATTCCTCTGCCGCCTCCCACTTTTCCCTGCCCAGATACTCCCGTACGGAAGAGCTTCCGCAGATGACGGAGGTAGCCGCAGTTACATTCTGAAAAAGCTCATAAATATTTTCATCAATCTGTCTGAATATTTTCTGCTGAGATTCCACAAAATTCTCTACAAAAACATCCTGGGAGGTCTTAATATTCAGCACGCTTAATGCCCCTGCCAGACATAAAATCGCCCCCAGCACCACAATAATAATCTTAAAAAAAAGTGTATTACATTTATTTTTCATTTCGCTGACCACCTGAGTTTTTCCTGTGCCGGTACTGACTTGGCGTCTGCCCCATCAGCTTCCGGAATATCCTGCAGAAGTACCCGTGATCGGAATATCCCACCGCTGCACTGATATCTGAAATAGACATTTTTGTTTCAGCCAAAAGATCGCAGGATTTTTCAATCCGCACCGTATTCAGATATCCGCTGAACCCTTCTGAAATATGCTGATTAAAATACGAAGAAATATAATGATAATTAAACCCGAATTCCTGGGCGATATCTGTCAGATCAAGTTTTTCATTATAATGTTCATTGATGTAATCTTTGATCTGAGCAACAACAGGGTCTGAATCTGAATTATTTTCAATCCCGGACACAATCTCCCGTAAACGCGCAAATGCCCCCCCTTCACAGTATTCCATATATTCTTCTGCACTTTCTGACTGATCGATCTTCCGGAAAAACTCCCCTCGGAGCCTGTCGCTTTCCACACCGTACTTTTCAATTTCCATTAAAAAATTATACAAAAGATTTTTAAGAAGATTTTTGCTTAGATACTCATCATATTTACTTTCTGCCAAATACCAGATATATTTCTGAAAAAGCTCCAGAGCCTGACTGTACTGCTTCTGCTTCAGAAGTTCTGTATATTTTTCATAATGAAAACGCTGAACCTCCACTGCCGTATATTCTTCTTCCCTGATCAGCGCCTTATCATTAAAATAAAATTTCTGCTGCAGACAGGGCTTTACTCCTTTTTCATAGATGTCTTTTATATAAGTGAAATCTGTAAAAGGTCTGCTTACTACAAACAAAATCTTTTCTGCAATCTGTCCGGCTCTCCGGGCGCTGCTCTCAATACTTAAAAGAAGCTCCTCCTCTGCCTTTTTCTTATAATTTATAATGTAACACAGAGTTTCCTGCTCCAACCACAGAGCCTGATATGTGTCAAATCCGTCCTTTTTCAGCCTGTCCTGAATCATTTCCTGAAGCTGTTCCATCTGACGGCGGTTATTTTTACATGCTTTTTTCATATCTGCTGCAAGAATCCGGCAGTTCAGATACGGAAAGCAGTTTTTCAGACCTTCCTCTTCCAGCGTCTCTGAATATCCTGTAAGATATCTCTCCAATTGGGTACTGACATCTATTTTTTCCTTCCGGTCCAGCTGAAAACCCGGAATACCCCGGGCAGCTTTTTTCAGAGCGCGAAGCAGTATCTCCGGATTCAGCGTAGGCTTTAAAACATAATCCACTGCTCCGTTAAGAAGGGTTGTACGAACATATTCAAAATTATCGTAACTGCTCAGGATAATCAGTTTAATATCCGGATATTTCTCCTGCAGAATCAGCGAAAAATCAATTCCATTGAGAACAGGCATCACAATATCGGCCAGTACAATTTCCGGCTGATATTTTTCAATCATTTCCAGACCTTCCTGTCCATTGGATGCTTCCCCTACAATCTGAAAACCTTCCTGCTCCCACAAAAGCATATGTTTAATTCCCTGGCGGGTGATAAACTCATCATCGATCACCAGAACCCTGCAATATCTGCTCATAATGCATCACAGCGTCAGCGAACAGGATACAAATCCCGTACACTGACGCTTCCTTTCTTTTAAATCATTTACAAATCTTTTTTTATTTTACACTGGTTTAATACGGAATACAACGTCCATATTTCTATCAGAAGCTATTCTGTACTGCTCATGTACAGGAGCACCCCAGCTGTCGTCTCCGCCAACTCCCATCTGCGCCGCAAGAATACGGACCCAAGTATGATGAGGAACCGGAAGCTCCTCCAGATGTGACGCGCTGTCAAGCTGCGCTGCGCTGTATGGAAGCACACTCATTTCAAAAGGTCTGTCCTCCGCCTCAAAGCGCAGACCTTTTCCGTTGTCGTCCATTACCTCCAGCCAGCGCACGCCCACACGGTTTCCGCACTCCTGAGGAACAAGATAGCCAGACATGTTTCCTTTTGCCGTATTTTTATAAATACCAAGCCTTGCGCCTTCCATACGGTCCACATAATTTTCCTCCGGTCCATAGCCATAATAACGGAAATTATGAAGGGCCTCTTTAAACTGCCATTCCATACCAAAGGCAGGCAGATCCGGCAGATTCTTTCTTCCTTTATAGGACGCATGAACTGTTATGGTTCCATCTGCAAAAGCACAATAGGAAACACTGGATTCCACTTCTCCGGAAACAGGCACTGCAAACTTAAAGGTCACAGTCACAGAATTTTCTCTTTCCTCCGCCTGCACATCACTGACCTTCTGGTACTGTCCGGCGTTCTGCCAGTAGCCGCTGTCAAAGCCAAGAGCGCAGCCTCTGTCATTGTCTGTAAGGGCTCTCCAGTAGGTGACACGGGGCCGTCTGGTGATAAATTCCTTTCCGTTGTAGCAGAGAGAAGCAATCCCCCCCTCTGTTCTGGAAAACATGGCTGTAAAGTTTTCTCCTTTTACTCCGATATTCACATCACCATGAATAATCTGAAGCTTTTTATCCACACAATTTTTCTGCTGTTCTTTCATTTTCCACACATACTCACCAAAGGAGACCTCAAAACCTTTTTCTGCCCATATTTTTTCCCGGCTGAGAACGGCGGAAACCTGAAGTGCATATTCTCCCATCTCCTCACTAAGAGAATCAAGCTCCGGAATTGCTCTGTATTTCTTTTCAAGAGCATTGACCTCTGTTGAAAAGTTTCCTTCCTTTATCACATGACCGTCCTTCAGCAGTTTCCAGAAAAACTCATATTCCTCTGTGGAAATAAAATTGTTTCTGTTTTCAATACACACGCCATTTCTGTCAGGGGTTAATCTTACAGGAGCATAAAGGTGTTTCACTTCCTGAGCCTTTGGAGAAATTGTTCTGTCTGCGTATACAATTCCATTTGTACAGAATTCATAGTCAGAAGCGCGGTCATCAAAATCTCCACCATAGGAAAGTACGGTTTCCCCAAACTCATTGACACGCTCTGCAGCCTGGTCAATGTAATCCCAGATAAATCCACCCTGATATTTCTCATATCTGTCCTCAAGATCTGTGTACAATTTCATTCCGCCGCAGGAATTTCCCATAGCGTGCATATATTCGCAGCTGATATAGGGCTTTTTCGGATCTGAATCCAGGTATTCTGCAATTTCTGCAGGCTTTGCATACATTCTGGATTCCATATCTGTGCTGTCCGCATATTCACGGTTCCACACACAGCCCTCATAATGTACCAGTCTTGTATTGTCTCTTTCGCGGAAAAACTCAGCCATTGCCAGAATGTCCTCTCCTGCATAGGACTCGTTTCCGCAGGACCAGATCACCACAGACGGATGATTTTTGTCACGTTCCAGCATGGAGCAGGCTCTGTCCACAACATTTTCCTTCCACTCCGGCAGACTCCCGGGCACGTTCCAGGAAGGATCGCACTTTCCCATTTTCTGCCAGGAACCATGACTTTCCAGGTTCGTCTCATCAATCAGATAAATTCCATATTCATCACAAAACCTGTACCAGAGACTCTGATTTGGATAGTGGCTTGTACGCACTGCATTAATGTTATGACGCTTCATAAAACGGATATCCCAGAGCATTTCCTCCGCCCCGATGGCTCTGCCCTTTCTGCGGTCAAACTCATGACGGTTCACACCCCGGAACACCATACGCTTTCCGTTAATAAGCATAAGTCCGTTCTTCATTTCAAAACGACGGAAGCCCACTGTCTCTTTCACCACTTCGATCAGCCTGCCATTACCGTCATAAATCCTCACATACAGAGTATAAAGATACGGATTTTCCCCGCTCCAAGGCCTCACTGTTCCAACCTCTCGGGCCTTCACACCTTCGCTGCCCGCAGCTGTTCTTTCCTTATAAAGTACCTCACCCTTATGGTCTTCCAGAACAAGCTCAAGCTCTGCGCCCTCCTCATAGCCCAGAAGCTCCCATTCTGCGGAAAAAACACCTTTTTCATAGCTGTCATCCAGCTCTGCCTTTACAAAAAGATCCTGCACATGGATTCTCGGAACCGCGTACACATATACATCTCTGAAAATACCGGAAAATCTCCAGAAATCCTGATCCTCAAGCCAGCTTCCGCTGCATCTTTTATATACCTCTACAGCCAGCTTATTCTTTTTATCCTTTATAAAAGGTGTAATGTCAAACTCAGCAGGGGTAAAGCTGTCCTCACTGTACCCTACAAAGCTTCCGTTAAGCCACACATAGAAGGCAGCTTCCACACCCTGGAAGGAAAGAAAAAGTTTCTTTCCCTTCAGGCTTTCTTCCAGTTCAAATTCCTTTACATAGCTTCCCACAGGATTGTATTCTCTGGAAATCCTGGGAGGGCGAAGCTCTTCCTGTCCGTCCCAGGGATACATGGTGTTAATATAATGCATATGGTCATAGCCCTGGGTCTGGATATGACCTGGAACCTGAATCCGTCCAAAATGACTGATGTCATAGCCTTCCCGGTAAAAATCTTTTTCCCTTCCGTCCGGATTCTCACTGTAGGAAAAGCTCCATTCTCCGTTCAGATACTGGCGCAAAGGCATTTTTTCTTTCAGCGAAGTTTCTGTTTCCTTCTCATAGAAAAAATGATCCGAATGTGCTTTTATGCGGTTTACCTGAAAAATTCCCGGATTTTCAAGCCACTCCAACGATGCTTCTGTTATTCTCATAAACTGCTGCCCTCCAAATATTTCTGTTTATCATCCTTTTACGGAACCGGTCATGCCTGCCACAAACTGCTTCTGCATCAGGAAAAAGATCAAAGCGGTAGGAACAGTAGCCAGCACAACTGCTGTCATCATCATACCATAATCCGGCGTATAAGAGGAGCCCATTGCAGAAATAACAAGAGGCAGGGTCCTTCTCTCCGGAGACTGCAGAGCGATCAGCGGCCACAGATAATTGTTCCAGCTGTTCATAAAGGTTACGATAATTGCCGCAGCATAGGTAGATTTCATAGTCGGCATAAAGATCTTAAAAAAGATCCCAAGCTCTCCCACACCGTCGATTCTGGCTGCCTCGATCAGTTCCTTGGGAAAGCTTTCTGTATTCTGTCTGAAAAAGAAAATCAGAAATGCCGTGGAGATTCCGATTACAATAACAGCCCCCGGAGTATTCAGCGCAATGGTTTTTAACAGCGGGACACTGTTAAACTTGCTGAACAAACGGAACAGAGGAACCATCAGCGCAGCAAAAGGAACCATCATGGATAAAAGAATAATGTTAAACACACGCTCTCTGCTTTTTGATCTGTAAATAACAAAAGCATATCCTGCTGCTGAAGAAACGATCATAGCCAGAATTGTAGTCACTACAGAGATTATAAGAGAATTTTTAAACGCAGTGGTATACTGCAGGTCTGAACTGAGGACTGCCTTTAAATTCTCCATAAAATAGCTGCCCGGCATCAGAGTTCCCTTTGTTACATCTACAGATTTATTTGTTGCCGCAATAATCATCCAGAAAAACGGAAAAATCGAAACAAAAGCACAAATACTTAAAAATATATACTGAAAAGTCCGAAGCACTTTTTTAGTCATTTTTATCCCCCACTTTCATCTGAATCATAGACAGGATTACGATCAGCACAACCACTACATAAGAAACTGCAGCCGCATAGCCAAAGTCAGGTGAATACTTAAACAGAATATTGTAAATATACTGAGAGATCGTAATCGTAGCATTTGCCGGACCGCCCTGCGTGATGTTCATAGTCTCGTCAAACAGCTGTAAGGTACCGATAGTTGAATTAATGGTTGTAAAAAGAATGATCGGCTTCAGCATAGGAACGGTAATACTCTTAAATTTCTGCCATGCTCCTGCTCCGTCAATCTCAGCCGCCTCATAAATAGAATCATCGATTCCCTGAAGTCCGGCAAGATAAAAGATCATGTTATAACCGGTCCATCTCCAGGTAATGGCAATAATGATCAGAACCTTTGCCCAAACCGGATGAGTGATCCATGCAATGGGTTCACTGATAATATTCAGATTCATAAGAAGCGCATTTACAAATCCGTCTGTAGCAAACAGACTTTTAAAAATAATAGAGTATGCTACAAGGGAAGTTACACATGGCAGGAAGATCGCTGTCCGGAAAAATCCCTTGGCTTTCAGTCCCTTGGTGTTCAGCATAGATGAAATAGCCAGAGCCAGAATGATCATGATCGGAACCTGGATCACCAGATACAGAAGCGTGTTGGTCAGCGCTTTTCGGAATGTAAGATCGTTAAACAATCGTTTATAATTTACAAGTCCGTTAAAGGTAAGCTGATTTCCTGCCCCGGTCTGAAAAGATGTGATAAAAGCCTGAATCATCGGATAAAATACAAACAAAATAATAAGCGCCAGACCGGGCAGCACAAATGTCCAGGCTTTTCGGTTCAGCTTTGGACTGTAGCTGCGTTTTGATTTTATGTTTCCACTCATAATGCTCCTCCTGAAATTTCCTTTTTATCGGACAAAGCAGACCCGTTCTCTTCGAACTCCCCAGATTCCTTAATTCTCAGGGAATCTGCTTCTCTTTGCTCGCCAGATGCAGACTGCCACAGACAGGCATATTCCGTATATATCCGGCCGTATCCTTGCGGAAGTTTTTTTACCGGGAATATTTGTACGGAATGTACTGCTTTTCCGCTAAATGAGAAAGGGACAGGCAATCACATGCCTGCCCCTCTTCTGTACCAGCATATATTAGTTGGCAACAGCGCCCTCAATCTGTGTCTGATACATCTCAAGTGTCTCATCCACATCTGCACCGCCTACAATTGCCTGAACCACCTCTGTCATAATATCCTCGATTGCATAGGTATCTTCTCCGTAATTTACAGCCGGAACCTCATTTGTCCACTCTGCAAAATCCTTAAAGATTTCCTGTCCGCCATAGAACTCAACACCCTTGTTGTAGTTTTCTGCCTCGCTGGAAGCTTTCAGTGTGCTGACAAGGTTAATGTCAACTGCAAGCTGGTTCATAAGATCCACATTAGATGCAAAGGTATCTTTCAGGAATGCTTTAGCTGCGTCCTCATGACCTACATTTTTCAGTACATACCAGCCGGCGCCGCCAATGGAAGATGCATTTACAGAAGCTTCATTTTCTGCCATTCTCGGGAATGGAGCTACTGCCCATTTGCCGCTCTGATCCTCTGCGCCTAATACAGAAGGAGAAATCCAGCATCCTGTCGGTACAGAAGCAACTTCACCACTGTTAAATGCGCCTACGAACTGATCCCAGTCTGCAACCTGCTTGGAAATTCCGGAATCAACAATTTTTTTGTATGTGTTGATGGCATCCTTTAATGCCTGGTTATCTTTAATTGTCACGTTTCCTTCAGCGTCTGTATACCATGCGCCTGCGCTCTGAAGCATCATACGAATCTGTCCAAGGTCACTTGGATCAAGTGTCAGCATATATTTGCCTGTTTTTTCCTGAACTGCCTGGCCGATCTCAATGTATTTGTCCCAGGTAAGATCCTGCATATCCTCTGCTGTGTATCCGGCTTCTTCAATGTAGTCTGTGCGGTAGAAAACTGCCGCTACACCGGAATCGAAAGGAATTCCGTACATTTTTCCGTCAACCTGGTTTACACCTGTTTTATACTCTGCGAAATCATCCGGAGAAGCAATATCAGAGAGATCTGCGAACTCGTCCGGGTATGCGTTCAGGTATCCCTGGATTCTGTAGTCCTCGATCAGTACAATATCCGGAAGACCTTCATAAGAGCCGGAAGCAAGGCTTGTATTTAATTTTGCAACAATATCATCCTGAGCCATTGTTACAACATTCACTTCCACGTCAGGATTTGTTTCTGCATACATTTCTTTTGCAACATTTGCAGCCTTGATATTAAATGCCTCATCCCATGCCCAGATTGTAATCTCATCTGCTGCTTTCTCTTCTGCACTTACAGTCGCAGTTGCTCCAAACAACATGGTTCCTGCAAGTAAAACCGCTGCCAGTCTTTTCAGTTTCATAATTTTTCCTCCTTAATCACGTTTGATCCACTGTTCTTTTGATGATGCTATCTTATCATAGTTTATTCAAAAACTTTTAATAGAATCTTCACCGGAATTTGGACTTTATTTGGATTTTTGGTTGCTGCAAATGTAAATTTGGATTATTTTTATAAATTGGGATTATTTTAAGATTGATCTCTATACATGAACAAATACAAAATTTTGAATAACAAAATCTGTAATATGCGAACATAAAGAAATTCTGGACTCTATATATGCATCTCATAAAGACAAAATAATGAGGATTTATACACTTTTTCAAATTTCCTCAATTTTGTTTTCCTTCGTTTCTTCCCTGCCTGTCCTGATCTGTCTGTCTATGCTTTCCGCCGGCTCCGGAAAAACTATCACTTTCATTTCCTGATAATTCTTCAATCATGTCCCATATCTCACGCATAGACATATTCTGCAGTTCCTCCGCAGTTATATCAGAGTCAAGCTCCCGCAGTTCCAGAAACGCCCTGTATCTTCCATGAGAAAGTCCTGCTTCGTGAGCTTGTTCCACTTCCTCAGAAGATGCGTAATAGCAATGAGTATTTTTCTGAGCTTCCGTGCAGGATTCTATATTAGATAAAATTTCTGTGGACTGTACTTCATTTTTTCCCGCAACGGATATAGTCATGATCTCATTGCGAGATAGTAAAGCTTCGACTTCTCTGTTTTCCATAATACGGTCAACTGCTTCTTTGTAATCCATAAACTTAATATCCAGCTCATCTGCCAGATTTTTTCCATCATCATTATAACCTTCCACGGAAACAATCCGGTCAAAACGGTTGACGCCCAGCTCCATTGATGGATTGATGTCGATGCTGATTTTTACCGTGGGAATAAAATAAAACTGCCTGCCTCCTAAAAACAAAAGAAGCAAACATGCAGCCACAGAAAGCACGCGTTTGTAATTCACGGCTTTTGTCTGCGTATATCCCCTTGTTTTATAAAAAATATACTCACTGGTACTGTGTTTCAAGCCATCCTCTGCCTGTACCTGGTCAAAAGCCTGTTTTATTTTTTCACGCATCTACATCACCTCCCAGCTTTTCCCGCAGCAGGTGCCTGGAACGAGTCATCAAAGTATAAACTGTATTTACATTCTTTTTTAAAAATCTGCCAATTTCCGGTGCTGTATACCCTTCATAATAATGCAGATAAACAACATCCCTGTATTTTGAGGGAAGTGATAAAACGGCCTCCAAAACCTCCTTGTTTTCCTCCTGCATATCCGCAGCCTGCTCCAAAATCTCGTCCAGGGAAGTAATACGACTGCGGAAAAAGCTTTTCAGCAGATCTTTACAGGCATTAATGGTCACGCGGATGAACCATGCCTTTTCATGCTCTTTATTTTCAAACACAACAGAACTAAGGACATATTTTAAAAACACTGTTTGAAATATGTCCTCAGTATCCGCATAGTTTTTCAAATGTATCATACAGAGACGGCGTATCATATCCGAATATTCCTCCACCGCCCTGTTTACTTCCTGTTCATTCCGCATGAAAAATCACCTGTTATTTTTTGTTTCTGCCGCAGAAGCCTCTCCTTCCACCTGAGCTTTTTTTTGCTGTGCGATTGTCACAAATTCCGTCATTATTGGTATCCATAAATCTTTTGCCATTTATGTTCTGGCAGAAATTCTCTTCTGCACATACACTGCGATTTCCGCAAATACCATCATTTCCGATATTTCTGTGGTGTCCGCCACCCCTGTGGCTTCCTGCAAAAGCCATAGCTGTTCCAATAAATAATACCATTCCTGCTGCAAAAATACCAAGCATTGTTTTTTTAATCTTTTTTTTCATAAATAAGTTCCTCCTTAATCTCATTATGGAATATTACCTGTTCATCTATAATACGATTAAAAGTAAGCGCTTAATTGGTTCTTTCCATACTTAGTTGAATTTAACGTGAAAGAGTTCTCCGAATAGCACTTTCGCTTTCAATAGTTCAAAACTGT
>PPYE01346226.1_pt1 | contig 11918 bp, 6 predicted proteins | sample 1559881 | NCBI WGS metagenome assembly PPYE01 (sample SAMN08240022, study PRJNA423297) | Human gut metagenome, whole genome shotgun sequencing project.
TTTTAGCCGGATATTTACTTCTTGACAAGAAGGCAAATACACACTGGAATGATATCACCGTACCACACGGTATGCATCAGACACTCACTCTTTCGGATGGAACGACGCTCCATGTCAATTCAGGCACGCGAGTAATTTACCCTTCCGATTTCACAGAAAATAAAAGAGAAATCTTTGTCAGTGGAGAACTCTTTGCCGATGTGGCAAAGGATCCAGACAAGCCTTTTATCATTTCTGCTGGTGACGTCCATGTGCAGGTGCTGGGTACAAAGTTCAATCTCCGTGCCTACGAGAATATCGAGACAGTAGAAGTCGCGCTCGTAGAAGGTTCGGTACTGTTCAAAACTCCAACTCATCCTAATGAGATTTTGAAGAAAGGAGAAATGATTCAGTATAACCGAACTTCACAGAAGATTGTCCGCGATACATTCCTTGCCAATCTGTACAAGTGTCCGGCCAAAAACGAAGGATTCTATTTCAGTAATCTTCCCCTTAATGATATTGTGAAGGAACTGGAATATTATTTCGATACCAGAATCATCATATTAGATCAAAAGCTAGGTGACAGCACTTACATTGCTTACTTCACTAACGGGGAAACTCTCGATGAGATTTTATCCAATCTCAATACAGACGGACAAATGTCCATAACCCGGAGTCAGGGAGTAATCTTGATTACTTCTGCAGCTCCATAAAATTAGCAGTAGTATAACCTGATATGAAGCAAACTAATATTTATAAAAAATATATATCAACGATCTGGTTTGCTTGTGTGATGATATTTTTCTCTCAACCCATTCTAGCACAAGACATAACCTTACAATTAAAGAATGTTACTGTAAAAGAAGCAATAGAAGCTTTACATAAGACCAAAAATTATTCTGTTGTGATCAAATCCGCAGAGATCAACATGAGTAAAAAAGTGTCAGTCAATGCCACTAATGCGCCTATTAAGGCCGTTTTGGATCAGATTTTTGTGGGACAGAATGTTAGCTACGCCATCAACGGGCATAGTATCATTATCAGTAAAAAGTCAGATACCAGTCAGCAAAAGCCCGGTGAGAAAAAGAAACAGACGATTACCGGTATTGTTTATGACGAAGAAGGTAATCCTGTTATAGGCGCTTCAGTGATGAACAAAGAAACCGCACAAGGAGCAATTACCGATCTGGATGGAAAGTTTTCTTTAGAAGCTTTCATACCCTCAACAATCGAAATTTCGTACGTAGGTTATGAAATGGCAACAGTCAATGTAAAAGACAATCAGACCAAGACCATCCGCCTGATTCCTTCCAGCCTGATGATTGACGAGGTAGTCGTAGTAGGCTACGGTAGTCAACGCAGAAGTAACCTGACAGGTGCCGTTTCCACCATCTCTAGTAAAGACCTGAACAACCGCCCGGTAGTGTCTGCTGCCAATGCATTGCAGGGAGCCGATCCATCTGTAAATCTTACTTTTGGTACAGGCTCGCCCGAGTCAGGGTATTCATTAAACATTCGTGGAGGTATCTCTGTCAACGGTGGCACGCCGTTAGTATTGTGTGATGGTGTAGAAGTACCGCTAAATCAAGTCAATGCAAATGATATCGAATCGATTTCTGTATTGAAAGATGCATCTTCATGTGCCATTTATGGAGCAAAAGCATCGGCTGGTGTGGTACTTATTACCACTAAATCGGGAAGTGCCGCAACAAAAGGAAAAGCCAAAATTTCCTATAACGGTCGTTTCGGATGGACACAGAATACGACTTCCACTGATTTTATCCGTACCGGGTATGATTATGTAACTTTCGCCAACAAGTTCTACCATGCATACAATGGTGTGAATATGTATTTGTATGAAGATGAAGAACTCCAGAAGCTCTACGACCGCAGGAATGATATGACTGAGAATCCTGAACGCCCCTGGGTAGAAATCGGAGAAGACGGGAAGTACTATTATTATGGAAATACAGATTGGTATGGACACTTCTACAATCGCACCCGCCCACAGATGGAACATAACGTTTCCATCACCGGAGGTGGCGAGAAGGTGAATTATTATATCAGTGGACGCTACTATCAGCAGTATGGTATGTTCAACATTGATAAAGACCTCTATAAAGATTACTCATTCCGTGCCAAGATGGATGCCCAACTGAATAAATGGATAAAATGGTCGACAAATATCGGATTGGACAACAACAATTACAGATATAACGGAACTTCCAATTATGCAATGACCATTGCTCGTCTGGAATCGAATATCAGTCCGTCATTCGTGCCTTTCAATCCTGACGGAACAATTGTGCAATATACAAACCAACTTTATGCCAACTCCCCTCTCGGAGCCGGCGACGGTGGCTATCTGACATCTCAAAGAGGGCATAACACCAAATCCAGAACACTCTTGTCTGTAGTCAACCAGATTGATATTACTTTACTGGAAGGATTGACTTTGACTGCCAATTACAGTTATCAGCAAAGAAAACAGCTGTATCGCTATCGCAACAACTCATTTGAATATTCACGTAGTCAGGGAGTGACACAGACATTCACTTCCGGAAGTATCTTTAACAACTATGAAGAAGACGAATCTTTCCCCGTCACTCATATGCTGAATTACTATGCTACTTTTGAACATTCATGGGCAAAGAAACATAATCTTAAAGTGGTGGCAGGTAGTCAGTATGAGACTTACCGTAATGTCAACAAAGATACTTCCATGACCAACTTGTCCAATGATAACCTCGACTCCTTTTCGGCAGTAACACCCGAAAGTGTGCTTACCGTATCACAAGATATCAGTGCCTATAAGACTCTTGGTTTCTTTGGGCGTATCAACTATGACTACATGGGCAAATACTTGCTTGAGGTATCCTGCCGTGCTGATGGTTCTTCCCGATTTGCAGAAGGAGACAGATGGGGAATATTCCCCTCGGTATCAGCAGGGTGGAGAATTTCTGAAGAAAACTTCTTCAAACCTGTAAGTGACTGGTGGAGCAGTTTAAAATTACGTGCTTCTGTCGGCAGTCTGGGTAACCAACAAGTAGATTATTACGCTTATCTGCAAACAATCACTTCCGATAACCAATTCAGTTATACCTTTGATGGAGAAGGAAAAGCATACTATGCGAAAATTTCCAATCCAATCTCTTCCGGGCTGACCTGGGAAACTGTTACAACATACAATGTCGGATTGGATATGTCATTCCTTAGAAACCGTCTAAGTATGAGTGCCGACTATTACGTCCGTAAAACAACGGATATGCTGACCACCTCATTGACTTTACCGGATGTATACGGTGCTTCTACCCCAAAAGCCAATTGCGCTGACTTACGGACAAACGGATGGGAATTATCTGTTTCATGGAACGATTCGTTCAAAGTAGCCAACAAGCCTTTCCGATATGGGATACAAGCTACCTTGGGAGATTACCAGCGCACAATCACCAAATACAACAACCCGGACAAACTGATTTCCGACCACTATGTAGGAAAGAAAATGGGAGAAATCTGGGGATACCATGTAGACGGATTGTTTAAAACAGACAAAGAAGCTGCGGAATATCAGGCAAAGATTAATGACAAAGCCGTGAACGGACGTGTTTACAGTAGTAAAGTAGACGGTTATCTACGTGCCGGTGATGTACGCTTTGCCGACTTGAATGGAGACAACGTGATCGGAGCAGGAGCAGGAACCGTAGATGACCCGGGCGACAAACGGATCATCGGAAATACGACTCCAAGATACAACTATTCTTTCCGCCTGGATGCAAGCTGGAATGGTTTTGACGTATCTGCTTTCTTTCAAGGGATCGGTAAAAGAGACTGGTATCCGTCCTCCAGTTCCAGTTCACAAGGAGCGAATTCTTTCTGGGGCCCCTACTCTTTCCCTTCTACCTCATTTATAGAAAAGTCATTCCCGGAAGACTGTTGGACAGAAGATAACAGAAATGCCTTCTTCCCACGCATCAGAGGTTATCAATCCTACTCCGGAGGTTCACTCGGAACAGTCAATGACCGATATATACAGAACATTGCTTATCTGCGTTTCAAGAACCTCTCTATCGGATATACCCTGCCCATCAACAAGCGTTTTTTCGAAAAAGTCCGTGTTTATGTTTCAGGAGAGAATCTATACTATTGGTCGCCTCTGAAGAAGCATAATAAAACCATTGATCCGGAATTGGCTATCTCTAGTAGCACTTACTCATCCAACACAGGTTCGGGATATGCTTATCCACGTGTTTATACTGTTGGAGTAGATATTACTTTTTAATTAATGATTAATCAGATATAGTATGAAAGCTATCAACAAAATAATTATCCTGGGAATGGTGACAACCCTGTTCAGTAGTTGCGACCTGACACTCCTACCGGAAAATGCAGTGACACCGGAGAATTACTTTCAAAATAAATCCGACCTGGAGTTATGGACCAATCAATTTTATACTTTGCTGGATGAACCGGACGCTTCAGCCGGTACAAATGCAGACGATATGATTGACAAAGGCATGGGACAGGTGATTGAAGGTACCCGTTCGGCTGCTAGCGAAACCGGATGGTCATGGAGCAAACTCCGTCACATCAATTATTTTCTGCAACATTCCTCCAATTGTGATGATGAAACCGCCCGCAGCCAATATAACGGTGTGGCACAGTTCTTCAGAGCTTATTTCTATTTCGTAAAGGTACGTCGTTATGGAGACGTGCCCTGGTATGATCAGGTATTAGGTTCGGAAGATCAGGAATTACTGGCTAAAGCCAGAGATTCACGCGAATTTGTGATGGATCGGGTCCTCAAAGATTTCGAAGATGCCGCCACCAGCTTACCAACTAAAAGCACAGACACTCGGAACACAAGAGTCACTAAATGGGCGGCATTGGCATTTGCCAGTCAAGCTGCACTTTATGAAGGGACTTATCGGAACAACGCCAAAACCACAGAAGTCGTACTGGCAAGAGCTTATAACTTCGAAGGTTTGCAATTATCACACTCCGTACAATTCAGCATCGCTAACCTGCAAATGGGATTTACCCGCCGGTTTATGAATCACTACCTGATGGCGGACGGAACACGTTTCACTGATAAACAAGGATATGAAACAATGTTTTACACAGACGAGGTGAAAAACCGCGATCCACGCCTGCAACAAACCGTACTTTGTCCGAACTATATCCAAAAAGGAGAAACAACCGTGACCGCCAATGACTTAACTGCTTATTGCGGCTACAGACCTATCAAATTTGTAGGTACCAAAGATCATGACGGAGCCGCTAAAAGTACCTCCGATTGGCCTTTGATGCGAGCAGCGGAAGTCTACCTGAATTATGCCGAAGCCAAAGCCGAACTGGGAACACTCAAACAAGAAGACCTGGATATCTCTATCAATAAAATTCGAGAACGGGCTAAAATGCCGGATCTGAATCTTACGGATGCCAACAGTAACCCTGATCCTTATCTGGCAGCTTGCTATCCGAATGTTGAGCAGGGAACGAATAAGGGCGTCATTCTCGAAATCCGTCGCGAACGTACAATTGAACTAGTAATGGAAGGGTTGAGACAATGGGATTTATTCCGTTGGAAAGAAGGTAAACAAATGTTCAATCATTACGTACCTTACTACGGTATTTATGTTCCCGGAGTAGGAACATACGATATGGATGGTGACGGGAAGCCTGATCTGGAAATCTACGAAACCACAGCGACCTCCCAATGTGATAATAAAAAGAAACTGGATAAGGATATCTATCTCTCCAACGGAACATCCGGTTATATTATCGGATTCCCCAAAGTTACTTATGGCAAAGACTGGAAAGAGGAAAGAGACTACTTATGGCCTATCCCTGCTGACCAGCGCGTACTTACACAAGGCATTCTAACCCAAAATCCGGGTTGGGAAGATGGACTAAGCTACTAACTAACTCTTTATTTATTTCTTCATCAGAAGGTGTATCGGAAGATAATCGATACACCTTCCCATTACTATCGCCTTTCACTAGGCTATCAAATCCTACCACCATGTTAAAACAACTTATCAAATTTTATCACATCAGCACTCCTGCGACTCCTCTTAAAAAAGACAAGAAAAAACTTAAAAGATTGCAGTGGGCTACCTTTCTTTCCGCCACAGCCGGATATGGTATTTATTATGTCTGTCGGCTAAGCCTGAATGTAGTAAAGAAACCGATTGTTGAAGAAGGAATCTTTTCAGAAACAGAGCTCGGTATTATCGGAGCAGTGTTATTTTTCACCTATGCTATCGGAAAATTCACTAACGGATTTCTGGCAGACCGCAGCAATATCAGGCGTTTCATGTCCACCGGACTGCTAATTACAGCCCTGGCAAACTTATGCCTAGGATTCACCCACTCTTTCATTCTATTCGCCATATTATGGGGAATCAGCGGATGGTTTCAGTCAATGGGGGCTGCTTCTTGCGTAGTCGGATTATCCCGTTGGTTTGAAAATAAGAAACGGGGATCGTTCTATGGCTTCTGGTCGGCAAGCCACAACATCGGGGAAGCAATGACTTTCATTATTGTCGCCTCCATTGTCAGTGCTTTAGGATGGAGATACGGTTTCATTGGAGCCGGAAGTATCGGAATAATCGGGGCATTAATCGTCTGGAGATTCTTTCATGATTCTCCGGAAAGTGAAGGGCTGCCTGCCGTCAATCATCCACAAATGCAAAGTGAAACAGGTGATGCTGCCGATTTCAACAAGGCACAACGGCAAGCTCTAATGATGCCCGCAATTTGGATACTTGCCATTTCGAGTGCATTGATGTACGTCAGCCGCTATGCCGTAAACAGCTGGGGAGTCTTCTATCTGGAAACCCAGAAAGGATATTCTACACTGGACGCCAGTTTTATCATTTCTATCGGTTCGGTTTGTGGAATTATCGGTACAATGTTTTCCGGTGTCATCTCCGACAAGTTTTTCAGTGGGCGCAGAAATGCTCCTGCACTCATCTTCGGTCTGATGAATGTAATGGCACTTTGTCTGTTTCTATTAGTTCCGGGTGTCCACTTTTGGGTAGACGCGTTATCCATGGTACTGTTCGGTACTGCGATCGGAGTACTCCTCTGTTTCTTGGGCGGATTGATGGCAGTTGACATTGCTCCCCGGAACGCTTCAGGTGCAGCATTAGGAATCGTAGGTATTGCCAGTTACATCGGGGCAGGTATACAGGATATTATGAGCGGTATTCTCATAGGAGGGCATAAAAGCATTGTCGATGGCAAAGAAATCTATGACTTTTCTTATATCAATATTTTTTGGATCGGAGCCGCATTACTCTCCGTCTTTTTTGCTTTATTGGTATGGAATGTGAAATCAAAGGATTAACAGAACTGTCAGTATCATAAAAAACGTGAGTTCTTTTCGTCCTCATATGAATTTATTTCGTATTTTTGCGTGGACATCCCCTTTTTTGATGTTCAGGAAGATAATTTGTTGTTAAAGCAAAGCGAAGATTGATATATGAGTGACGAAATCAACGAGATAACGGAAGGACATTCAGACTACATCGATTGTCAGGGTAACTGGGGTAATATCCTCACCGGAGACGGCGCAGCTGCTCCCCGTTATATCGAAGCACGCTTGTCCAAGTTTGCGCTGGATGTTGTCTTCAATCCCAAAACTACCGAATGGAAACTTTCTTATGACGGACGAAACAAGGAACCGGTCACTCTTCCTGTGAAATTCCCGTTATTATTAGCACAGGGAGTGGAAGGTATCGCCGTGGGACTTTCTTCAAAAATTTTACCACACAATTTCAACGAACTTTGTGATGCCTCTATCAGCTATTTACGCGGAGAGGAATTCCAACTATATCCTGATTTCCAGACAGGAGGCTCTATCGATGTAGCCAAATACAACGACGGAGAGCGTGGCGGAGCCGTGAAAGTACGTGCCAAGATCAACAAGATTGATAATAAAACGCTTGCTATCACAGAAATTCCATACGGAAAGACGACTTCGACAGTGATCGACTCTATCCTGAAAGCTGTTGATAAAGGAAAGATCAAAATTCGTAAGGTAGACGACAATACGGCTGCCAACGTAGAAATATTAGTGCACCTCGCACCCGGCACCTCATCAGATAAAACGATTGATGCTCTGTACGCTTTCACTGACTGTGAAGTAAGTATCTCGCCCAACTGCTGTATTATCGATGACAGTAAGCCACATTTCCTCACTGTGAGCAAAGTCCTGAAAAAGTCGGCAGACAATACGATGGATTTGCTGAAGCAGGAGCTGGAAATCAAGAAAGGAGAAATTCTGGAATCCCTGCATTTCTCTTCTCTCGAAAAGATATTTATCGAAGAACGCATCTATAAGGATAAAGAGTTCGAGCAATCCAAAGACATGGATGCAGCCTGTGCACATATCGACGAACGTCTGACACCTTACTATCCGACATTTATCCGTGAAGTTACGAAAGAAGATATTCTCAAGTTGATGGAAATCAAAATGGGGCGTATCCTGAAATTCAACTCAGACAAAGCAGATGAACTGATCGCCAAGATGAAAGAGGAAATTGCCGAGATTGATAACCACCTGGCTCACATCGTGGATTATACCGTCAACTGGTATCAGATGCTGAAGAACAAATACGGCAAGAATTTCCCGCGCCACACGGAATTGCGAAACTTCGACACCATCGAAGCAGCCAAAGTAGTAGAAGCAAACGAGAAACTCTATATCAACCGTGAAGAAGGATTTATCGGAACGACCTTGAAGAAAGATGAGTTCGTAGCCTGCTGTTCGGATATCGACGATGTCATTATCTTCTTCCGTGATGGTAAATATATCGTCACCCCCGTTGCCGATAAGAAATTTGTCGGTAAGAACGTTCTTTATGTCAATGTATTCAAGAAGAACGATAAACGTACAATCTACAACGTAGCCTACCGCGACGGAAAAGAAGGAACGACCTACGTAAAACGTTTCGCCGTAACTTCCGTGGTCCGCGACCGCGAATATGATGTGACACTGGGAACTCCCGATTCACGAATTACCTATTTCAGTGCCAACCCGAACGGAGAAGCCGAAATTATCAAAGTGACATTGAAGCCGAACCCGCGTGTACGCCGCATCATCTTCGAGCATGACTTCAGCGAAGTCAGTATCAAGGGACGCCAGGCACGGGGGATAATTCTCACCCGCTTGCCGGTACACAAAATATCCTTGAAACAGAAAGGCGGCTCTACTCTCGGTGGACGTAAAGTCTGGTTCGACCGTGACATACTTCGCCTCAACTATGATGGACGCGGCGAATACCTGGGAGAATTCCAAAGTGACGACTCCATACTGGTTGTACTGAACAATGGTGATTTCTACACCACCAACTTCGATTTGAGCAATCACTACGAAGACAATGTGAGCATCGTTGAGAAATTCGATCCCCATAAGGTATGGACCGCTGCACTTTATGATGCCGATCAACAGAATTACCCGTACCTGAAACGTTTCTGCTTCGAGGCCTCCAACCGCAAACAGAACTATCTGGGAGAGAATAAGAATAACCGTCTCATCTTGCTGACCGATGAGTACTATCCGCGTCTGGAAGTTATATTTGGCGGACACGACAGCTTCCGTGATCCGTTGGATATCGATGCAGATGAATTCATAGCTGTCAAAGGGTTCAAAGCCAAAGGAAAACGCATCACGACCTATACCGTGGATACGATCAACGAACTTGAACCGACCCGCTTCCCCGAACCTGAACAAGAGCAGCAGGAAAGCCCGGAAGAGGAACCGGAAAATCTGGACCCGGACAGTGATAAGAGCGAAGGCGATATTATTGATGAGATCACCGGGCAGATGAAATTATTCTGATGAAGAAAAAACTAATATATCTGGGGCTGACAGGATGCATCCTGTTCGCCCTTTGCACCAGATTACAAGCGCAGATTGACAGTCTGCAAACCCATCGGTATGTAACACGTGCCACCATGTACGGTGTAGGATTTACCAACGTATTCGACACCTATCTTTCACCGCAGGAATACAAAGGAATTGACTTCCGTATTTCCCGCGAGACGATTCGGATGACTAAGTTATTCGATGGAAATGTGTCTGTGCAGAATTTCTTTCAGGCAGACATCGGTTATACCCATAACCGTGCCGATAACAATAACACCTTCTCCGGATTAGTCAACTGGAATTACGGATTACACTACCAGTTTCGACTGACGGAGAATTTCAAATTATTAGCCGGAGGATTGATAGATGCCAACGGAGGCTTTGTCTATAATCTCCGGAACACCAACAATCCGGCATCCGCACGGGCATACGTCAATTTGGATGCTTCCGGAATGGCTATCTGGCATTTGAAAATCAAACGGTACCCGATGGTATTACGCTATCAAGTCAATCTACCGGTGATGGGAGTAATGTTCTCACCGCACTACGGACAATCTTACTACGAGATATTCTCTCTGGGAAATTCGAGTGGAGTGATAAAGTTCACCTCCCTGCACAACCAGCCTTCACTGCGGCAGATGCTCTCGGTCGACTTACCGATAGGATATACAAAAATGCGATTCAGCTATCTGGCTGATTTGCAACAATCCAATGTAAACAATATCAAGACACATACCTACTCGCACGTATTCATGGTAGGATTTGTGAAAGACCTATACCGTATCCGAAACAAAAAAGGAACAGCTTTGCCTTCATCGGTCAGAGCCTACTAAGAGAACAAAATTTAATGTTGAAACTTCAAGTGAGATCAATTAAGAATGAGAAATAAGATTAGACAAATGCTTTGGCTGCTCTGCTGTCTTCCGGTATTGACCGGTTGCATCGGAGAAGAAGACTACGCCAATGATCCTGTAGGAAACTTCGAACAACTATGGAAGATCATCGACGAACAGTATTGTTTTCTGGAAGCAAAAGGTATTGACTGGGATGCCGTTCACGACAAATATAGCCCACTGATTATTCCGACAATGTCTAATGACGACCTGTTCGACATCCTAAGCCAGATGCTATACATTTTAAAAGACGGACATGTCAATCTATCCTCTGCCAAACGTACTTCTTTCTACGATGAATGGTATCAGGGTTACGACTGGAACTACCGGGAAGATATTCTCTATCAAACTTATCTGGGCAGTGCCAGCACAGGATACTATACATCCGCCGGTTTAAAGTATAAAATATTCGATAATAATATAGGATATATTCGTTATGAAAGTTTCAGTTCCGGAGTGGGCGATGGCAACTTGGATGAAGTTCTCCTCTACCTGGCCACCTGCAACGGATTAATCATCGATGTACGTGATAACGGAGGCGGAAACCTGACCAACTCCACCCGCATTGCCGCCCGGTTTACCAACGAGAAAACACTTACCGGATATATACAGCACAAAACCGGACCGGGACATAATGATTTCTCCAAGATGGAGCCGATCTATCTGGAACCATCCAACAGCATCCGGTGGCAGAAGAAAGTAATCATTCTGACCAATCGTCGTTGTTATAGTGCCACCAATGATTTTGTGAATGCGATGCGCAGCTTAAACAAGGACAACGAAGAGAAAAGAATCATCCAGTTAGGTGACTGGACCGGAGGTGGTTCGGGACTTCCCTTCTCATCGGAATTACCTAATGGATGGAGCGTCCGTTTCTCCGCCAGTCCGCATTTCGACAAAAACAAGCAACCCTTGGAAGAAGGTATTGAGCCGGACATTGCCATCAATATGTCTGAATCAGATCAACTTAAGCACAAAGACACTCTGATTGAAAAAGCATTCGAAATCTTAAGTGAATAACTTTATTGTCGAATTATTTGCCAAATCAGAAAATCTTCCTATCTTTGCACCGCTAAACAAAAAAGCTACACATGCGGATGTGGCGTAATTGGTAGCCGCGCCAGACTTAGGATCTGGTGCCGTGAGGCGTGTAGGTTCGAGTCCTATCA